>WNFV01002924.1_pt1 | contig 22333 bp, 18 predicted proteins | sample 5400101 | NCBI WGS metagenome assembly WNFV01 (sample SAMN13153361, study PRJNA577476) | soil metagenome | isolation source: 115 cm soil or saprolite under grassland replicate 1 | place: USA:California | collected 2016-06-15 | reverse complement strand
TGGGCCTGGGGCTGTCGTCGTTCGTGTCGGTGGGGAACAAGGCCGACATCTCCGGCAACGACCTCATCCACTACTGGGAGGACGATCCCGACACCGACCTCATCCTGCTGTACCTGGAGTCGTTCGGGAACCCCCGGAAGTTCGCCCGGATCACCCGCCGGGTGGGGCGGGCCAAGCCCATCGTCGCGGTGAAGAGCGGCCGGTCCCAGGCGGGGGCCCGAGCCACGTCGTCCCACACCGGCGCCCTGGTGGCGGCCTCCGACGTCACGGTGGACGCACTGTTCCACCAGGCCGGCGTGATCCGGACCGACACGCTGTCGGAGATGTTCGACGTCGCGTCGGTGCTGGCCAACCAGCCGGCCCCGGAGGGGCGCCGGGTGGGGATCGTCACGAACGCGGGAGGCCCGGGCGTCCTCTGCGCCGACGCCTGCGAGGCCGAGGGCCTGGAGATTCCGGCGCTCCCGGAGGAGGCCCGGAGCGCCATGGCGGCCTTCCTGCCGGCCGACGCGTCCACGGCGAATCCCGTGGACATGATCGCCTCCGCCACCGGGGAGGACTACCGGCGCGCGGTGGAGATCGTGGCCGGGAGCGGCGTCCACGCGCTCGTGGTGATCTTCATCCCGCCGCTGGTGACCCGGCCCGAGGACGTCGCGGCCGCAGTCCGGGACGCGGCCGACGCGGTGGACGGACACATCCCGATCCTGTCGGTGTTCATGTCGTCGGCCGGCGTGCCCCCCGAGCTGGCCGGGGGCCGGCGGCGGATCCCCGCGTTCGCCTTCCCGGAGGAGGGGGCCAGGGCGCTGGCCCGGGCCGTGCGGTACGGCGAATGGCGGCAGCGTCCGGAGGGCATCACCCCGCAGCTCGAGGACGTCCGCACGGACGAGGCCGCCGCGATCATCGCCGAGGGGCTGGACGGCGGGCCCCGGTGGCTGGGGCCGGACCGGGTGGCCGGCCTGCTGTCGTGTTACGGCATCCCACTGGCCGAGTCGCGCGTCGTGGGGTCGCCGGCCGAGGCCGGGGCCGCGGCCGAGGAGATCGGCGGGCCGGTGGCCCTGAAGGCCGTCGCCCCGGCGCTGATCCACAAGACAGAGGCGAACGCGGTGCACCTGGGGCTGGAGGGCGCGAGCGCCGTGGAGGCCGCCGCCCGGCACATGGCGGAGCGCGTGGCCGCGGCGGGGCACCGGGTGGAGCGCTTCCTGGTCCAGCGCATGGTCTCGGCCGGCGTCGAGATGCTGGTCGGCGTGGTGCACGACCCGCTGTTCGGGCCCGTGGTGGCCTGCGGGGCCGGCGGGACCGCGGTGGAGCTGCTGAAGGACGTCGCGGTCCGGATCACGCCGCTCACCGACATCGACGCGGGCGAGATGGTCCGCTCGCTGGCCACGTTCCCCCTTCTCACGGGATACCGGGGGAGTCCGCCCGCGGACGTAGCCGCGCTCGAGGACGTCCTGCTCCGCGTCTCCACGCTGGTCGAGGCGCACCCGGAGATCGCCGAGATGGACCTGAACCCGGTGATGGTCACGCCCTCCGGGGCCGCGGTGGTGGACGCCAGGATCCGGGTGGAGGCGGCGGCGCCCCCCGCGCCGCTCTCGGCCCGGCGCTGACCGGACCGCACGGAAGCCGGGGGCCGTTCGGAGGTCAGTGCGACGGCTCCCGGTGCCGGGCCACCAGCACGCTCCGCCCCGAATGCCGCGTCACGTAGTCGCTCACGCTCCCCAGCGCCACCCGCCCGACACCCCCCAGGCCGCGGTCGCCCACGGCGATGAGGTCGGCGTCCCATTCGTCGGCCACGGCCACGATGACCGGCCCGGGACGACCCATCGACATCTCCCGGGTGGGGTTCACGCCGAGGGAGCGGGCCAGGTCGACGGCCGGCTCCAGGGGCTCGAACCCCTCGCGGTCGCCCTCGAGGGTCCAACCCACCGACCGCCCCCGGAGCACCGGGACCACGTGCAGGATGCGGAGGTCGGACCCGGCCACAGCGGCGATCGATCCGGCCAGCCGAACCGCCTCCACGGCGCGCTCGGAGCTGTCCACGGCCACCAGGATCCGGGACGGGAACCGGCGGGAGGCCCGCTCTGGAGCGGGCCGCGTCACCAGGACGGGCTTCACTCCGCGGTGGACCAGATGAGCGGTCACGCCCCCCAGAAGGTGGGGCTTCTCGAAGAACCCGGCGTCGGGGCCCACACACACCAGGTCGCACCAGTGCTGGGCGGCCTCGGCTGCGAGCATCGTCGACGGCTCCCCCACCAGGACCCGGAGGTCCGCCTCGACCCCTTCCTTCGCCGCCACCTTCCCGGCCTCGAGGAGCATGGCCTCGGCGGCGTCCAGCCGGGTCAGCCCCGTCCCCACGCGGGACGCGCCCACCCGCTTCAGCACGTGGACGATCTCCAGTGCCGCGCCGGTCACGGCGGCCAGGCGGGCGGCCTGGCCCACGACCTCATCCGACCGCGGCGTCCCGTCCACGCCCGCGAGGATCCGCTGCAACATCGGCCGGGCCTTCATGACCTCGCTCCGTAGGGCAGGACCCCCCACGGGGCCGGGATGTACGGCCGGATGTCCGTGTCGTCGAAGTCGGCGGTCAGGTGGTTCTCCACCCGGACCACGCCGTCGACGCCGTACGTCATCCGCACCAGGATCGGGATCAGGCTCGACGGCTCCAGCTGCCCGGACAGGGTCACGACACCCTGCTCCACCGACACCGTGACCGACTGGGGGTCGATCCACAGGGATTCCAGGATCACCTGGTCCTCGATCTCCTCCTGGATCTCGTGGTCCGGCCGGAGGAACGCCCTCAGCAGGTCCCGGCGGGCCACGATCCCCACCACCCGCTCGGTGGCGTCCACCACCGGGAGGGAGCGGTACCCGTGCTCGTGCATGAGCCGCGCGGCTTCCGCCAGCGGCGCGTCGGGGCCGACGGTCACCGCCGGCGCGGTCATGAGGTCGCGTGCCAGCGCGCCGGAGGCCTTGCGGCGCTCCGAGGCCCGGCGCCGTCCCTCGAACGGCCGCCCCAGCCGCGGCTCGGGGTGTTCCTCCTTGAGCAGGAGATCCGCCTCAGACACCACGCCCACCACGTGCTCCCGGGCGTCGATCACGGGCAGCGCGGCCACCCGGTGCTCTGCCAGACGGCGGGCGATCTCCTTGAACGGGGTCTCGGTGGTCACCACCGCCACGGTCGTCGTCATCACGTCCTTCACCCGGCGCCTCACGGCCGCCACCTCCTCGCGTTGGGAACGGCGAGCTCCCGATCTCACCGTAGGGGCCGGTGGAGAGGGCCCGGAGGGGCGAGTGGCCCGCTTCCGGGGGGACTCTGGACCTGCCGGCGGGGGGACGTTCGGCCGTGACCGGCCCCCCGGCCGGATGCCACCGTGAGGACGAGAGCGGCGCGGCCGGTCGCAGCGGATCGTGCCGGAAGGAGGCAGCGCGATGTTCGACAAGATCATCCTGGCGGTGGACGGGTCGGAGGCCTGTGAGCGCGCCGTCCCGCTGGCGGCCGAGCTGGCCCGGGCGGGCGGGGGCGAGGTGGTCGTGGTGCACGTGGCGGAGACGTTCGTCTCCTGGAGCGTGGCCGTCGACGCCGAGACGCCGTCCGAGGCGACCGACCTCGCCGACGGCTTGGTCCGGACGCTCAAGGACCTCGGGGTCAGCGCGCGGTCGGAGATCCGCACGGCGGTGCACGGCTTCGCCGCCAAGACCATCCTCGAGGTGGCGGACGAGGAGGCGGCCGACCTCATCGTGGTGGGGTGCCGCGGACGGGGCGACCTGTCCGGTCTCCTCGTGGGCAGCGTGACGCACAAGATCCTGCACCTGGCGCACATCCCGGTCCTGGTCGTACGGTAGCGGCCCGGACGGCCGCGGGCCCCAGGGCGGATCGAGAAGTCCGCGCCGTCCGTCGACGGTCGGGCTCGCCGTTGATAGGTTCCGCCCGTGACCGAATCGAGCGGCCCGTGACCGAATCGACCGGCCCGTCCCCGGACAGGACCGATGCGCTGCTCCAGGCCGGGCTCACGCTCGCCTCCGAGCTGGCCCTCGACGCCGTCCTGCAGCGCATCATCGAGCTCGCCACCGGCCTGACCGGCGCCCGGTACGGCGCCCTGGGGGTCCTGGGGCCGGACGGCGGGATCATCGAGTTCGTGACCACCGGTATCACGACCGAGCAGCGGGCCCACATCGGCCACCTGCCGGTGGGCAAGGGGATCCTGGGGTTGCTGATCAGCGAGGCCCGGACCCTCCGGCTCCCCGACATCTCGAAGGACCCCCACTCCTACGGATTCCCGCCGAACCACCCGCTGATGCATTCGTTCCTGGGGGCTCCGGTGAAGGCCCGGGGACGGGTATTCGGCAACATCTACCTCACCGAGAAGCAGGGGGCCCCGGAGTTCACCGAGGACGACGAGCGGACCCTGGAGGTCCTGGCGGCCCAGGCCGGCGTGGCCATCGAGAACGCCCGCCTCCACGAGGAGTCCCGCCAGCGGGAGCGCCGCCTGGAGGCCATGGGCGAGGTGGCCACGGCGACGCTGTCCGGACTTCGGGTCGAGGAGGTGCTGGGGCTCCTGGCCCGGAGGTCCCGGGGGCTGCTGGGCGCGGACCTGGCCACGGTGGCCGTTCCCGCCGACCAGCCCGGGATGCTGACCCTGCTGGTGGTGGACGGCGAGGAGGCGGAGGGGCTCCGGGGGACGGTGTTCCCGGTGGAGGGGTCGATATCGGGTGAGGTCGTCCAGCATGGTCTCCCGGTCGTGTTCGAGGACGTCACCGCCGACCCCCGGGCAGACCAGCCGATACTGAGAGGGGGGCGCATCGGACCGGCCGCGTTCGTCCCCCTGGCCGGGCCGGACCGCATCATCGGCACGCTTTGCGTGGCGAACCTTCTGCATGGCCGGCTGCTGGACCAGGACGACCTCACGACGCTGCAGAGCTTCGCCGGGCAGGCCTCCGTGGCCATCGAGTACGCCCGGGCCCAGCAGGAGCTCCAGCGGCTCGCCGTTCTGGAGGACCGGGAGCGCATCGCCAAGGAGCTCCACGACGGGGTCATCCAGTCGCTGTTCGCCGTGGGGATGGGGATGCAGGCGGCAGCGGCGCTCAGCCGGGACCCCGAGCAGGAGCGGCGGATCGAGGGCGCCGTGGGCGAGATCGACCGGGCCATCCGGGACCTGCGCAACTACATCTTCGGCCTCCGTCCGGGGATCCTGGCCGACCGCCAGCTCGACCAGGCCCTCCGGGCCCTGGCCGCGGAGTTCGAGGAGCGAACCGGCGTCACCACGGCCGTGGACGTGGACGTCCGGGTGGCCGCGGAGCTGTCCTCGGTGGCCGGCGACGTCGTCCAGCTGGCCCGGGAGGCGCTGTCGAACGTGGGCCGGCACGCCGGCGCGACGACGTGCCGGGTCTCGCTCGTCCAGCGCGTGGGCCGGGCCGTCCTCGAGATCGACGACGACGGGCGGGGCTTCGATCCAGCCGAGACCTCGACCCGAGGGGGCTCCGGCCTCCGAAACCTGGCCGATCGCGCGGAGTCGCTGGGGGGGTCGATGGAGGTCGAGAGCTCCCCGGACGAGGGCACCGCGGTCCGGATCACCCTCCCTCTCGGCTAGCGCTCTCCCGCTCCCTCACTGCACGATGAGCGCGGTGGCCATCCTGAACATCCCCTGTTCCCCCTCCACGTGGGACAGGATGTGGCAGTGGAACGCCCACACGCCGGGGTTCGTGGCACGTATCATGACGTCGAACCGCTCCCCGGGCGCGACCACCAGCGTCTCGGCCTGGTAGGGGGGTGGAGTACACCGAGTTCCTCGGCGACGGGCCGCTCGGATACACGATCGACGGCAAGGGGTGGCCGGCCACTGCACCGCTCACCGCGGCGACCGGGTGCTGAATTCGAATGCGGTCGTCGCGCCAGGCGGAAAGGATGGGGACGGGCCGGAAGGCGCCGGGGGCCGGAAGTCCCCCGACACCGGGGACGTTCGGCCCGATCGGGCTGGGGGTCCGGTCCCGCATCCTGGCGACATGTTCGTGAGGTATTTCGTGGACTTGGCCATCCCGTTCGAGGCGGCCGATCAGGCCCTGGCCAGCGATCCCCAGTCCTGGATCCCCGGCTTGGCCGTGGCCACCGGGGAACACGGGACGCGCCTGCTGGCCGAGGTGGGATTCGGCGCGACCGTTCGGGTCCACAAGCGCGTCGAGGTCCAGGTGGGCGAGCCCGTCCGGCTCCCCGCGAAGACCATCGTGCCGATCCGGTGGAGCACCGGCGCCGAGCGCAGCCCGCTTCCGGCGATGGAGGGAGACCTGGAGCTGGCCCCGTTCGGACCCCGCGTCACGCAGCTGGCGATGTCCGGCCGGTACCTCCCGCCGCTCGGCGCGGTGGGCAGGGCCATCGACCGGGCTCTGCTGAACCGGGTGGCCGAGGCGACCGTCCGCGACTTCGTCCGACGCGTGGCCGCGGCGCTGGAGGGAGGAGCCGCGGCCCCCGCCGGGCCCGTACCGGAATCGTCGCCGGTCGTTGCGGCCAAGCCACGACCGGTGGGACCATGAGAGGGATGGCGAAGCCTCCTCCGCTCCGGGTCATGCTCGTCGACGACCACGAGGTCGTGCGCGGCGGCATCCGGGCCCTCCTCCAGGCCACCGAGGACATCGTGGTCACCGCGGAGGCGGGCTCGATCCGGGAGGCCATCGACGAGGCCGAACGGTCCCGTCCCGACGTCGTGGTCATGGACGTCCGCCTGGAAGACGGCTCCGGGATCGAGGCCACCAGGGAGATCAGGGCCCGCCGCCCGGCGACCAGGGTCATCATGCTGACGTCCTTCGCCGACGACGAGGCGCTGTTCGCCTCGATCATGGCCGGGGCCTCCGGGTACGTCCTCAAGCAGGTCAAGGCCGGCGAGCTGGTCCGGGCCATCCGGGCCGTCGGAGATGGCCAGAGCCTGCTCGACCCCGCGGTCACCTCGGCCGTCCTGGACCGCCTCCGCAAGGGCAAGCACCTGATGCGCGACGAGCGCCTGGCCCGGCTGTCCCCCCAGGAGGAGCGGATCCTGTCCCTCGTCGCGGACGGCAAGACCAACCGGGAGATCGGCGAGGAGCTCCATCTCGCCGAGAAGACCGTGAAGAACTACGTGTCGAGCATCCTGTCGAAGCTCGAGGTGGCCCGTCGGGCCGAGGCAGCGGCGTACCTGGCCCGCCACACCACCATCCCCGGCGCCTGAGGGCGGTCCCCCGGTCCCCCTTCCTCCGCGCGCGGCCTGCCCGAAGGGCCCGCTCGAGGTCCCGCAGAAGGTTCCGAGCGGGCAGGGCCGATGGTCCCGACGAGTCCCGATCGAAACGGGCCAACTGGCCGGTGGCCCCCGGCCCCCCGGCGACGACCATATCCCCAGGAAAGAGCAAGGAAGGATCAGGAGAGGAGGACGGATGCGACGCAGGACGTTCGACTTCCTGGTGTCGACAGGCGGCCTGGTGATGGCGTTGGTGCTGTTCATCGCGGGAGCCCTGCTGTTCGCGGGCTACAGCTTCGCGAACAACAACGTGACGACGCAGCTCACTGCCCAGAAGATCTTCTTCCCGGAGAAGGGCAGCGACTCGCTTGCCAGCCCCGAGATCGGGCCGTATCTGAACAAGTACGCCGGCCAGCAGGTGGTGACCGGCTCGCAGGCGGAGGCGTACGCGAACCACTACATCGCGGTGCACCTGAGTGAGGTCGCGGGCGGCAAGACCTACGCCGAGGTTTCGAGCGAGCTGTTCGCCGACCCCGACAACCAGGAGCTCATCGCGGCCAAGGACACGCTGTTCCGGGGCGAGACCCTTCGGGGCCTGCTGCTCAACGCATACGCGTTCTGGAAGGTCGGTGAGATCGCGAAGCTCGCGAGCGTCGCGGCATTCGCCCTGGGCGGGGTGATGGCCCTCCTGGCGCTCCTCGGCTTCTGGCACCTCCGGAAGGTGTCGCCGGTGAAGGAGCTGCTGGCGCCACCGGTGGAGCTGAAAGCCACCGCGTAGCGCGGGACGCCGGAAGCGGCCCGCAGCTCCCAGGGCCGCTCACCCGACTGAACGGGGCCTCGAACACCGAGGCCCCGTTCCATTGCCTGCCCTGCCCGACGAGACCTCGGCGTGCGCGGCACTTCAGGCGCTCGCCGAGAACGTGGCGTGGACGTCGATGAGGCCCTCGCTCGAGTCCAGGCCGGCGCAGGTCACTGTCCCGGTGACCTCGTCGCCGTCCTGGACCTCGATGGTGCACTCCCCCTCGCTCGAGGTAGCCAGCAGTGAGCCGGTGGTGATGACCACCGGAAGGGTCGGACCGCTCTTCACGCTCCCCTCGCCGCCGAGGCCGGTGATCGAGAACAGATCGCCCCCCTGCGAGTACACGAGCACGGTCGCCGCGCCCCCGAACTGGCCCCGCTCCAACGGGACGTCGTACGAGACCTCGGTGCCACCCGTAACCTCCACCCTGGCCGAGCCCCGGTGAGGGTCTTGCCGGCGATGTCCTGGGCGGTGTTCCCGGTGCAGGCGCCGCCCAGCACCACCGCGGCCGCCAGGACGACCGCCGTGAGTTGGAGGCCACGTTGGATTCGATGTGGTGTGCGCATGGCGCGCACTCTGGCCGCCCCCTCCGGGACGTGTCAAGGCAAGCGCGTGCCCGGAGCGGCCGGCTCGCGCCGCTCGACCCATAATCCCCGCGATGCCTGTTCGTCGACTGCGCCGGGCCGCGTCGCTGTTCGGGATCTTGAGGACCCCCGAGCTCAGGGCGTTCTGGCTCTCGGACTGGATCTCGGACGCCGGGTCGTTCGTGACGTTCATCGCGCTGGCCGTGTACGTGAACCAGCTCACGGGGAGCCCGGCGGCGGTGGGGGTGGCCCTGGGCCTGCGGTCCGTCCCGTGGTTCACGCTCGGCCCGTTCGCGGGGGTGGTCGCGGACCGGATGGACCGGCGGGCGCTGATGATGTCCAGCAACCTGATCCGGGCGGGGCTGGTGGCCTTCCTGCCGTTCGTCACCGACGTATGGGCCATCTACCTGATCGCGTTCGCCAGCGCCTGCTTCGGGCCGGTGTTCCGGTCGGCGAGATCGGCCCTCCTGCCCTCGATCGTGCCGCAGCGCGAGCTGGTCCCGGCGCTCGCCGTCATCGAGACCACACACCAGGTCCTGCACACGGTGGGACCGGCCTTCGGGGGGCTCATCGTCCTGCTGGTCGGGGCGAGGTCGGCGTTCTTCGTGGACTCCGCGTCGTTCGTGGCGGCCACGCTCCTGCTGGTGGCCATCCCCACCCGGGAGCGGCCCGCGGGACGGAGACGCCCGGTCCGCCACGACCTCCGTGACGGGATCTCCCGCCTGTTCGGCACCCCCGCCGCGTGGAGCTGGGCGGTCCTCGAGGTCCCCCTGGCCCTCGGCGGCGCGGGGGTCATCGCCCTGCTCGTCCCCTATGTGCGAGACGAGCTGGGCCGGCCCGGAGGGGAGTACGGGATCGTGCTGGCCGCGGCAGGCCTGGGCACGGTGGTCTCGAGCCTGGCCATCGCCGCACGGGACGCCCGGCACTCCAGGGCGCCGTGGGCGGTGGCGTCGGTGCTGAGCCTGGCTACGTTCGTGGCCGTTCTCGGGCACCCGTCGTTCCTGGTCCTGCTGCCGATCGCCTTCGTCTCGGGCCTGGGCGAGGCCGGGATCGGCATCCCCATGAGCGCCACGCTCGCCGAGACCCTCCCCGACGACGTCCGGGGACGCGCCTACAGCGTGGTGAACTCCATGACGGAGCTGGCCGCCGCCGTCGGCAGCATCGGCTTCGCCTGGCTCGGCGAGCCGGAGCACCTCGGCGTGGTCGGGGCCCTCGCGCTCGCCGCCGGGGCAGGCACCGCCCTCGGTCTGGTCCTCCTCCTGGCCGTCGGGGGGCCGATCATCCGCCGCCGGGAACACGAGCGCCTGGCGGCACTCGGCCACGCCGGTCCCGAGGGCTGAGCCCACGCGTCGACCTGAGACCCAGGCCACCTCGTCCCGTGGTTCGTTGTTCGCCACTCGTGCTCACCCAGGGCAGGGCGGTCCGCGAGGTCGCCGGCGGCCTCGGCCACCCCGCCCGAGTGGCAGGCAGGGGTCCGACCGGCCACGATCGGGGGCGTGACCCAGCCAACGCGCGTGACGCCGTTCGGCGAGATCGTCGCTTTCCCGCAGCGAGGACTGTTCATGGGCAACCGGGGGAGCGTGCACAGGGGTCGTGCCATCGTCCGGCCATTGGTGGCTACTTGGTGAACTCGGCGAGGGCCGCGGTCCAGTCGATGACGACGCCGTCCGGCTCCTCGGGAAGGCTTGTGTACCGGATCCACGTGTCCGTCGCCACGGTGTCCATCCGGGACAGCGTCATCAGCGGGAACGTGGACCGGACGGGGGAGGCTCCGGGGTGCCTCGGCACCCGCGGCCGCTGGCGTTGCGCCGTCCGAGGGTGTTGCGTTTGACAGGACCTGATCGGCGGGCTTGGAATCGGGGGGCGCTCCACGAACCGAAGGGAGGGAGGGAGGGAGGGGACATGTCGCACCGAACGTCTCGACGGTGGGGCCTGGCGTTGCCGGCCGTCGCGCTCGCCATCGTATTGGTGATCCCGGGATCGGCCTCGGCCGCCGGATATCTCACGCCGCAGGGGCCGTACCTGACCCTCGAGTCCGGCGCGCCGTCCGGTTCCTCGCTGTTGCCCATCATCAACAGCGGCGACACCGTCAACGGGTTCCTGTTCGAAGGCATCCCGGACGGCATCGGGCTCCGGCCGGGGAAGGCGGGCGTCGTCCAGGCGTTCGTGAACCACGAGCAGTCGCGCGTCCCGTTCCTGGGGGAGGCCGACTTCAAGTGGTCCACCGTGTCCAAGCTGAACCTGGACCAGGCCACCGGCGGCGTGCTCAACGGGCACGTGGCCATCCGGTCGAGCCAGCACTTCGCCCGCTTCTGCTCGGCGTCGATGGCCGGGCCGGACCAGGGGCTCTCGCGGTACACGTTCTTCACCAGCGAGGAGACGAACGACATCCTGTCGGTGCCCTCCGGCGCCGTGTACGGACCGGACCCCTCGCTCGCACCCAACCGCCAGGCCGGGTACTCGGTCCTGCTGAACACCGACAGCGGTGACTTCGACGTGGTGCAGAGCGCCGGGCGGATGAACCACGAGAACACGGTGCTCGTGCCCGGCGGGTGGGGCGATCTCGTCTCGCTGACCAGCGACGACACGTTCAGCGCCCCGGCCTCACAGCTGTACATGCTCCGATCCGAGAAGGAGGCCCAGCTGTTCGCCGACGGCGGGCGGTTGTGGGCGTTCCAGGTCACGGCGACGGACGCGGGGCCGGTCGATCCGTACGACCCGTTCAACGACGCCAACGACTACGGCGACATCACGACGGGCGATGACTGGCAGGGTCGGTTCATCGCCGTCCCCAACAAGATCGCCGACGGGCTGACCGCGACGGCGCCGCAGACCGCGCTGGAGAACTGGTCGAACGCGCACAACGTGTTCCAGTTCATCCGGGTGGAGGACATCGCGTACGACACGACGGACCCGACGATCATCTACTTCGCCGACACGGGCGAGAAGCGGGCCCTGCCGGATCCGACCACGGGCCGGCTGATGCGCGGCCCCTCGTCGGCCACCGGGCCGTACCCGAACGGACGCGTGTTCAGGATGGTGCTGAACCCCGCGAACCCGCGGCACGTCGACAGCTTCTCGATCCTGCTGGACGGGGACGCCGGCGGCTACAACAACCCCAGCGTCATCCACCAGCCGGACAACGTCGGCACCAGCACGAACAGCCTGATGGTCCAGGAGGACACGGCCCAGCCGCCGAACTCCCGGGTCTGGCGGTACGACTTCACGGGCCAGACGTGGAGCGTGGTGGCGTCGGTGAACGACCCGGACTGGGAGTCGAGCGGCATCGTGAACGCCTCGGAGTTCTTCGGCCCTGGTGCCTGGCTGCTCGACGTGCAGGCCCACAAGGACTTCGTGAAGTCCAAGCAGGTGGGCGACGTGCTCTACAAGCGGGAGGCCGGCCAGCTCCTCCTGATGACCCTGCCCGGAAGCTGACGGGCAGGACCGCCGAGGCCGAGGGCCTCCCTCACGCGCCGGAGCCCCGAAAGAGCCCGGCCCCGAGGGAGGCCCTCGCGGCGTCAGGCGCTCGTGGCGTGCCGACCAGCAGCAGCTCGCTCGCGAGCGAGCGAGCGGGAGGGCAGGGATTCGAACCCTGGAGGGACTACTTGACCCTCCGGTGCGCGAACCAGCGCCGGAATCTTGTACGTCGGGAGGATCTCCTTCCGGCTCATCACGCGGAGCTCCTTGACCAAGAGCCGGATGAGCGCCTTCCTCTGCTGCGGCGTGGCGCTCCCGATGAGCACCTGGAGGTCTTGAGCCCAATCGGCCACGTCGTTGGCCGTTGGAGCCGTTGAGAGTCCGTCACGACCTGCTTCGCCGATCGTCCGCTCCTCGGCCTCCAAGGCCTCGATCCTGTCCCGCAGGAGCTCGATGCGTTCCTGGCAGTCGGCGGCGGACATGATCCCCTGTTCGAAGGCGCCGAAGTACCGATCCAGGGACCTGCGGGCACCAGCGAGCTGCTGCTGAATCGACGCGAGCCTCCGGCCCGCCTCCTCGGATGCCCCGACTTCCTCCGCTCGCGACAGGGCGAGAGCGTCGCCCACGAGAGCGGTGTCGGCGAACACCTCTGCCATCTGTTCCACGACGGCGTCCTCGAGCGCCTCCATGGGTAGGCGGGCTCCGTCGCAGATCTTCGTGCCGTATCGATACCTGGTCGAGCAGACGTAGTAGCGGTAACGGCTCTTCCTCCCGTAAGCGGCGGTCCCGACGTACCCCTTCCGGCAGCGCCCGCACCGAAGCACGCCCGAGAGCATGTAGTCGCTCGGGTGACCGCGCTTGAGCGCTTGGGACTCCGCTCGCTCGGCAATGATCGCCCGAACGGCGTCGAAGGTCTGCTCGTCGATGATGGCCTCGTGCCGACCGGGATGGACCTTCCCGCGGAAGGCGACCCTGCCCACGTATGCGGGGTTGCGAAGGATCCAGAGCACATTCGGCCGGGCGAACGGAACCCCGTTCTTGCTCCGATGCCCTTCCGCGTTGAGGACCTGCGCGATCGACTCGGCGCCCATCCGGTCCTCGGCGTACATGCGGAAGATGCGCCGGACGATGTCGACGCGTGCCGGGTCGGGGACGATCTGCTTGTTGCCGCGGTCTCGGATGTAGCCGAACGGCGTGGAACCGACGATCCAGCGCCCTTCGGACGCCGCACGCTCCATCCCAGCGGTGATCCGCTCGACGATCGTGGTCCGCTCGAACTCGGCGAACACCGCGAGCATCTGCAGCATCATCTTGCCGGCGGCGGTGGAGGTATCGAACGGCTCGGTTGCCGAGCGAAGCGAGACGCCAAAGTGGTCGAGGTTCTCGCCGATCTCCGCCAGCTGGCGAACACTTCGGGACAGGCGGTCCACCCGGTAGACGAGCAGCAGCTCATACACGCCGGCCGCCCCCTCCTGGAGCGCCTGCCGCAGCCCAGGACGGTCGAGGGTCGCGCCCGAGGCCTGGTCGGTGAACCGCCGCACGATGCGCCATCCGTCCTGCGAGCGCGCGTAGGCTTCCAGCCGCTCCGCCTGTGCGCCGAGTGAGAACGGTTGACGGTCCTCGTCTGTGGAGATCCGGGTGTAGGTGGCGATCCTCATGGAGCTTCCCCCTCGTCCTGGTCAAGCGGCGGGAGCGGCTGGCTGCTGGCCCATCCTGGCACTGGCCCGTGACGCATCCGCCAGTACCGCTCGCCGTCGGGCTCTACCAGGCCCGCGGCTTCGGCCTCGGCCATCGCGATCGGCTTGTCACTTGATCCGCAGAACGGGCAGTAGCCGACCTGGTACCGGTAGTCCTCGGCGGAGGGGACCACGAGCTGCTCGCAGTCCGGGCAGACCCGCAGCTGCTCCTCGTCGATCGCCCGGGCCACCCAGTCTTTGGTCCGGGTGGTGTGCCGGGCGATGACGTTCGCCTTCCACCACCGTTGCCCGACCTCGTACTCCCGCCGTTTCAGGTAGTCGAGGGTCCGTCCCCGCAGCCGCTTCAGCTCGGCCAGGTCGTTCTTGGTCCGCCCGTGCCGCTCCTTCCACGTCCGGTGCTCAAGCAGCCTGCCCTCATCCAGCTCCCGGATCGCCCGCACGACCCACGGCAGGTACGGGTAGCGGGCGTGCAGGGAGGCGACGAACTCGCGCTGGCGGGCGAACCAGGCATCGCGGAGCGAGGAAATCGCCTCCCGCTCCTCGGGGCTCATCGTGATCTCCTCGTGGACGGCGTGCGGCCGGCCGAGCCCGTCCAGGGCGGTCCGCCGGGCGAAGAAGCCCCAGGCCTGCCGCTCCAGGCCGGTCATGGCCTCGGTCTCGTGCAGCAGCAGCTCCAGCGCCGCACGGTCTTCGCTGGCTAGGGGTCGGAGGTGCTCGTCGTACGTGTTGATCCCGCCGAAGCGCAGGTATAGGGCGTGGACAGTCTGCCGAAGCTCCTCCGAGTGAAGGAACGCCTTCCGGTGACGATCTGCCTCCTCGATTGCGGCGGCCCGCTTAGCCGTTTCCCGTTGCCACCGCTCCCACGGCTCGCGGAGCAGGTCGGCCAGGCGCAGTCCCTCGACGCCTCCCCGTTTCCTCCACACCGGATCGGCCACGGCAGTCTCCGGGCGCTCCACGCAGTCCGTTGCCGCGATCACCATTTGAAGGATCGCCATGGCGCCGGAGTGTGTCTGAGCCGTCCGGGACTCGGCCCGGCACCGCTCCTCGGCCTTGGCCACAAACTGCCCCACTCGCCGGGGCGTTGTGGTCAGCACGAGCAGCGCCGGCACGTACGGATGGCGCTCCTGCCACACGCCGGAGGCCACCCACGCCAGGTACAGCGAGAGCTTCCTCGAGAGCCGCGGGATCGACATCGTGCCCCGGTCGATCTGCACCATGACATGGCACTCCGCCTCGCCCTCCCGGACGACCACGAACGCGTCGGGCACGATCGCCGCCAGCCGCTCCTTGAGGGTGAACTCCTCCCGGGCCTCCACCTCCCGAGAGAAGGCGAGCAGCTCCCACCCGAGGGAGGGCACCAGCCTCACCAGCGCCACGTACAGGCCGGTGATCGCCGCGGCGTGGCGTAGGAACTGCTCTTGGGGCTCCTCCCGCTCGCCTCCCCGAGGGAGCGCTCTCCCCCGATGGAAGGCGTCGGCAAGCCGGGAGGGCCACCAGTGGTAGGGAGCCGAGCCCTGGTCGGCGTAGGGCTGGCGACCACCGCACATCCCGAGCCTCCACAGTCGATCGAGCCGGTACCGGGTCGTGCGCTCGGGAAGTTCCAGCACCGTGCTGATCTGCTGCGTCGTCGCCACACGATGCTCCGAGAGCACGGCAACGATCTCTCTGTCCCTCGCCGAGAGCTGATCGAGTGCCACTCGCCTGCTGACAGCACGCACCTTCCGTGCCCGCTCACGACCTACCGGCCCCCCCGAAGGTTCGAAGGACTGCGAGGAAGAATGAAGCAGTCCTGAGGACCTTCGGCCGCGCACCGGAGACCCGGTCATGGCCTGCGACCTGCGTCGTCGCCTGACGCGGCCTTGCCCCTGTCCATCGGAACCGACGGCGAGCCATCGGCAAGGTTCCCTCGGGAGGAAGACTTCCGGCGGGGAGGAAACGTGGAGTCGAGAGGTCGAACCGGGACGGCGCGAATCAGGGCGGCGAGGAGGCGGACGGCCTCGGCCCCCTCCTCGGGGGCGAGTTGGGTGAAGTTGGGCGCTGCCAGCTCGATCTCCTGGTCCTCGTCATCACGGGGCGCCTGAGCCTCACGAAGCCGGCCCTAAGTCTCGGCTTCAGGGCCGAATCTCGTCGATATCGTCTCTAGTCGGACTCCGCATTTCCTCCACGCCGGCGGTTCGCGGTCCCGACGATGCGTAAAGGTGCCATGCCGCAGTTCCCGCCGAGTTCCCCCGGAGTGCTGGAGATGCAGCGGAACTGTCGCGGCGGAGTCCCACCCAGTTCCGATCGGATTCCGGTTCAGTGGCTCCAGAAACGCGCGAGGGGCGGGACTCGGCGGGGACTTGAGCGAATACGTTGAGTGGCCGAGTTCGGGTCGCTTATTTTCACGCGCGCGACGGTTATGTCCACGCGCCCCGGGCGCCCGCCGCCTGCGTCCCGGGCCGGTCTACGTGGAGCTTTGTCGGCGGCTCGAAGGGGTGACGGACCGTCTGTTTGAGGGGGAGGAGGCAGTCCTCCACGTGATGGGATAGGAAGGGGCGGGGGGCCGAAAGTGGTACAGGCCATATGTTGCCGATCGGCTCGCCGTAGGCCGCCACCGCCTAACATCTGACTTGAGGAGGTGACGATGCCCTCATTCAGTATGACGGTCGCACATCGACCGGTTCGTGTCGGTCTTCTTGTGAGGGCGAAGTCGGCCGAGGACTTCATTGAGGCCGTGAGTGTCTGCACCGGCCTATGGGGCGGGCTTCACAATCCCATCCTTCCGGTATCCGCTGGCGAAAGCCCTTGGATCGAAACGATCGTACGGCGTTTTCAGGTTGATGTCTTAGCGTCAGCCAGCGATTCATCGGCGTTTTCGGAGATCAAAGACGAACTCACTCACTTGCAGGGGCCATACTCGATGACTTGGAAGCACCCGTTGCTCTCAGAGCTCGGAGGAGAAGGTCAGGCCTTCTCATTAGTCGACATAGCCCTGCCGCTTTCTCATTATTGGGTCAAGGAATGGCGGCACGTCTCCGAGACCCCTGCGCTGCTGCCGGTCTGCCTCCCTAATAATCCCTTAGCGGCGATGTACGCCGCCTCCTTTGGGCGATTTCCTGGAGCAGATTCGGCCTATCCCTCTCTCGAGGAAGGCTTCCGTCGATCGACCAAAGCTACGCCCGTGGATCTCGATACGGAGTCGCCGCGAACGGAATGGCATGAGGGACTCTGGCCAATCACCGCCACCACTCTCGGACTGACACATCACGCCACGGAAGCACTATCCCTTGATTCGGGCTGCGTCATCGGAGACGGCGTAAAGGTGGACCACTTGACCTTCTTTTGGAACCTCAGAGCAGCGGGCGCAGACGTCATCTTCATCCCCCGCGACAACATTGACCCATACCTACCCCTTGTCGAGTCTCACCTGAAGCGATTGCTGAGCCGTCCATCCAGATGGGGAGCGGACTCCGAACGGTGGTTCGAGATCTGGCAGCCTGGCGGATTTGGCGAAGGCCTTGGTGGGGACCGCGACGAAGTACCCGAGGTGATTGCGGATCTGGTTAAGGGATCGGCCAAACTTGTCGTCGGCTCGCTAAATGACTACACCTGGATTCAACCAACATTGGGGAATCTGCCACCTACGGCGGAACCTAGGGCCGTCCTTGCGACCTTCGATGAACGTTATGGTGGCCCATATGTATCGGCTGATCTGAGCTCCAGACCATTCTCTGAAGCTGAGATAAGTCGATCACGGGAATGGCAGTATTGGGCGTGGGCTATTGAGTCGACCCCCACAGCCCTACCCGGAGAGACAACACTCCGCCTCCCGTTGCTTCGTGATCTAAACGATTGGTTCTCTAGGGCTCTCACACCGGCCGATCCAGGTGCTCTTCGAGTCCAGCCACGTGGCTTCGACCTAATCAAACATGTAAGCGAAACGACTTTGGGCCTATCGCCTCTATCCATCGATGCCCTGCTTGCCGAGCTGTTCGAGCGAGCGGGCATGGAGATCAAGCGCAGCTTCGCGGGAGAGGTCACGCAGCGCGTCCTGGAAACCATGGGAGGGCTTCGTCCAAGCTCGATCTTCAGGATTACCGGGGTTCGGAAACTTAGCGGGAACACGGCCCCGTGGAAGATCCAGGGGTCTACGAGCGGGAAGTCTTGCCATGCATGCAAGCCATGCTGCACGATTGGTTCCCAGAATCGGGGATGAAGTCGACCTTGCCCTCGTTGTAGTTTCCAGAGGTAGTACTCCGACAGTCCGGTGAGCGCGATCGGCGCGTGCCGCTCTCTCTGCTGATACAGAGGGCTTGTTAGCCAGCTGCGGCGGTCGCCACGACGGCCTGCAGGATGAGCTCGGTCGCGGCCTCGGGCTGGGACACGAACGAGACGTGCGAAGCTGGCACCTCCACGATCGTCGCGTTGGCGCGCTCGGCCATGAAGCGCTGGAGCTCCGGCGGGATCGCCTTGTCCTCGGTACCGAGCAGATACCAGCACGGCAATGTGTTCCACGCTGGCGGAGCCGACGGCGTTGCTGCGAACGCGGCGGCCGCGTATGGCCGCTGCGCCGCTGCCATCACGGCGGCCTTTTCAGGATCGACATCGGCTGCGAAAGCCTCTCGGAATGCCTCGGGGGCGAGGTAAAGGTCGGTGCCCTCGCTGCCGTCCGGGTTGGTAAACGGGACAGGCCTGATCGAAGGCCCTACAAGGCTGCCTTCGAACTTCTCGAGGAGCTGCTGCTGGCTCTCGCCCACGTCGCACATCCAGCCGTTCAAATAGACGAGCGCTCGGACCTGATCATTGTCGATGGCGGCGGTGGAGATGACATTGCCGCCGTACGAGTGGCCGACGAGCACGATCGGACCGCTAAGAGTGCGCAGGAACTCGGCCAGATAGGCGGCGTCACCAGCGAGATCGCGAAGCGGGTTGCCGAACCCGATGGCGGTGTACCCGCGGCCGCGCAGGGCGCGGATCTCGGCATCGAAGCCCGTCGCGTCAGCCCAGGCACCGTGAACGAGGACGATCGTCGGACCCTCAGCAGCCATTCTCGTCACCGCCCCTTCGGTTGATGGTTGCCGATGCGACTTTAGTCAGGCCTACTAGGCCCCCGTCAACCCCTTCCTCCCTGCAGTCCCTTTAGTAGCCATCAACCCTAGCCAGGGCTTCTCTCGACGCCACCTCCGCGCCCACGCCTCAACCTCTCGACGGTCTCAGATCTCAACACTTGTCGGTCGCCTCATCCGTCGTCCTCAGATTGCAGTTCGGCGATCTGAGCTCGGGCCGCAGCGATCAGCTCCTGGTTCGTGTTCGCGTGTCCGGCGAGGCCCCATCCGCCGTCAGGTGCCTCCGTCAGCAAGACCCAGGTGCGGTCGACGAGCGACGGATCGACGGCCGCCTCCGCGATGATCGCCGAAAGCCGCTCGACCACAGCGAGCTGCTTGTGGCGATCGAGAGCGCCCGCGTTCGTCAGGACCTGGACGCGGACGTAGGTGGTGTCTCCGTCGACGTTTGAGAGGCTCGACGGCGGCAGTTCGTGTACGAAGGCTGCAGTGTTCTTGCGGAACATCGGGATGTCGGGCACCTGCTCGATCGTCATCAGTTCGGTGGCCAGCTTCTGAGCCAACGCGTGCTGGTCACCGAACGTGCCGGCGGCCGCGTAGACATCGATCATGGGCATGTGTCGCTTCCTCTCTCCAGCGGGCGGGCCTACGAGATGCGGCGAGCAAGCTGCGTGCGTGACTTCACATCGAGCTTCCGGAACGCCTTGCGGAGGTGGTACTCGACAGTGCTTGGGCTGATGAACAGTTGAGCGGCGATCTCTCGGTTCGTATGTCCGTCCGCGACGAGGCGGGAGATCTGCGCCTCCTGCGGCGTCAGTTGTCCAAGGCTGTCAACGGGCCGCCTCCCAACATGCTCGCCGGTCGCTTCCAATTCGATGCGTGCGCGCTCGGCGAAGGCCTCCATCCCGAAGTCCGAAAAGAGGTCGTGCGCCGTCCGCAGTTGCCTTCGTGCATCGACCATCCGGCGTTGACGTCTGAGCCACTCACCGTAGAGGAGGTGGGCACGAGCGAGATCGACCGCGATCCGAGTCCGACCGAGTCGTTCGACCGCTTCGACATAGAGCTCCTCGGCTCGCTGATCTTCTACGACCAGCGCCTCCGAGCGCGCCGCGATCCCGAGAGCCCAGTCCGTCCCACTCACCTTGGCCACCTCCGCGAGACGCGAGCTGGCATCCGCGGCCAGCTCGGGTGTTCCGGCTCGGACCGCAGCCTCGATCAACTCGACCATCCCCCAGTTAGAGGTGCTGAGGTCATGCGGATACTCAACGACCCGTCGCGCAGCCGCGAGTGCCTCATCGTAACGGCCCAGGCCGTTGTACAGCACGGCCTGAGCCCAGTCGAGCACCGACAGTCCGACTCCTTCACCTCGCCTCGTCGCGTCCTGACGGCTTTCGTCGATCAGAGGTATCGCCTCGGGCTCGCGGCCGCGAAGTGCGGCGAGTCCCACCGCGCCATACGGCGTCAGGTTGCTGCCTGTTGCCTCGCTCGCCGCCCGGATCTCATCGACGAGCAACGCCGCCGCCTTCAGCTCGCCCGCGAAGAGATGCGCGTACACACGCTGGTTCAACGCGAGCGGAAGTTCGCTGAGCGCGCCCACTTCCCGGGCGATCCGCACGTGCGCTTCGGAGATCGCTTGCCAGCGAACGTCCTCCCACATATGGACGGACAAGACAGTCGCGAGCCACTTCCAACGCACTTGCTCACTCGCGGGCATGTCGCCAGCGTCGAACCCCTTGTGCGCCCGGCGCAGGATCGGAACGGCCGCCTCGAAGCCGTCGGTAAACAGCGTCGCGAGTCCGTCGAGCCACAACTCGAGGCCGACGAGAACGGGCGGACGCGTGCCGGCCTTCACGGCCAGAGCCACATCGAGCGCGCTTGCGCCCGGCGCCGCCAGCCGTCCCGCGAACATCGCCGCCGAGAGGGCCTCGAGATAGCTCTCACAGGCGAGCGTTTGTGATAGTGGCGCGAGCCGGCCGGCGGCGCGGAGCAGCAGCTCGGGCGCATCTCTGCCGTGCGTTGAGACGAACGCGATCTGCGCGCGGAGCAAGTCGACTCGCGCGAGATCGAGTTCGTCGAGCGAGCCGGCCTCGGTCGAAGAGAGCAGACCGATGGCGTCGTCCAGCGCGCCAGCGCGGAACTTCGTCTGAGCCGCGACCAACGCGCGCTGCGCGCGACGAGCTGGGGCGGGTGTCAGCGTGGCCGCGCGTTCGAGGAAGGCGGCGGCGGCGGCGAAGCCGCCACGCGCCTGTGCCCGCGCAGCGGAGCGCTCGAGCTCGCCGGCCAGCTCTTCGTCGGGCACGGACGCCGCCTGCGCACGGTGCCAGGCGCGACGGTCCGGGTCGATCTGGGGATCCGTTGCCTCCGCCAGCGCGCGGTGAGCCTCGTGCCGCTCGTTCGGCGCGGCCGCGCCGTACACCGCGGAGCGCACGAGCGGATGGCGGAACGCCACCCCTTCCCCCAGGAACAACAGGCCCTCTGACTCGACCGCGCGCGCGGCCGACTCGGGGACCCCGAGCCGCTGAGCCGCCCGCCAGACGAGCGCAGGATCGCCGAGCGGGTCTGCGGCGGCGAGCAGCAGCAGGCGCCGCGCGTCCCGAGGCAGTTTCGCCAGACGACGCCTGAAGCTCTCCTCGATCCCTGCTGACAACGGCAGCGACGCGGGCAAACCGAATCCGCCTGCTAGCTGCGCCGGCGACAAGCCGCGCGGCAGCTCCAAGAGTGCCAGCGGATTCCCGCGCGTCTCGACCACGATCCGCTCCACCACTCGGTCATCCAGTCGACCTGGCAGGACGGACTCCAAAAGGGCCCGCGCATCACGGTGCCCCAACGGCCCGACGTGCACCTGTGGGAACCCCGCCAGCACGTCCCCCGGTTCGCGGGCGGCGAACACGATCGCGATCCTGTCCGCCAGAAGACGGCGAGCGACGAACGCAAGTGCTCGAGCCGACGACCCATCGAGCCACTGAGCGTCGTCGACCAGGCAGAGGAGGGGTTGTTCCTCAGCCGCTTCCGACACGAGGCCGAGGACCGCCAATCCGACCAGGAACGGATCCGGGGGTCGGCCGGCGCTCAGTCCGAACGCGACCGAGAGGGCCTCGCGCTGAGGATCGGGCAAGCGCTCCGAGAGCCCGAGGATCGGGGCGCACAGTTGCTGGAGCGCCGCGAACGCAAGCTCCATCTCTCCTTCGACCCCACCGGCCCTCACGACCCGGAAGTCCGGCCCCGCCTCGATCGTGTGCTCCAACAAGGCAGTCTTGCCGACGCCCGGGTCGCCGTGGATCACCAAGACCCCACCGCGTCCACCGCGCGCGACCTCCAGCAACCGCTCGAGCGCCTCGCGCTCGCGTTGCCTGCCCAGCAATCCCACTCGGGGCGGCCCCTCGATCCGGGATGACGTTCCGCTCATCATGCCGTAGACCACAACTCGGGGGGCAGACTAAGGAATTCCCGGATGCCAACCCCCGACCCTCTGAGCCACCATCCCTCACAGGACAGCACACGGAGGAGGGAATGGCATGAGCGAGACGGTCGAGGTGGACCAGCGTGTGGCCACCGCTCGCGAGTTCGTTGCCCGCGTCTTCAACGGTCACGACCCGGAACG
>WNFV01009819.1_pt1 | contig 22338 bp, 18 predicted proteins | sample 5400101 | NCBI WGS metagenome assembly WNFV01 (sample SAMN13153361, study PRJNA577476) | soil metagenome | isolation source: 115 cm soil or saprolite under grassland replicate 1 | place: USA:California | collected 2016-06-15 | reverse complement strand
GTGATGGTGACCGACACCGCGCCCTACCGCTATCCGCACTATCACACGCTGCACGATACTCCCGACAAGCTCGACTACGAAAGGCTTGCGCGTGTGGTGAAGGGGCTCGAGGCCGTGATGCGCGAGCTCGCGATGGCGCCGCCCGGCTAGCCGCGCTTTTTGTCCCACACGTAGCGCACGAAGCGCCGCCAGCGGCTCGGCTTCTGTGCGAGCTGGTTTTTCATCTTCTGCGCCTCGCGGTCCCGCACGACCGATTTCCGCACCTGCTCGTGGATCTGACGCAACGTCAGGCCGCCGGGGCCTTTCAGCTTGTCGGGATCGTTTTCGGCCATACCGATCAAAGGGTTCGGATGACCCCTATGCTAAACTCCGAGAGAGTTTCGTGCGAGAGAATTCATGTCCGGCAATACCTTCGGTCTGCTCTACTGCGTGACGTCGTTCGGCGAGAGCCACGGACCCGCCTACGGCGGGGTCGTGGACGGCTGCCCGCCGTGGCTCGAGCTCGCCGAAAGCGATATACAGAAGGAACTCGACCGGCGCAAGCCCGGCAGCTCGCGCCACGTGACGCAGCGCCAGGAGTCCGACCGCATCGAGATCCTTTCCGGCGTTTTCGAGGGCAGAACGACCGGCACCGCGATCGGCTTTCTCATCAGGAACGAAGACCAGCGCAGCAAGGACTACAGCGCGCTCGCCGACACTTTCCGGCCCGGCCACGCCGACTACACGTACTGGCAGAAGTACGGCCTGCGCGATTATCGCGGCGGGGGCAGGGCCTCGGCGCGTGAAACCACGATCCGCGTCGCCGCCGGCGCGATCGCCAAGAAGTGGCTGCGCGAGCGCTACGGCGTCGAAGTGCGCGGCTACCTCGCCCAGCTCGGGCCGAACAAGATCGCGTTCAAGTCCTGGGACAGCGTGGACGAGAACCCCTTTTTCTCTCCGGATCCGGCGGTCGTGCCGAAGCTGGAAACGTTCATGGACGAGCTGCGCGCGTCGGGCGATTCCTGCGGGGCGCGCGTGAACGTGGTGGCGAGCGCAGTGCCGGTCGGCTGGGGCGAGCCGGTCTACGGCAGGCTCGACTCGGACATCGCTAGCGCGATGATGGGCATTAACGCCGTGAAAGGTGTCGAGATCGGCGCCGGTTTTGCAGCAATTGAACAGAAGGGCTCGGAGCACGGCGACGAGCTGACGCCGCAGGGCTTTCTCTCGAACAACGCCGGCGGAACGCTCGGCGGCATCTCGACCGGGCAGGATATCCTGGTGAGCATCGCGCTCAAGCCCACTTCCAGCATCCGTGTTCCGCGCCGCTCGATCGACCGCAAAGGCGAGCCGACGACGGTACGGACCACCGGACGCCACGACCCCTGCGTGGGCATCCGCGCGACGCCGATCGCCGAGGCGATGCTCGCCTGCGTGCTGATGGACCACGCGCTGCGCCACCGCGCGCAATGCGGCGACGTCAAGCCGCCGATCAGGCCGATCCCCGGCAGAGCCAGGTAGCAAGTCCCGCCCCTACTGCGGCGGGAAAGCGTGCGCGTGGAGCAGCCGCAAGCCGATATCGTCGGTGCCGTCGGCGTCCTTCGGGTAGCGGTTCCACAGCGCGCCCGCTTCGGCGCGTTTGCCCTGCGCGAGATAGCCGGCCATGCCGGCCGCCATCAGGTACTTGCGGTGGCCGGTCGGAAGGTCGCTCGGTCTTGCGAGCAGCGCCTCGGCGAGCCGCGCCATTTCCGGCGCCGCTCGGTTTCCCACCGCCTTCATCAGATCGATCCACTGCTGCTCGTCCGGCGCCGCGAGCGAACTGCAGGCGCCGTGCTCGATCCGCTCCCAGACCGCTCCCGCTTCCTGGGCGGAAAGCATCGGGTTCAGCGTGCGCGCCAGCTGGTAGAGCGAGTGGAACCAGATGTCGGAGCGTCCCGGATCGCGGCACTCGATCACCCTCGCGCGCGTCAGCTCGAGGTCCTTCTGGAACTGGCGCGGGATCGCCACGGGCTGGGGTGGCGTCTGGAGCAGGAGAAAGTCCCTTGCATAGTGCGCGCGGCGCGTGAGCTCGAGGGCCTCGAGGTATTCCTCGCCGTCCACTTTCGACTCGACCGGCGGGTTTTTGGCGCGCCCTTCGAGGAGAGCAACGATCGGAACGCTGTAGCCGAGCAGACCGGTCAGCTCCTGCGCCGACTCGTTCAGGAAGCGGTATTTTGCGGCGTGCAGGTCGAGGTAGGGATGGAAGTCGGAATTCGCCGGAACCCCGTAGCTCAGGAACATCGGGGCAAGCGATTGCTTTCCCCCCAGCCGTCGGATCTCGATTTCCGAGACTGAATTCAGGTGCACGCGGCGGAGCTCACGGGCAACGCCGGGCATCGCGTTGATATCGGCGAGCGGGCGCCGGAGCGTCTGCGCGTCGCCGGCCACGATCAGCAGGTCGTTGTTGGTGGCGGCGTAGATGGCGTAGTCGGGAAAGCTCTCGCCGAGCGCGCGCAGCACCGAGGCGACGAGGCTCGCGTCGATCTCGTACAACTGGAACCATTGCACGAGCACTCCGCCCGGATTGAGGTAGCGGCGCGCGAGCCGATAGAACTCGCCGGTGAACAGGCTCGAGACGCCGCTCACCCAGGGATTGGACGGCTCCGAGATGACGATGTCGTACTTGCGGTCGTAAGTTGAAAAGAAGCTCTTCGCGTCGTCGAACACGATGTGGCTGCGCGGGTCGGCGAAGGCGCCGGAGTTGCGCGGTGCAAAGCGCAGCGACGCCTCGGCCATCGCCGGCTCGATCTCGACGGTGTCGACCGAGCCGATCGCGTCGGAGCCGAGAAGCGTATGAGTCGTGAGCCCGGTGCCGATGCCGATGACCGCCGCGCTCTTCGCATCAGGCCGGTAGGCGAGCGGAATCGCGGCGGTGAGCGTCATGGTGATTTCGTCGGAGATGCGCGCGCCGTCCGGATCCATGTTGATCGCGCCGTCGGACTTGCCGTTGGTGCGCAGGCTCCGGTCGGTGCCGAAGTCCATGAGGCTGACGGTCGCTGTCTTGCCGTCGCGATGGAAGAGCATGGTCGCGTCCCGCTCCGAGTACAGATCGCCGCGCCGAAATACCCCGGAGGCCATCTTGTAGCTGTCAAGATGCACGCCGGCGATCACGGCGCTGAAACAGGCGAGCGCCAGCGCGGCGGCGCCCGTCCTCAGCCGCGGCGCGTGCGCAAGGCGCCACAGGAGAGCAAGCCCGAGCGCGACGTCTAGAGCGGCCCCCGCCGAAATCAGGCCCTTCAGCCCGAGCACCGGCATGCCGATGTGCGCGGCGGCGAACACCCCCAGGATCGAGCCGAGCGTGTTCGCCGAGTAGACCGCGCCGATCGCTTTTTCGCCGTGGCCGAGGAGCGCAAAAGTGATGAGAGGCAATGTCATGCCGGCGCAAAACGTCGCCGGGAACATGATCGCGAGCGCGATGCCGTGGCTGGAGAGGAGAAACAGCGTATAACCCGTATCGGTCTTGGCAAGGCCGTTCATCACCGCGCGCATCAGCCCGAACATCTGGCCGTAGAGCGGCAGCGTCGCCAGGGCGAGCAGACCCATCGCCACCTGAACGATCCCGAGGAAGCGCATCGGGTCGCCGATCGAATCGATGCGGCGGCGCACCCAGTAGCCTCCGCAGGCGAGGCCCAGGATGAAAGCCGAGAGCATCAGCTCGAACGAATGCGTCGAGCTCCCGAGCACGAGCGACAGCATCCTGATCCAGCCGATCTCGTAGATGAACGAGGCTGCGCCGGTGAGCAGGGCCACCGCAAGCAAGAGCCCGTAAGGAGCGGGCGAGGCGGCGGCGCCGGCTTCGCTTCGTCCCGCGACTCGAGGCTCGTCGCCGCGGGCGAGCAGCCACACGAGGGCAGCGAGGCCAAGATTCAGGATGCCTGCGGCCTGCACGGTGCCGGGCAGCCCCAGCGCTTCGATCATGAAAAAGCCGCTCGCGAGCACGCCGACCGCGGCGCCGAGGCTGTTGGTGAAATAGAGCATCGCGAGCGATTCGCCGGGCGCCGCCGGATAGCGCCGGATCAATCCCGCGCTCATGAGCGGGAAGGTCATCCCGAGCAGCACCGACTGCGGCAGGATCATCAGTCCGGCGAGCGTCCATTTGAACAGCGTCGCCGGAACATCACCTCCGAGCGCCGGCAGGATGCTTTCGTAGGCCGCGTCGGTCGAGGCTACGAAAACCGGATGGAACGCGAGCGCGAGAAGGCCGGTCATACCTTCGGCCAGCGCGTAGCCGCGAAGAAGGTTTTTCCAGCGGGCGGAGCGGCGGCTGCAGAGCCACGATCCGATCGCCATCCCGCCCATGAAAAGCCCGAGCACCAGCGTCTGCGCGTACGCGGCGTGGCCGAGAAAGAGCTTGAGATAGTGGCTCCAGATCGACTCGTAGACGAGTCCCGCAAATCCGGAAACCGTGAACAGAAAGAAGAAAACGCCGCGAGGGACCCGATTCACGTGATATTCGGCTGCGTTACGGCCGGCAGGAAAGCCGGCATTATACGGGGCGCGGCACACGGCTCCGGGCTTGAATGCGCGATCGTGGTCGGGAAAAATGTTGGACCCGAAGGCGGCTGCGGCCGCACTTGTCGTAATTTGTTGGAGGCCTTCATATGAGATACGTGGTTTGGATCGCGGCCCTCGCGCTGACGAGCCTAGTCGGGTGCCAGACGGTGGAAACAACCGAACGCGGCCTGGTCGGCATCGACCGCAAGCAGACGATGTCGCCGCTGGTTCCCGCGGATGCCTTCAATAAGGCCGCCGCCGACGAATATCAGAAGGTGCTGCAGGGAACGAACAAGAAGGGGCAGCTTAACCGGGACCCCGCTCAAGTCGAGCGAGTGCGCCGCGTCGCCAACCGCTTGATCCCGAACACCGGCGCATTCCGCGCGGACGCACCGGGCTGGACCTGGGAGGTCAACGTGATCAGCTCCGAGGAAGTCAACGCTTGGTGCATGCCGGGGGGCAAAATCGCCGTCTACGCCGGGCTCCTTTCCAAGCTCGATCCGACCGATGACGAGCTCGCCGCCGTCATGGGGCACGAGATCTCTCATGCGCTGCGCGAGCACAGCCGCGAGCAGGCTTCGCATCAGGCGGCCCAGGGCCTGCTCATCAACCTCGTGGGCGCGGCGACAGGCTATGGCGCACTCGTGCAGGACCTGGGTCCCGCGGTGCTTAATGTGATGTTCAATCTGCCGCACTCGCGCACCGACGAAACCGAAGCCGACCGCATGGGCGTGGAGCTCGCGGCGCGCGCCGGCTTCGATCCGCACGCCTCGGTCTCGCTGTGGCAGAAGATGGGAAAACTGGGCGGCGGCAAGCCGCCGGAGTGGCTCTCGACGCACCCTTCGGACGAGAGGAGGGCTCGCGACCTTCAGAACTACTCGGAGCGGGTCATGCCCCTGTACGAAGCTGCGCGCAAGCGCTGATCGGTAGTCGACCTTCGAGACCCGAGGGCGATCCGGTATAATTTTCACCTTTGTGCGGCCTGCAGAAATGACGCCGAGAACGCTTTACGACAAGCTCTGGGAGTCCCACGCGGTGCACGTCGAGGAAGACGGCACCACGCTGCTCTACATCGATCGCCACCTCGTGCACGAAGTCACCAGTCCCCAGGCGTTCGAGGGGATCAAGCTCGCGCGGCGCAAGCCCTGGCGCGTATCGGCCAATCTCGCGGTGGCCGACCACAACGTTCCGACCACCGACCGCTCCGGCGGGATCGCGGATCCCGTGTCACGCCTGCAGGTCGAGACGCTCGATGCGAACTGCGAGGAATACGGAATCGTCGAGTTCAAGATGAACGACGCCCGCCAGGGCATCGTGCACGTGATCGGCCCGGAGCAGGGCGCGACGCTGCCCGGCATGACGGTGGTGTGCGGCGACTCGCACACCAGCACTCACGGCGCGTTCGGCTGCCTCGCTTTCGGAATCGGCACCTCGGAAGTCGAGCACGTGCTTGCGACGCAGTGCCTGCTCGCGAAGAAGATGAAGAACATGCTCGTGCGCATCGAGGGGCCGCTCGCGCGCGGGGTCACGGCGAAGGATGCGGCGCTTGCCGTGATCGGCAGGATCGGCACCGCGGGGGGCACCGGGAGCACCATCGAATACGCCGGCAGCGCGGTTCGCTCCCTTACGATGGAAGGCCGCATGACCCTGTGCAACATGTCGATCGAGGCCGGAGCGCGCGCCGGCATGATAGCGGTCGACGACGTGACGATCGGCTACCTGAAAGGCAGGCCCTTTGCGCCGCGGGGCGGGCTGTGGGACCGCGCAGCGGCGCATTGGCGCACGCTGCAGAGCGATCCGGGCGCGAAGTTCGACCGCGAGGTGGTGATCGATGCGCGATCGATCAAGCCGCAGGTGACGTGGGGCACCTCCCCCGAGATGGTGGTGACCGTCGATGAGCGCGTTCCCGACCCCGAGAGGGAGAAGGACGCCGGCCGCCGCGAGGGCATGGAGAGGGCGCTCGTGTACATGGGCTTGAAGCCGAATACGCCGATGACCGACATCCGCATCGACAAAGTGTTCATAGGGTCGTGCACCAATTCGCGCATCGAGGACCTGCGGGCCGCCGCGGCGATCGTGCGCGGACGGCGCATCGCCTCGAGCGTGAAGCTCGCGATGGTGGTGCCGGGCTCAGGGCTAGTGAAGGCGCAGGCCGAGAGCGAAGGCCTCGACCGGGTCTTCAAGGACGCCGGCTTCGAGTGGCGCGAACCCGGCTGCTCGATGTGCCTGGGCATGAACGCCGATCGCCTCGAGCCGGGGGAGCGCTGCGCCTCGACCTCGAACCGCAATTTCGAGGGAAGGCAGGGCACTGGCGGCCGCACCCATCTTGTGAGCCCGGAAATGGCCGCCGCGGCCGCGGTGGCGGGACACTTCGTCGACGTGCGTCGCTGGAGGTGAGGAGATGGATAAATTCAGCGTGCTGACGGCGCTGGTCGCGCCCCTCGACCGCGCCAACGTCGACACCGACCAGATCATCCCGAAGCAATTCCTGAAATCGATCCGGCGCTCGGGATTCGGGCCGAACCTGTTCGACGCCTGGCGCTATCTCGACGAGGGCCGGCCGGACAAGCCCAACGCGGGCCGCGCGCTCAACCCCGATTTCGTGCTCAACCAGCCGCGCTACAAGGGCGCGAGCATACTGCTTGCGCACAGGAACTTCGGCTGCGGCAGCTCGCGCGAGCACGCGCCCTGGGCGCTCGCCGAGTACGGGTTTCGCGCCCTGATCGCGCCTTCCTACGCCGACATATTTTTCAGCAACTGCTGCAAGAACGGCTTGTTGCCCGTAGTCCTGACCGAAACCGAGGTGGATCGGCTGTTTCATGAAGTCGCCGCATTTCCGGGCTTCCGGCTGGTCATCGATCTGGAAAAGCAGTCGGTGACCACCACGGACGGCAGCAGGCTGATGCGCTTCGACATCGATCCTTTCCGCAAGCACTGCCTTGTAAACGGGCTTGACGACATCGGAATGACCCTGCGCCACGCGGATGAGATCCGCGCCTTCGAGGAACGGCGCCGCGCGGAGCAGCCCTGGCTGTTCGGCTAGATTTCTTCCAGCATGAAAATCGCCGTTCTGGCCGGAGACGGCGTCGGCCCCGAAGTCATCGCCGAGGCGGTCAAGGTGCTGACGGCCCTCGGGCGCGAAGGCCTGAAGCTCGAGTTCGAGCAAGCTCCCGTCGGCGGCGCAGCGTATGATGCCGCGGGCGATCCCTTGCCTTCGCCGACGCTGGAGCTCGCAGGGAAAGCCGACGCCATCCTGTTCGGCGCAGTCGGCGGTCCTCGCTACGACGCGGTGCCGCGCGCAAAGCGCCCGGAGCAGGCGCTCCTGCGGCTGCGCAAGGAGCTGAATCTGTTCGCCAACCTGCGCCCGGCGGCCGTTTTCCCCGAGCTTGCCGACGCGTCCACGCTCAGGCCGGAAGTAGTGAGCGGCCTCGACATTCTGATCGTGCGCGAGCTGGCCGGCGATATTTATTTTGGCCAGCCGCGTGGCATCCGCGAGCTCGAGGGCGGCGGACGCGAAGGCTTCGACACGATGCGGTATACGGAATCGGAAATCCGCCGTATCGCCCATGCCGGATTCCGCGCGGCGCTCAAGCGCAAAGGAAAGCTGTGCTCGGTGGACAAGGCGAACGTGCTCGAGACCTCGCAGCTGTGGCGCGAGGTGGTGAGCGAAGTCGGAAAGGAGTACCCCGCGGTGGAACTCGCGCACATGTACGTCGACAACGCCGCAATGCAGCTCCTCAAGAACCCCAGGCAGTTCGACGTCATCGTCACGGGCAATATGTTCGGCGACATCCTCTCGGATGAAGCCTCGATGCTGACCGGATCGATCGGCATGCTGCCTTCGGCTTCGCTCGACGAAAACGGCAAGGGACTGTACGAGCCGATTCACGGGTCGGCGCCGGACATCGCCGGAAAGAATCTCGCCAATCCGCTGGCCGCTGTCCTGTCGGCCGCGATGATGCTGCGCTACAGCTTCGGTGAGGACCGCGCCGCAAACCGGTTAGAAGCCGCCGTAAGGAAGGTCCTCGCCAAGGGATACCGCACCGCCGACATATTTCAGCGAGGGACCCGCAAAGTGGGAACCCGGGAGATGGGCGACGCCGTGGTCGCCGCGCTTTTTGATGCGGTGCAGCCTTTTTCAGCCTCAATGCGTTAGCATAGGCACAGAGGGATTTTCAGGGGCAGCGATGAAGCGAGTCGGGTTCGTCGGTTGGCGCGGGATGGTCGGATCGGTGCTGATGCAGCGCATGCACGCCGAGCGCGATCTCGCGCTGATCGAGCCGGTGTTTTTCTCGACCTCCCGGGTGGGCGAGCTGGGGCCGTTCGTCGGCAAGGAGACCGCGCCGCTCAAGGACGCGAAGAGCGTGAAAGAGCTCGCGTCCATGGACATCGTCATCTCCTGCCAGGGCGGCGATTACACGAACGAGGTGTTCCCGAAGCTGCGCTCCTCGGGATGGAAAGGCTACTGGGTAGACGCGGCATCCGCGCTTCGAATGCGCGACGATGCGGTCATCGTCCTCGATCCGGTCAACATGGACGTGATCAAGGATGCGCTCGCCCGGGGCGTGCGCAATTACATCGGCGGCAACTGCACCGTGAGTCTGATGCTGATGGGCCTGCACGGGCTGTTCAAGGCGGACATGGTCCAGTGGACGACCTCGATGACCTATCAGGCTGCCTCGGGCGCGGGCGCCGAGCACGTGCGCGAGCTGGTGAAGCAGATGGGATTCGCGCACGAGGCCGCAAGATCGCTTCTGGAGGATCCTGCCTCCGCGATCCTCGAGGTCGACAGGGCCGTGACTTCGGCGCTGCGGGAGGAGGCTTTTCCGAGCGCGCAGTTCGGCTTTGCGCTTGCCGGCAGTCTTCTTCCGTGGATCGACAAGGATCTCGGCAACGGACAGAGCCGCGAGGAGTGGAAAGGGCAGGCGGAGGCCAACAAGATTCTCGGCAGGAGCGGCAACCCGGTCCCCGTCGACGGGATTTGCGTGCGCGTAGGCGCGATGCGTTGCCACAGCCAGGCGCTCACGGTGAAGCTCAAGCGCGATCTGCCGCTCGATGAGATCGAGCAGATGCTCGCCGAGGCGAACGATTGGGTGAGAGTCGTTCCAAACGAGCGCGAGGCGACGCTGCGCGATCTGACCCCGGCCGCGGTGAGCGGCACCATGCAGGTACCGATCGGGCGCCTGCGCAAGCTTTCCCTGGAAAAAGGCGGTTCGTATCTCGCCGCATTCACGGTCGGTGACCAGTTGCTCTGGGGTGCGGCCGAACCCCTGCGGAGAATCCTCCGCATTCTCCTCGAAGAGTAGTCTCTCTCTCGCGCCGTCGAGCTCGGTAGGAGCCGCGGCCTCGAATTCCGGGTTTTTCAAGGGGGTAAACAGGGAAATTTCTTGAAAAAATAGCCACTTGACGCAATTTGTGAGACGAAAGTTGAGCTTGCAAGGCTAAGGCTATGATGGTATTTTAATTTGTTTCCACTTCGGCTCAGGGTGGCAAGTGGGGGAGTTCGCCTCAAAAATTCGGATATCGGCGGTCGCGTGTCTGCTTCTGCCTTCGCTCGCCTGGGCGGCGGGGCTGGGCAAATTGTCGGTTCTCTCGGCGCTGGGACAACCGCTCAAGGCGGAAATCGAGATCGTTTCTCTGCAACGCGGCGAGGGGGATTCTCTTGCCGCGCGGCTCGCGCCGGGGGACGCGTTCCGCCAGGCCAACATAGAGCTGAATCCGGCGCTGCTGTCGGTCAAATTTGCAGTGGAACGCCGGTCCGGCGGCGAGTACGTGATGACGCTGATCTCGGGACAGCCGGTCAACGAGCCGTTTCTCGATGTTCTGGTCGAGCTGAATTGGGCGAACGGCCGGCTTGTCCGCGAGTACACGTTCCTGCCGCCGGAATACGCTGCCTTGCGCAAACCCGAGCCGATCCAGTCCGTGCAGCCGCCACAGGTCGCGCCGCTGATGCCGCTCGCGCCTCCCCAAGCTGCCTTTCCCCCAGGTCCCATTATCTCGGCGCAGACCACGCCGGCAAGGCCGGTCGCGGTGCCGTTGGCGGCGACAGAGCCTGCGACGAACGTGCAAGCTGAAAACGTGCGAGCTGAGTCTGTAGAGCCGCCGGGGCCGGCGCAAGCCGCGATTGGAGAATCTGCGCCGACCCAGGCCCAGGCGGCCGAAGTGCGGCCCGCGGGACCCGTCTCGGTTCAGGTGGAACCGGTGTCTGCCGATGCGTCGCCGGTCGCGCTCGTCGAGGAGCCGGGAGTCTCGCGCACTTACGAAGTCAAGCGCGGCGACACGCTCACCAAGATCGCCATGCGAAACCGTATGGAGGGAGTCGCGCTGCAGCAGATGCTCGTGGCCCTGTTCCGTGCGAATCAGGAAGCGTTTGTCGCCGATAACATGAACCGCTTGCGCGCCGGCAAGATCATCAGCATCCCGGACAGGGATGCGGCTCAAGCGGTGGCTCTGCCCGATTCGCGCCGCATCGTCTCCGCCCAGGTTGCCGACTTCAACGATTACCGTCGCAGCCTCGGTATCGCGGTTGCGTCGGCGCCTGCGGCCCCGGAAGGCCGCCGTCAGGTGTCCGGCCAGATCAGCGCGCAGAAGGAAGAAAAACCGGCGCAGTCCAAGGAACCGCCGAAAGATCAGCTACGCCTCTCTCGCTCCGGCGATGCCAAGCGCGGCGCGAAGGCGGCGGGCACCGCGGCGGCCGACGACGTGGCGGCGAAAGAGAACGCGCTGAACGAGGCGAAGGAGCGCATTGCGCTCCTGGAAAAGAACGTGCAGGACCTGCAGAAACTGGCGCAGGTCAAGAGCCAGACCGGAACGCAACTGCAGCAGCAGGCCCAGGCGGCGAAATCCACGCCACCGGAACCTTCGGCGAAAGCCGTGCAGCCGGCGCCACCTGCCAAAGCAGCGCCAGCAGCCAAGGCGCCGGAGCCGGCCGCCAAAACAGCTCCAGTCGCCAAGGCCGACGCCCCGAAACCGGCGGACCTCCCTAAAGCCGACGCGAGCAAAGCGGTTGCTCCGCCTGCAAACGCGCCGGAGCCGGCGAAGGCTCCAGTGCCCACGAAGGCGGCCCCCAAGGCCGTGGCCAAGGCAGCACCCCCGCCGTCGACAGAAGCGAGCTTTGTGGACGAGTTGCTCAACAATACCAACGCCCTTGTGGACGAGTTGCTCAACAATACCAACACCCTTGTGGACAAGTTGTTCGACGATCCGCTGATGCTGGGCGGCGCCGGCGGTATGGTGATCTTGCTTGCGGGTTACGCGGCGTACGCCTGGCGCAGAAAGCGCAGCTCCCAATTCGAGAACAGCATCATGAGCGTCGTGCCCTCGGATGCGAACTCGGTGCTGGGCGCCGACGGAGGCCGTAACGTCGACACCGGCTCGAGTTCGTTCCAGAGCGATTTCAGCCAGGTCGGCAAGCTCGATACCGAGGAGATCGATCCGATCGCGGAAGCCGACGTCTACATGGCCTACGGCCGCGATGCCCAGGCCGAGGAGATTCTCAAGGACGCCCTGGCCAAGGATTCCACTCGCCAGGCCGTCCGCGTGAAGCTGCTCGAGATCTACGCCAATCGCAAGGATGCGAGGGCGTTCGAGTCTGCCGCAAACGAGCTTCGCTCCGCGACCGGCGGACGAGGCGCGGAGTGGGAAAAGGCTGCCAGCCTGGGACTGTCGATCGATCCGACGAACCCGCTCTACGGCGGGAAGCCGCAATCCGCGGGGCAGGGTTTCATGGATACCGCGCAGGTTCCGGCCTTTGGCGGTCCTGCCGTTACCGAGCCGGCGCTGGAGGCGCTCAATATCGATTTCGACATCGGCGCGGCGGCAGGAGGCGGAGCTCAAGTGCCCGACATCGATCTTGATGCCGGAACGGCGGGAGACGGGGCCCAAGTGCCGGACATCAATCTCGACGCCGGCGCGCCTTCGTCGGCGGGGTCTGCGCCGGCGGGGCTCGATTTCGATCTTGGTCTGGGCGGGGACAAGCCCGCTGGCGGGACGGCGACCGCGGCGCCGGCCCAGCCGGCGGCGGCCTCGGCTGCCGAGTCCGCCCTCAGCATCGATTTCGATTTGCCCATGGGCGACAAGCCCGCCGAAGCTCCGGCCGCTGCCCCACCCGCGGCCCCTGCGGTCGACCTGGGAGCGATCGATTTCGATCTTGGCACACCGGCCTCCGGTGGAGAAGCGAAGACCGAAACGGCGAAGGCGCAGTCGCTCGATCTGGCCTCCATCGACCTCGATCTCGGCGCACCCGGTAGCGGCAACGGCTCGGGCGGCGGTCCGGACGCGCGATGGCAGGAAGTCGCAACCAAGCTCGATCTCGCCAAGGCGTACGAGGAGATGGGCGACAAGGACGGTGCCCGCGAACTGCTGAAGGAAGTGGTGAAGGAAGGCGACGCGGCGCAACAGCAACAGGCTCAATCGATGCTGCAAACACTCGGCTGAGCTTCAACCGGGTTTGACCTTGAAACAATCGGCGCCGCGTGCGCCGATTGTTGTTTTTGGATACGTAAAGTGAGAGTTGCCATCGGAATTGCTTACTGCGGCAGGGAGCTGGAGGGCTGGCAATCGCAGCCGTCGGGCAACACCGTGCAGGATCATCTCGAGCGCGCGCTCTCGGAAATCGCCGGCGAGCGGATCGGCGTGACCGGCGCCGGCCGCACCGATTCCGGCGTGCACGCGAGCGCCCAGGTTTCCACGCGCGCTATTCCGCCGCGTCGCGAAGCTACCGCTACGTGCTCTACAACCATCCGGTGCGGCCTGCGCTGCTCGCGGGCCTTGTCGGATGGTTCCATCTGCCGCTCGATCTGGGCAGCATGCGCCGGGCGGCCCGGTCGCTCCTCGGCGAGCATGATTTCTCCAGCTTTCGCTCGGCCGAGTGCCGGGCGAAGACCCCGGTGCGCGTGATGGAGCGCGCCGAGGTCTGCGCGAGCGGGCCGTATCTGCTGATCGACTTCACGGCCAACGCCTTTCTGCATCACATGGTCCGCAATATCGTGGGCAGTCTCGTCTACATCGGCAAAGGCGAGCATCCGCCGCAGTGGCTCGCGGAGCTGATCGCCGCGCGCGACCGGCGGCTCGCCGCGCCGACGTTTTCCGCAGCCGGCCTGTATCTTTCGGAGGTGGGCTACGATGCGCGCTGGGGCTTGCCCGCGTTTCCTCGTATGATGCCGTTCGAAACGGCAGCGCCGCGATGAGAACCCGAGTCAAAATCTGCGGCATCACGAGGGTCGAGGACGCTCGTGCCGCCGCGGCCCAGGGCGCCGACGCGATCGGGCTCGTGTTCTATCGCCCGAGTCCGCGCAACGTCACGCCGGAGCGTGCGCGCAGCATAGCGATGCAAACGCCGGCCTTCGTCGCCACGGTGGCCGTATTCGTGAATCCTTCGCGGGAGGAAGTCGAGGAGGTGATTCGCGAATGCGGCGTGACGCTGCTGCAATTCCACGGCGAGGAATCTCCCGAATTCTGCGCCGGGTTCTCGCGGCCCTATATCAAAGCGGCGCGGATTCGCACCGGGTTGGATTTGATAAAATACCTCGCGCCATACGCGAGCGCCCGGGCATGGATGCTCGACGCTTTCCACGGCGATCTCTGGGGCGGAACGGGAGCCGCGTTCGACTGGAGCCTGGTGCCGGAGGGCATGGCGAGACCGATCATCCTCTCGGGCGGCCTGACGGCCGAAAACGTTGCCGATGCCATCCGTCGCGTGAGGCCATATGCGGTCGATGTCTCCAGCGGCGTCGAGGCTTCAAAAGGAATCAAGGACGCCGCGAAAATCGCGGCCTTCATCGGAGCAGTGAAGAATGAAGATGGTTGACCTTCCGGACGAGCGCGGGCATTTCGGCCAGTACGGCGGGGTGTTCGTCGCCGAGACGCTGGTGCACGCGCTCGACGAGCTCAGGCGGGCGTACGAGCGCTGCCGCAAGGATCCGGAGTTCATCGCCGAGTTCGAGCACGAGCTCAAGCACTACGTCGGCCGGCCGACCCCTGTTTACCACGCCAGGCGGCTGTCGGATCGGCTCGGCGGAGCGCAGATCTACATAAAGCGCGAGGATTTGAACCACACCGGAGCGCACAAGATCAACAATACGATCGGCCAGGCGCTGCTGGCTAGGCGGATGGGCAAGCCGCGCGTGATCGCCGAGACCGGCGCCGGCATGCACGGCGTGGCCGCGGCGACGGTGGCGGCGCGCTACGGCATGGAATGTGTCGTGTACATGGGCTCGGAGGACATCAAGCGCCAGGCGCAAAACGTCTATCGGATGAAGCTCCTCGGCGCCACGGTGGTCCCGGTAGAGTCGGGCTCGAAGACCCTGAAGGATGCGCTGAACGAGGCGATGCGCGACTGGGTTACGAACGTCAGCAACACCTTCTACATCATCGGCACCGTCGCGGGCCCGCATCCGTATCCGATGATGGTGCGGGATTTCCAGTCCGTCATCGGCAAGGAATGCCTCCGGCAGATGCCCGAGATATGCGGTCGTCAACCCGATGCGGTGATTGCTTGCGTCGGAGGCGGCTCGAACGCGATGGGCATTTTCTACCCCTATATTCCGAACGAAGCGGTAAAGCTGATCGGCGTCGAAGCGGGCGGTTTCGGCATAGCCAGCGGCAAGCACGCAGCGTCGCTGTGCGCCGGCAGACCGGGCGTGCTGCACGGCAATCGCACCTACCTGCTGCAGGACGAGCACGGCCAGATCCTCGAGACGCATTCGATATCGGCGGGCCTGGATTATCCCGGCGTGGGCCCCGAGCACGCATGGCTCAAGGACACCGGCCGGGCCCAGTACGTCACCGTGGAGGACGCGGAAGCGCTCGCGGCATTCAACGATCTGTGCCACTACGAAGGCATCATCCCCGCGCTCGAGTCCGCGCACGCTCTGGCCTACGCGGCGAAGCTCGCGCCCACGCTCGCCCGGGACAAGATCCTGCTCGTCAACCTTTCGGGGCGAGGCGACAAGGACATGCACACGGTCGCGGAAAAGTCGGGAATCCGGTTTTGAGCGACGCGCGCGCCACGCTGCTCAACGAGGATTTTTTCGGAGCCGTCGGCCGCGTGCGCGAGGCGAGCGTCGATCTCGTCATCGCCGATCCGCCCTACGGCCTCGGCAAGGATTACGGCAACGATTCCGACCGCCTGAGCGGGGAAGCCTATCTCGAGTTCAGCCGCCGCTGGATCGACGCCGTGATTCCGAAGCTGAAGCCCGCCGGCAGTCTCTATGTATTCCTCACCTGGCAATACAGCCCCGAGGTCTTCAGCTACCTCAAAACGCGACTTGTCATGGTGAACGAGATCATCTGGGACCGGAAGGTGCCGAGCATGGGCGGCAGCACCCGCAAGTTCTCCTCCGTTCACGACACGATCGGCTTGTTCGCCGCTTCGCGCGACTACCATTTCGACATCGACAGCGTGCGCATTCCCTACGACGCCGTGACCAAGCGCGCGCGCACGCGCTCGATCTTCGTCGGCAAGAAATGGCTCGAAGTCGGCTACAACCCCAAGGACGTCTGGAGCGTAACGCGGATCCACCGGCAGGACCCGGAGCGCGAGGAGCATCCTACGCAGAAGCCGCTCGAAATCGTCGAGCGCATGGTGATGGCGAGCTGTCCGCCGGGCGGATCGGTGCTCGATCCGTTCATGGGAAGCGGCACCGCCGCTGTCGCGGCGCTCAGGCACGGCCGGCGTTATATCGGATTCGAGATCAATCCGGAATACTGCGCTACTGCCAGGCGGCGCATCGCGCGCTTCGGCGAGGCGGACGCCGGAGCTGGAGTCGCGGCGAGTCCGACTTCCGCGGCGTTGTGAATCCAGCGATGTCGCGTATCCAGTCGACCTTCGAGGGACTTGCGCGGCAGCGGCGAAAGGCGCTCATACCCTATGTCACCGCAGGTGATCCGTCGCCGGAGGTGACGGTTCCGCTCATGCACGCGCTCGCCGAGGCGGGGGCCGACGTGATCGAGCTGGGCGTGCCGTTTTCCGATCCCATGGCCGACGGCCCGGTGATCCAGCGCTCGAGCGAGCGCGCGCTGAAAAACCATGTCGGGCTGGACCGGGTGATTGCTTTCGTCGGGGAATTCCGCGGGCGCGACAAGGAGACTCCGGTCGTTCTGATGGGGTATGCCAATCCGATCGAGGCGATGGGGCTGGAAGCTTTCGTCGACGCCGCACGGCAAGCCGGGGTGGACGGCGTGCTGGTGGTCGATTACCCTCCGGAGGAGAGCGCAGGGCTCGCCGCGATGCTGCGCGGGCGGGACATGGACATGATTTTTCTGCTCGCGCCGACTTCGACCGAGGCGCGCATCGAAAAGGTGGCGAAGCTCGCGAGCGGCTACATCTACTATGTGTCGCTGCGCGGCGTCACCGGGGCGAAGCACCTCGATCTCGAGGAGGTCGCGGCGAAGCTGCCGGCGATCCGCGCCAGAACGAAGCTCCCGGTCGGCGTGGGCTTCGGCATCCGCGACGGCGACACCGCGCGCGCCGTGGCGCGCGTCGCCGACGCGGTGGTGATCGGCAGCCGCATCATCGAGGAGATCGAGCAGGCTTCGCCCGAGACCTGCGTGGCGAAGGGGGCGGCGCTGCTCGGGGAGTTTCGCCGGGCGATCGACGCATGAGCTGGCTGCAGAAGCTGCTTCCGCCCAAGATCAACCGCACCGCAACGGGCGCGAAGAAGAACGTTCCCGAAGGCTTGTGGAGCAAGTGCCCCTCGTGCGCGGCGGTGCTGTACGCGACCGACCTGGAAAAGAACGCCAACGTCTGCCCGAAATGCGGCTATCACAACCGCATCAGGGCGCGGGCGCGGCTCGAGCTGCTTCTCGACCCGGAGGGGCGCTTCGAGATCGGCACCGAGGTCGCGCCGGTGGACAGCCTGAAATTCAAGGACGACAAGCGTTATCCCGAGCGGCTCGAGGAAGCCGAGAAGGAGACCGGCGAGACCGACGCGCTGGTCGTGATGCAGGGCGCCATCAAGAACGTTTCGCTCGTCGTCGCCGTTTTCGAGTTCGAGTTCATGGGGGGATCGATGGGATCGGTCGTGGGGGAGCGTTTTGTGCGCGGCGTGCACGTGTGCCTCGACCAGCACCTGCCGCTCGTGTGCGTCACCGCGACCGGCGGCGCGCGCATGCAGGAAGGGCTCTTTTCGCTCATGCAGATGGCCAAGACCACCGCGGCCCTCACTCAGCTGTCGGCGCGCAAGCTCCCGTTCATCTCCGTGCTGACCGACCCGACCATCGTCATCGCCGAGCCGCGCGCTCTCATCGGCTTTGCCGGGCCGCGGGTCATCGAGCAGACCGTGCGCGAGAAGCTGCCCGAGGGATTTCAGCGCGCGGAATTCCTGCTCGAGAAGGGCGCGATCGACATGATCGTCGACAGGCGCCAGATGCGCGACAAGCTTGCAAGCCTCCTCACTCTTCTGCTGCGGCAGCCTCCTGCCGCAAACTGAGCCGTCCGCGCGACCGCTTCATGCCGGCACGGAGCCTCGCGGAGTGGCTCGAGTACATCGAGCGCATCCACCCCAAATCCATCGAGCTCGGCCTGGAACGGGTGGCGAAAGTGCGCGGGGCGCTCGGCGGATCGAGCCCGGCGGCGGTTTTCACCGTTGCCGGCACCAACGGCAAAGGCTCGACCTGCGCGATGCTGGAGGCGATTCTGCTCGCCGCCGGCTACAAGGTCGGCCTCTATACTTCGCCGCACCTGCTGCGTTACAACGAGCGCGTTCGTCTGAATGGCGTGCCAGTTGGTGACGGGCGCCTATGCGAAGCGTTCGAAGCGGTCGAGCGCGCCCGAGGCGATACTCAGCTCACGTACTTCGAGTTCGGTACCTTGGCGGCCTGGGTAATTTTCGCGGCCGAGCCGCTCGACGCCGCGATACTGGAGGTCGGCCTGGGAGGGCGGCTTGACGCGGTCAACGCCTTCGACTGCGATTGCGCGCTGTTGACCTCCGTTGCGCTCGATCACATGGATTATCTCGGCGATACGCGCGAGAGCATAGGCGCCGAAAAGGCCGGGATCTTTCGACGGGGAAAGCCCGCGATCGTCGCGGATCCCGATCCGCCCCGCAGCGTGCATGAGCGCGCAAGCGCGATCGGCGCGGATCTCCGGCTGGTCGGCCGGGATTTCGGATACCGGCGGCAGGGGCGGCAATGGATGTTCTGGGGGCCGCTCGGGCGCCGTTCCGGGCTTGCCTATCCGGCCCTGAGAGGCGCGCGCCAGCTCTCGAACGCGAGCGCGGCGCTCGCGGCGCTCGATGCGCTGCGCGTGCGTCTCCCCGTCGGAATGCAGGACATCCGCAACGGTCTTGCGCGAGTCGAGCTTCCGGCGCGGTTCCAGGTGCTTCCCGGCCGGCCGGCCGTGGTGCTGGATGTCGCGCACAATCCTCAGGCCGCGGCGGTGCTCGCGGAGAACCTCGACGACATGGGTTTTTATCCGCAGACCCATGCCGTGTTCGGCATGTTGCGGGACAAGGACATCGGCGGCGTCTGCCGGGCGGTAAAAAGCCGGATTTCGACCTGGCTCGCAGCCGGCCTCTCGGTGCCGCGGGGCGCGAGCGCCCAGGCGCTGGCCCACGCCCTGGCGAGCGCCGGGGCGGCAGGCGAGGTGTCTTGCTTCGATAATCCCCGCGAAGCCTATGCCGCCGCGACGAAGCGGGCAAACGAAAATGATAGAATCGTGGTGTTCGGATCGTTCCACACCGTAGCCGAAGTCATGCAGGCGATCGAGGCCGCCCGGACCGCGGTGCGGGGGGTGCGCCAAGGGTGTTGAGGAGCTCCGATCGGAGCATTTCGGCAGCGTCTCATGATAGACAGATACCCATCTTCCCAGCGGGCAGCGTCCGCACGCGTCCGGCCCGGCGACGCGATTCGCACCTGTTTCAGGGTCTCTTGGATTGGCAGACGACGCCACCCTGCTTAAGCGCCGCGCGCGCCGGCGCCTGGTCGGGGCCATCGCGCTGGCGGTGCTTGCCGTCGTAATCCTGCCCGTCGTTCTGGACCAGGAGCCCAGACCCGTCACGCAGGCGCTGACGGTGGAGATCCCGAGCGAGGACGGAGGACCTTTCAACACCCGGGTTCTTCCGCCGCTGCCGCCTCCCCCTGCGGCGCCGCGGAAAGCCGCGGAAGACAAGGCCACGGCACCACCGGAATCCAAGGCCGCCGAACCCGCGCCGCGGGCCCGCGCATCGCAGAAGGGGAGCGCCGGAACCACGGACAAGGAACGCGGGAAAACGGATGTGGCGGAGGCGAGGCGCGCCCAGGCGCTTCTCAACGACCAGGCTTATATCGTCCCGCTCGGCGCTTTCAGCAATCCCGACAACGCGAAGCAGGTGCAGGACAGGGCGGCGTCCGCGGGCATCAAGAGCTATACCGAAAGCCTCAAAAGCCCTCAGGGCGAGCACACGCGCGTGCGCGCCGGACCCTTCACGAGCCGGGACGCCGCGGAAAAGGCGCGGGACAAGCTCAAGTCGCTCGGCCTTGAAGTCGGGCAGGTGTCACAGCGATGACCTGGTTCGACTTCGGCGTGCTGATCGTCCTCGTGGTGTCGGTGGTGATCAGCCTGTTCCACGGCCTGGTGCGCGAGATGATCTCGCTCGGAGGATGGGTCGGCGGATTCATATTGGCGATGTTTTTCGGCGGCAAGGTCGCGGGGCTTCTGCCGGAGAGCTTGAGCCCGCTGATGAGCGGCCTGATCGGTTTCCTGCTAGTGTTCGCCGGCGTGCTCGCGATCGCCTGGATCGCCGGGCTCGCGCTCTCGTCCGCGGTGCGCGCATCCGGGCTGGCTCCCGCGGACCGGGCGCTCGGAGGGGTTTTCGGGTTCGTGAGAGGACTGATCATCGTGCTCGTAGTCGTGGTGCTTGCCGGATTGACCCCGCTCCCGCGCGAGCCTTTCTGGCATGAGGCGCTCCTCTCGGGGCCGTTCGAGGCTGCGGCGCAGGCCTTGCGGCCCTATCTGCCCGAGGGCCTGGCGCGCCGCCTGAGGTATCGCTGAGCTCTCAGGGATAAAGCATATGTGCGGCATCCTCGGAGTCGTCGCAAAGACGCCCGTCAACCAGTTGCTCTACGACGGCTTGCTGCTGCTGCAGCACCGGGGCCAGGACGCGGCCGGCATCGTCACCTCGGAACACAAGATGTTCCACATGCACAAGGGGCCGGGGATGGTGCGCGACGTGTTCCGCACGCGCAACATGCGCTCGCTTTCCGGCGGAACCGGAATCGCGCACTGCCGCTATCCCACCGCGGGCTCGGCGTTCAACGCCGCGGAAGCCCAGCCCTTCTACGTCAATTCCCCGTTCGGGATCGTCCTCGGCCACAACGGCAATCTGACCAACTCGGGGGCGCTGAAGCAGGAGATGTTCCGCCAGGACCTGCGCCACATCAACACCAACTCCGACTCGGAGGTGCTGCTCAACGTTCTCGCGCACGAGCTGGAGCTCGCGGCGAAGGGCCAGAAGCTCGATCCCGAGACCATCTTCACCGCGGTGGCGAACGTGCACCGGCGCTGCCGCGGCGCGTATGCCGTGGTGGCCTTGATCGCGGGATACGGGCTGCTCGCCTTCCGCGACCCGTTCGGAATCCGTCCGCTGGTGTTCGGGCGCAATCAAACCGACGAGGGGCCCGAATACCTGGTCGCCTCCGAGAGCGTCGCGCTCACCGCTTTCGGCTTCGAGCTGGTGCGCGACGTTCTGGCCGGCGAAGCCATTTTCATCGACGAAGGGGGGACCTTCCACAGCCGCCAGTGCGCGGCGAAGCCCGTGAGCGCGCCCTGTATCTTCGAGTACGTCTACCTTGCCCGGCCCGACTCGGTGATCGACGGGGTCTCGGTGTACGAGAGCCGGCTGCACATGGGCCGGCAACTCGCGCAGAAGATCAAGCGCACGATGACCGGTCTGGATGTCGACGTGGTGATCCCCGTTCCCGATACGAGCCGGCCGAGCGCGCTCGAGCTGGCTCACGGCCTGAACGTGACGTACCGGGAGGGCTTTATCCGCAACCGCTATATCGGCCGCACTTTCATCATGCCCGGCCAGGCGATCCGCAAGAAATCGGTTCGCCAGAAGCTGAGCGTCGTCGGGCTCGAATTCAAGGGCAGGAACGTCCTGATCGTCGACGACTCGATCGTGCGGGGAACGACGGGCCGCGAGATCGTCCAGATGGCGCGCGAGGCGGGGGCGAACAAGGTGTTTTTTGCCTCGGCGGCGCCCCCGGTGCGGTTCGCCAACGTCTACGGCATCGACATGCCGACGCGCGCCGAGCTCATCGCCACGGGGCGGAACGAGGAGCAGATCGCGCGCGAGATCGGCGCCGACGCGGTCATCTACCAGGACCTCGACGCGCTGAAGGCCGCGGTGCGCGCGGTCAATCCCAAGCTCACCCAGTTCGAAACCTCGTGCTTCGACGGCGTGTACATCACCGGAGACGTGACCAGCGAATACCTCGCCTCGGTCGAGCGGCAGCGCGACGCCGGCCGGCAGGAAGGCGAGGAGGAAGCCGAGAACAACCAGCTCGACCTGAACGCCGTGTAACGATTTGACATCCCCGCGCCGGGATAGTAAGGTGCGCACTGCGCCGATTTGATCGACAGCTTGCGGGCGCCGCCGGCGAAAGCCGGGTGTAAAAAACAAATACGGCTAAAGCGTGGTGAAGACCCGTCTTAGCGAAAGCTGGACGGGTTTTTTTATTTGGAGTTGCACATGCAGGATTACGACATCGAAACGCTGGCGGTGCGCTCCGGCATCCATCGCAGCCAGTTCAACGAGCACTCCGAGGGACTCTACCTCACTTCGAGCTTCGTGTTCGAGAATGCCGCGCAAGCCGCGGACCGGTTCTGCAACAACGCGCCCGGGAACA
>WNFV01007396.1_pt1 | contig 22357 bp, 15 predicted proteins | sample 5400101 | NCBI WGS metagenome assembly WNFV01 (sample SAMN13153361, study PRJNA577476) | soil metagenome | isolation source: 115 cm soil or saprolite under grassland replicate 1 | place: USA:California | collected 2016-06-15 | reverse complement strand
TCCACGACAGAATCTCGCGAAGACGAGGAACGTCGCTTCACCGTTGATTGCTTCGAAGCTTTTTTATTCATTCGTGCAAAACAGAAAGCCCGGCTGGCAAACCCAGTCCGGGCTCATGTGACGCACATCCACGACGCGACCGTGATCGACCAGTCTGCAAATTCCATTAGGTAATCGGCTTATGTTTAGTTTAATTGAAGCGCCGCCGTCAAGGAGCGTCGAAGGCTACGCATCTGGTACGGACAGAAAGGTTAGCGTGGCATCGGCAGAATGAGGTCGCGGTTCGGCGAATCCACAGTCCTAAATCGAATGCTTGGTGTGGGCTCGTACTTTGCGCGCCGCGGCCATGGCGGGTGACCGGGCGATGAAATCCTTGGCCGTTCCCGATATCTCATGAGATAGAGATCATCCCATCGTCGTGGAAACATCCCGGTGAGCAATCGTCATTGTCCCGGCATGTCCTCAAGGATCAGCTAGCGATTTGATCTTCGTCTTCCATCAAGGTCGACAGATTATGTTTTTAGATTCCAAAAAACAAAAAGCCAGCACACCCTAGCGATAAAATCGCCAGAGCGACTGGCTTGTGACGCGGCATCGGCGGACTTTACCTTCGTCTAACCGGTTGTGGTACCCCACCTCTAAACCCGCGTGGCACCCGACCGGTCCGCGTTGACCACGCGGGAATGCCAAATGCGTAGCAGCAGGGTTGGTATACTTGATATGGCTGGTAAGGCTGCAGATATAGTTGGTAGTGGAGCACATGGAGCTCGTAGTACGGATCGTATTGTTGCAAATACTGTAAATACTGCTGCCACTGCAAATATTGCTGATACTGAATATCCCAATATGGATCGTAGTAAGGACCATAGGCCTGCGCCTGAAGATCGCGGGTGCCCACGACAAGCAAACCCAAAAGTATAAGTGTCGAGAAAAACACTTTCATCGGATTGCCCTCCTTTGAGAGTTTAGCGTATTGAGACCGAGATACAAGACAGCAAGACGTATCGATTGATCCAACAAACCTATAAATTTGAAACCCGAAGCTCGAAATCCGAAACAAATCGGAGCCAAAATAAGCCTCAACCTATAAGAAATTCCCAAACGCCAATGCGCAGCACCTTGTTGGAACATTGTATTTTTTGATCAGTCGAATTTGTTTCGAGCTTCGATCTTCGAGTCTCGATGCTTATTTGAAATTGTTTCGAATTTCGGATTGAGTGCTTCGGATTTGACTATTGAGTGCCCTCGCTGGCTTTGCGCGGGTCACGGTTTCGCGGATTCCTGCTTTATCCGCCAATAGGCGTCTGGAACCGCGGCATCACGTGTTTCGCAAAGAGTTCGAGTGTTCTGAACGCCTCACGTTCCTTAATTCCTCCAAAGTTAATTTGCATCGATGGCTCATGTTCCCCGATGAGATCGCGGTTGAATTCCACCTGTTCGATCACTTCCTCCGGGGTCCCAACCAGAGCGGTGTGACTGTCCATCATCTTTTCTGCGGTGAGGGCGCTGATAGCCTCCACCAGTTTGTTATAGCCAGCGTATTGGCTTGACTGCTGGTCTGCCCACGAGCGCACCGCCTCGGCGAAGACTTCGATGTAACGCTCGACCGGCCGCCTGAATCCCTCGACTGCCTCTGGGTGAGTCTCGGCGACGTAGCAATGGAGGGAAGATTGAATTTGTTCGGTGCCGGGTGAGTGTCCGGCTTCGCGCCAAGCGTCGCGATAAGTCTGCACCAGCTCACGGACGCGCTCGAGATTACTGGCAAAGGGAACGATCATAACGTGGTAGCCATGATGCCCCGCCCAGATGAATGACTCGGTGGACATCACCGCGGCGATCCAGATTGGCGGATGAGGCTTCTGAATAGGTCGGGGCATGAGGCGGACGTCGTGGAACTTGTGAAACTTTCCGTCGTAGGAGACCCGCTCCTCTGTCCAAAGCCTGGTGATAATGTCAATCCCCTCTTCGAAGAGGGGTCGGCTTTCATCCATGCTCACGCGGAAGACGTCGAACTCCTTCGGTATAAAAGCCCGTCCAAAGCCGGCGTCGAGGCGGCCGTTGCTGATGTTATCCAGCATGGCCAGTTCACCGGCGAGCTTAATCGGATTGTTGAAGGCGGGAATGACCGCACCAGTGATAAGGCGGATCTGTTTAGTGCGCGCAGCGATGGCTGATAAGAGAACGATCGGGTTCGGACTGTGACCACCGTAATCATGAAAGTAGTGTTCAACGGTCTTCACAGAGTCATAGCCCAACTCATCCGCACGTTCCGACAACTTGACCGCCAGCGCGAAGTATTCCGCTGTGGACATGTCGCTCAGGCGAAACGAAGGGAAGAAGTTTAGACCGAAGCGCATCTCCGTAAACTCAAAATTCAAAGTCCGAATATCGAAATCCAAACAATCCAAAAAAGATCAAATCCGAAATTCGAAGCACGAAATCCGAAACAAACAGAAGCGAAATAAATATCAAACTCGGAAAATCCAAAACCCCGAATCTGATTCGAGTTTGTTTCGAACATTGTGTCTTTCGATCATTTGAATTTGTTTCGAATTTCGAAATTCGAGATTCGGATTTGTCACTGCCCTCTGAGCCGCAGAATCTTGTGCGCAGTGACCGGCCGATGAAAGCCCTTGAGCGTTAACTCACCCGCTGATTCCGCTTCGACAAGTTCGTCTAGAACAGCGACTAAACGCTGTGTTACCAGAATCTCCCCTGGTTTTGCCTCGCCGCAGAGGCGCGCGGCGAGGTTAGAAACGCTGCCGATCGCGCCGTAGTCCCAGCGCCCCTCAAAACCGATGGCGCCGATAGTCGCATAACCTTGCGCAATGCCGACGCCGAAGTCGAGTTCGTAACCGAGCTTGCGCCACTTGACCGTGAGCTCTCTCACTCGCTCGCGCATCGCCAGCGTCATGCGGATCGCTTGTTCGGCGGGATTCGCTATCGGCACAGGGTCATTAAAGAAGATCATCATGCCGTCGCCGGCAAAGTGCTCCAGTGTACCTTCATGCTGGAGAATCAATTCACCCATCGCCGCGTGATACTCGTGCAGCACGCCCATGACTTCTTCCGGTTCGGAGGTTTCGGCAAAGGCGGTGAACCCTCTAAGGTCCAAATAGACCACTGTGATCTCTCTACGATGTGTTTTGAGAGGATCCTCGGCATCTCCTGACACAATCAGCTCGGCGAGCTGTGGCGAAAAGAAGCGTTTGAGCCGGCTGAGTCTCTCGAGCTGTGTTACCTGCTCTTCAACGCGCTGTTCCAGACGCTTGTTCCACTCCTCCACCTCGTTGCGTAGCCGCACCTCCTGGTCGCGCAAACGTTTTTTCTCGAGGCAGGCGCCGATGCGGGCTCTCAGCAGGGTTGGGTCGAAAGGTTTGGTCAGGTAGTCTTCGGCCCCCAACTCTATACACCGGACCACGCTGTCGATCTCGTCCAAGGCTGAAAGCACAATGACCGGAATGTCACGCAAACCAGGATCGGACTTCAGATGTTCAAGCACCTGGTATCCGTCCATCTCCGGCATCATGACATCGAGCAGAATGAGGTCGTACGAATTATTCTTGATCGCGTTCAATGCAAGCCGCCCGTTTTCCGCAACTGCGGTTTTATGGCCGTCCGCCTCCAGTAAAGAGCAAAGCATATCCCGGTTCATCTCGATGTCGTCGACAACGAGCACGGAACTGGGGTGGACTTGAAGAGCCATGGCCATTTTAGATTTTCGATTTTGGATTTTGGATTGCGGAATCTAAGTCACTCGATCCAATTCGTTTCTCGCGCCAAGACGCCAAGCATGCAAAGAAAATTGCGCCTTGTCATTTCGACCGAAGGGAGAAATCTTTCTTAGATCCCTCGCATTCACTCGGGATGACGGGCCTCGGCCCCTCACTTCGCGACCTTTGCGTCTTTGCATGAGATTTTTTTCGGTCTCCCTAATCCAAAATCGGCAATCCAAAATCCAAAATTATAGGTGCTCTCGGATTTTCGCCAACAGCTCGGCCGGATCGAAGGGCTTGGTGACGTAACCACTACAGCCCGCTTCCAGCGCTTTAACGTCGTCACCGCTAAGAGCGTATGAGGTTACTGCGATAACAGGGATGTGGCGGAGCGCAGGATTGGCCTTAAGCCGGCGGGTAACTTCGTAACCATCGATGCCGGGGAGTTGGATGTCCAGAAGAATAAGGTCGGGCACACGAGTCTCCGCCAACGATAATCCTTCTTCCCCTGTGACCGCCTCAATCAATTCATAGCCAGCGCTGGTAAGAAGGTCGCGCAGGAGACGCCGATTTTCCTCGTGGTCCTCGATCGCTAAAATCCGCTTAGCAGCCATAACAATTTACCGTCTACTTTCTCGCGCCAAGCATATCCTGAGCAAAGTCGAAGGGACGCCAAACAATCACTATTCAAAATCCGAAATTCGAAGCACGAAATCCGAAACAAACGCAGTCAAATAAGGCTTAAATTCGGAAAATCCAAAATGTTGAATTCGATCCTTCCTGTTTGGAGCATTGTAGTTGTTTTGTTTTTCATCATTTTGAATTTGTTTCGAGCTTCGAGTTTCGATATTCGAATTTTCTCTATCTTGCCTCCGTTCTTTAGCGCGCCTTACTCCTTACCATTTACTCCTTACTCTTTTTCGTTACTTGGCTGGCAGCGTGAAAGTAAACTTACTCCCTTTGCCCACTTCACTCTCAACCCAAATCCTTCCTCCGTGCAGATCAATGATTCTTTTGGCGATCGCGAGCCCAAGGCCGGTTCCATCCTTATTCCGCCTGGTGGAACTCTCAGCCTGCTGGAACTCCTCGAAGATATTTTCTTGATCCGTCTCGGCGATCCCGGGCCCCGTATCGGACACGGAAACCACAAACGAGCTGTCTGCCGCTGTCACCTCGACCCGAATCTCACCGGAGTCGGTGAACTTGATCGCATTCCCAACCAGATTCATCAGCACCTGGGTAATGCGCCGCTCGTCCCCTAGAACGGGAGGCAGGTTGGCAAGCACCGTAACCTTCAGAGCGAGATTCTTCTCGGTTGCGAGAGGTTGCGTGTTGGAGACGACCGCCTGCACTAAATCCGTAAGGGAATAGAGGTTGTTCGAGAGGGTAAGCTGCCCAGCTTCGATCTTAGAGAAATCGAGAACGTCGTTGATCAGGCCCAGGAGATGTCGCCCGCTCTTCTCTATACGTTCAAGGACGTCTCGGATCTTTTCGGGCACATCGCCGTAAACTTTGGTCAGCACCATCCGGGTATATCCTAAGACCGCGTTCAGAGGGGTACGGAGCTCGTGGCTCATGTTGGCTAAGAACTGAGACTTGTACTTGCTTGTGAGCTCGAGCAGGCGGCCTTTTTCTTGGATCTCGCGGAAGAGCCGCGCATTCTGTATTGGCAGCACTGACTGAGCTGCGAAGGTTTGCAGCAGGTCCACGACTTCGGTTGAAAAGCTTCCCGGCTCGCGGCGCCAAACGACTAAGCCGCCGACAATGCGCTCCTCTCGGATGAGCGGAACGGCCAGAACGGATCGATAGCCGATCCGCGCAAGGTCGAGCCGCAACCGCGTGGCGGTATATTCCCGCTCATCGAGGATGTCCGCAACCTGGACTGGCACACGGGTCATTGCTGCCTGCCCAACTGCACCCTCGCCGAGGCGGATCGGCGCCAGGCGAAGCGCCGCAACCAGCTCCTCTTCCATACGGTGGCTGGCCCTCAGGTGTAACTGCTGCCCGACCTCATCGTATTCGTAGACGACTCCCCCGTTGGTTCCGGAAAGCTGCACCGCGCGGGCGACAATAGTGGTGAGCACGGTCTCAAGATCCAGAGTAGAGCTGACCGCTTGGCCGACCTCGCTCAGAGCGCGGACCTCTCCAAGGGCCTCGCTCAGCTCCCGAGTTCGCGCCTCGACCTTCTGCTCCAGGTTTGCGTACGACTCCTGGAGCTGTACGGTCATCTTGTTGAATTCGTCGGCGAGTAGCTCTATTTCGTCGCCGGTCTTAAGCTCCAAACGATATCTTAGGTCGCCGCTTCCTATACGCTCCACCCCCTGCCGTAGCGTATGGAGCGGACGGACAACCCTGCGCGCCACATAAACGCTCGCCATCAAGGCTATCCCTAAGCCGATCAAGAGCAACGCGGAAGTTCGCAGCAGGGAAGCATAGAGCGGCTCATAGGCCTCCTCCAGCGGGCGCTCGATAATGACTGCCCAATCCAAGCTGGGTAAAAAGGTATAGGAGCTCAATACCTTTTCGCCGTTTAGGCTGCGCGCAACTGTACTCTCCGGTTTTTGAATAGTGGGGGCAGGCCTCAAGGCTGCCTTGACCTGATCCAGATGATCAGCCTTCCGTCTTTGTAGAACCAGGCCGATATCCGGGTGAGCGATGATGTGACCGGAACGGGAAACGATATAAGCATACCCGGCTTTACCCACGTTGATGTCGCGGACGATTTCCCAAATGTATCTGAGGTTCACCTCGGCTTGGAGCACGCCAACGACACTACCCGGGAACCTTTCTATCGGAACTGCCAAGGTCATGTACGGCTCCGAGTCGCGCACGAAATAAACTTGCCCAAAAAACGTAAGGCCTTGGCGCGCCTGAGAGACGCTGGCCGACTTGGAATAGTCAGTTGTATTGCCGCTCACGCTCGCGCGAAAGCGCGACACCTGCACGCGCGGGACCCCTTTGACGTCGAGCGCCGCCACCTCGGTTATGGCGGGCGCCAGAAAAAGAAGCTTCATCAGTTCGAATCTGTACCCCTCTGCCCGCTCCTCGCTACCGAATTCTTCACTAAGATCGAGGCTCGTCGCCTTCATCAGCCCTTCTATTTCCAAAACATACTGGCCGATTTTCGAGACCGCGGCTTTAGCGCCCTCATCCTGCATGAGAGCCACCTGTTCTTGGTTCTCATAGTAGCGAAAATAGATTTCCAACAGACCGCTTGTGATCAAACCGCCGCCGATCAGCATAAGGAAGATCAGAAAGTAGTGCCGGGCCAGCTTTCCCCGCTGTCCGGCGTGCCTGCGGAAAAGCCTCAATCGCGAAAGTTTCTGCTTGAACTGCATAGCCTCAGAGGCGCGTTTCCTTCTCAGTCGAAAACTCGATCGGTTACGTTCAGTACCTTAGCTGGTATTTTAAGCCCGATTTCTTGTGCGATCTTCCGGTTGATAACCAGGTCGAATTTTCGCGGCGTCTCCACTGGCAGCGCTTGCGGCGCAATGCCTTTGAGGATTCGGTCGATAAACGATGCGCCGCGATAACCCATGGCATAGAGGTCGGGAGCATACGTCATCAACGCTTTTCCATCCGCCACTTGAGAAGCGCTACAGCCGAACAGCGGCAAGCGCCGTTTGGCCGCCATTGCGGCGATCGGCTTGGGCTGCCGAAAAAACCCTGAACAAACGGGAAACAAGCCGCCGTGCTTGAGATCCGGTACAAGTTGCCTGATCGATTCAGGAGTACGCATCAGGGTTTGCTCGATCAGCTGGATACCGAGCAGCGGAGCAACGGCAGCGATTTGTTTGCGAAACGCGTTGTTTATTCCGGTGTCCTGCCGGTCATCAATAAGAACGACCACCTGCCGCAGCGCCGGCGCAACCAGTTTGAACATTTCCAGCTGCTTCCCGACATTCTCGCTGCCGGTTAAAAAACTTAAGCCGGTAAGATTTTTCTCAGGAGACGCAAGGGATCGTACGAAACCGGATTGCACCGGGTCGGTGGCGGGCAAAAAGAGAATTGGGATGGTCGCGCTGAGTTCCTTGGCAATAGCGGTTTCCCTCGTTCCTAACGCCACGATCGCGTCAATCGTTGCGCGCTGGAGAGTGTCTTTCAGCCGTGCCTTCAGGGTCTCCGGCTGCTCTTCTTGAACAACACTCAATTTCAAATTTTTTCCATCGAGATACTTGAGTTCCTCCAATCCATCACGCAAACCATTGAGTTGTGACCGAACGGGACCGGCGCTCTCTTCCACCAGGATCGCTACGTGAGGGATTTTGGGCGGCCGGGTTGGACCTATCCCGAGCCCGGCAAACGCAGCCGTCGCAATGACAAACAGGCGGCAAAACGTTTTGATCATTTTCTCATGGCTTGCCCGATCGAGAAGACCGTTGGTTCAATCAAATTGGCACGAGTTTCCCGCTTCACGCTCGTTCATCGGATGCTCCCACCCCGCATCACAGTCTGAAGTGTCGCAAGGGTGAAAAGAGTGGGTTGATAACCTTGGTTAAAGGCCCTGGTTGTGGTCAGAACTGTGGAACGACCATTCTGGACGTTAACGATGACGACTGTACCTATTGACAAGACCTCGCGGCCATCTGCAAGCTTAACTGGGGTACGGAAGCCAAATTGCTCCTTCCAATAATTTTCCCTCGCATCCCAAATCATAGTCCAAACGGCTTCGAAATAGGTCTTATCGATGTAGAGAACTTTTTTAGGATAGCAGTAACTAGGATCTTTAGGTGTGACCTCCAATACGTAGATGTCATGCAGCTCCCAGCCCTCATCCAAGGGGAGATAGTCTCCCCTTTTCCGACGGAAAGGGAGATGTTCCTGGGAAATGTTCGCGAGCACTTTTTTTTCACCTAGAAACTTATAGTTAAAATCTGTGACCTTACCATTAAAGCTATTGATGTCATCAAAGTTGAATTCGCTTGGGGCTATGGTGGCGCATCTCTGGACTGGAGGAGCCCGGCGAACACGCCTTATACTCGGGACATAGATATAGAAATCATCCTCCCTTTTAGGGTCTGCATAACGTATCTCAAGGGTCGTAGTGCCGGAGGTATCTCGAGGATACTCGTCGGCACGAAGCTGCATCCAGTCAACATGCTCGTACCCTCGAATAAGGGGTTTGGGATCTATAGTGACTCGAGATCTAGTAAAGATAGTATGCGCGATGACAGTCGCACGACGCTCCGAGCCATCCCTCTCAATGGCATCCCGGATGACCTTTCCCTCCTTACTTGAACCTCCATTCTTATAATCGTCGCCCAACCAGCGCCAATAAAAATTCCAAGCTAGCTTTAGCCCAGCCTGAGGATCATTGGGATCAAAATTGCGAAAAGGAAGTCCAGCCAAATAATTGAGAAGTCTTCCATCGGGCGCTAGCCTGACCTGGCTGGAATACTTCTCGGTGGCTTCGACGTACTCTTTTAAAGGCTGGAGCAGCCTGGTCTGCTTGATCTTAAAGGTGTAGCCCTGCTTGATGCGGTTAAGAAGATTTTCTCCCACCATTCCCTTAACCCTCTCCCAGTTATGCGGGCCGATAGTGTCGCCGGGTTTGAGGTCAACCTCGGCGGCCTGGTTGGGAAAAGACGGCAAGATCAAAACCGCGCACATTAGAAAAAATCCGAAGATTTTCATTAAGGACTTTCTCTCCCTTGATGGGAGAGGATCGAGGTGAGGGTGACCGAGGCGCATGCTACCCCTCACCCTAAGTCTCTCCCGCAAGGACCCGCAAGGGCAGAGGGAAACTCTTGTTCGACGCTTTGTTCACGGAAAAAGATGTCTTGAATTTTCATCGTAAATTTCCTCCTTGTCTTTATCATCACAGTTCAGAATTGGTAGCGCATTTTTAGAAAGATAGAATCTTTCTCGTCAAAGGCTCCAAGCGATTTGAACTTGTTGCGTCCGCCGTAGATCGCGCCGATCAAACTGAGGCGAATCTTCTCATTCCAGGGCGGCGCATAGCTAACGGCGGGATTGACGACGTAATAACCTTCGGGATCGTAGCCGGCAAAAATATCGGGCAGGATGGTGTCGCCAAGGTAGCCCGTGCCCGCTCTGAACGTGAGCAACGTCGAAACGCGCTTGATGCGCTCTGCGCCGCCGAAGACTCTGATGCCATCCTCGTGGTTGAATATAATACTCTGAAAAAGCTGAAAGGAAAGATTGAAAGCGCGCCAGGGATCGTCGGGATGCAGCAAAGGGATTAGCGTTGTGCGGTCGAACCCCAAGGCGTATCGCAGGGTGTGCTTCTCAACGATGCCGCTCGGATGCTTGCAACTGGGACCGGCCATGAGGCCGGTCGGAGCGCCCGTTTGACAATTGCGCCCCGGATAGTCGGAGATGTTGTAAGGCTTGTCGGGAAAAAACGCTAACTCTCCCCGTACAGTCGTGTTGATGGGCACACCGAGCATCTCAGTCACGGGGTAGTTGAATTGGCCGGCGAAGATATTCGTCCGGTCGTTCTCGAGAGAAAGCTTAACCGTAGTTGGAAGCGGCGGGCCCACGCCTCCGGCAAGGCAAAGAGGGCCGCTTCCCGGCGGCAAGCAACCTATGCCTTTAATTTTGAAAACCATGTCGGGCGCCTGAGGATTGAATCCCCAGATATAACCCAAGCCAACGTTTAGCTTGCCGAAATTATGCGTGATCCGGCTGCCGATCTTCCAGCTGTCCCCTGCGCCGGGAAGTTCCCTGTGAGTATCGGGAATGACAACGGGGACCAGCCCGAGCGGATTGGCAAACAGTCGGCCGACGGCTATTCGAGTCTCGGGATGAGCCGACCAGCGGCCGTACTTGATCCTGCGATCGGCGGTATCGTTGGAACCGACAAACTCATCGACTCTCTGCCTTGCTCGATCAAGACCGCCGGGAAGGGCGAAGAATTCAAAGATCGTGTTCGTTTCAGGCTTCAGCGTATAGAGCGCTCTTAGACCCCACGACGGGATGCGCGTTTCATCGAGGTTGAATAGATTCGGCGCTGCCGGAGGAGAGAAGGTCCCGTCTTGCGGATTGATGAGATCCAAGAGTCTGATGCCGTCGGTCTCACCCCATGAAATGAATTGCCGTCCCCACCGGATAATGAGTCGATCGTGGGGTTTGTAGTCCAGGACGGCTTCCCAGGGCACCGGACTGTATTCGTCATAGTAGGTGCTCGGAAGAGGATGCCCGCCACCAGCCGGCTGCACGGATTGTTTGCGGCTCTCGGACTCCATGTTGTAACGAGGTTCTTTAACGAATCTCCATGACATAAAGAGCTTGAGTTCATCGGCAAACTTCACGTTGAACTCTGGTTGGATCGTGAAGCGATTCATGTCAAAGCGATTGGAGGTATCGAAGAAGCGACTCCCATGGCTGATGGCCAGCCCCGTGGTGTTCTCAACGAAACCGGCAAATTTCACATTGTCTTTGACGAACTGTTCGAACCCATCGCCGAAGAGGGAGCCGGCTTGGATAGGGCTTGGCAGGAGAAAATTCAGAAAAAGCACAACGGTCAAATCATAGGATATTTTTCTCAGCCTCGGCCAAGGAGTCATCAGGGTTCCAAGTTTACGCAGCGTAACGACGAAGAGCATTCGGTAAGGGCTCAACCCATTCTGCGTTATTTTTGTCGTCGTCTAAAATTCTCCGTAAAAACCGTGTTCCTTTCGAATAGGAAGCTCCAGTACCACAAGAAAAGGGTAAGACGATGAGCCACTCATAGCGCGCATTGGGTTTGATACCGAAAAGCCAGAGGAGCGGTATGCTGATGCAGGCCGAGCTGCAAGAAATTCGTGCCGACGCGGATCGATAAGGCCGTCTTGCTTTCTATTTGACGCCACCGGAAATCTTCGTAGGTATAGAGGGCCTGACTTGTGAGCATCAAAACAAAATACAAGGCGGCAAACACGGCATGAATAGTACCGGCCGTCTCATGTTTTCCCTGCATTACAGCCAGAGCGACATCCATGCATAGGCAGGCGGCCAGCGCTAGATACCAGGCTGTCTGCGCGCGACGGGACTTTTGGCCGGCGACCTTTTCAAGCCATTCTTTGAAGAAGTAGAACAACAACCCCATGAACGTCATAAGGGGATAGGCGCCGAAGCGAAAGATGTAAGACTCCGGAGGATAGATTCCTGTGTCGGTAATTGTTGTGCATCCCTGGATAGGTGGTACACACCAATGGACATGTCCCTCCGAGGCCGCAATCAGGTAAGTTATTGTGAACAGAATCGGGGTGCCGAACACGACGGCGTCAATCAGATAGTGACGGTTGAATCTAAACGTCATGGGCGTTGTCGTGTAGGCTAGGATTTCACGGTCAGTCCGTCGAAACGGATATGAGGCGTGTACGGCTAGTTCGGATTATTCACCGTTGAGCATCCGCCTCGGTTGTTTTCTTCCTTGGCGTCCTTTGCGCCAGCCATAGATTTTGGATCTAATTCTTCATCGAGCCAAGACGCCAAGCTCGCTAAGGCCTCTCCCTTACCCCGTTTTCCTTAGCGCCCTTTACGCCTTTGCACGAGTCACATCCTTGAAATTGGCAGCGTGAATGTGAACCGGCTGCCTTTGCCCACTTCGCTTTCCACCCAGATTTTTCCCCCGTGCAGTTCGACAAACTTCTTGGCCAAGGTTAACCCTAGTCCAGTCCCCTCGCTCTTGTGAGCATAGTCGGCTCCCACCTGGCGAAATTCCTCGAAAATTCTTGCCTGGTCCTCTGCGGCAATCCCAATACCGGTGTCACTGACCGAGATTTCCACCGAACCGTCGGCCTGCCTCGCATTAAGTTTGATCCGTCCTCCCTCCGGTGTCGTCGCCGACAAAGTCACCAAGACGGCCGTCGACCGTAACATCGAGCGTGATGCCGTGCCTTGTGGCGCGCTCCCGGACAAAGGTGCGCGCGTTGTCTATGGCCAAAGGGAGATCAAACGCAGCCAGCTCTAACTCCATGCGGCCCGCCTCGACCTTGGAAAGATCGAGAATCTCATTGATGAGGGATAAAAGATGGCGCCCGGAGGAGAGGATGTCCTCGGTGTACTCAGCTTGTTTGTCGTTTAGCTCGCCGAACAATCTCTCGCCCAAGACTTCAGAGAAGCCGATGATCGCGTTGAGCGGCGTGCGCAGCTCATGGGACATGTTGGCGAGAAACTCCGACTTGTGCCGATTGGCGGCCTCGATCTGGCGACTCTTGTCTTCGATCTCACGGAAGAGCCGCGCATTCTGGATCGCCAAGGCCGACTGCGTAGCGAAGGTCTGAAGAAGATTGACGACCTCCGTTGAAAAGCTGCCCGTCTCTTTCCGCCAAACCGTCAAGGCACCCATGATTCGTTCCTCACGTAGAAGTGGAACTGCCAGAACAGATCGATATCCGAGGCGTGCAAGCATGGGTCGGACGCGAGTGCCGGTGTATTCCCGCTCCTCTAGGATATTTGGAACTTGGACAGGTATCCGGACGGTCGCTGTCTGCCCGGTCGCTCCCTGACCCGGACGGACGGGCGTTGCCCGAAGTGCCTCAACTACTTCTTCCTCAATACGGTAACTAGCCCTCAGGAGAAACTCTTCTGCAGCCTCATCGTACTCGTAGATAACACCGCCATTAGTACCGGAGAGCTGAACTGCGTGTCCGACGATCGTGCTAAGCACAGTCTGGAGATCAAGAGTAGAACTGACTGCTTGGCCGACCTCGCCTAACGCCCTCAGTTCTCCCACTGATCGCGCGAGTTCGCGTGTTCTCGCTTCGAGTTCTTGAAACAGCCGCACGTTCTCAATGGCGATCACCGCCTGATCGGCGAAGGTTTTGAGAAGCGCGATTTGCTTTTCGGAGAAAGGGCGAACCTCCACCCGACGGATCATGATCGTCCCTATCGGGACACCCTCACGCAGCAATGGCGTGACAAGTACGGTGCGGACGCTCAGTCGTCTGGCGAAAGCCGCTGGCAGATCATCCTCTGGTTCTGCTGCAAGGTCATGAATGTGAATGGTTTGCCGATCGATGACAGCTCGGCCGGGTATAGAGCCGCGATTGTTTGCGAGTGGACCTCCGCCCAACTCCGCGGCCAGCGGTCCATAATTAGCCACCCTCTTCAAAAATTCACCATCTATGCGATGAATCAAAGCGTCATTTGCATCGCATAGCCGCGCGGCATTTTCAGCGACTACATCTAACACCGGCTGGATATTCGTCGGCGAACTGGCGATCACCCGGAGAATCTCGCTCGTCGCCGTCTGTTGCTCCAAGGCCTCAGTGAGGTCGCGGTTGCGTGACTGGAGTTCATTGAACAACCGCACGTTCTCAATGGCGATCACGGCCTGATCCGCGAAGGTCTCAAGGAGCTTGATCTGTTGATCCGAGAAAGGCCGGACCTCCGTCCGACGGATCATAATAGCGCCGATAGGAGTACCCTCTCGCAGCAGCGGTGTCGCCAGCATCGTCCGTGAGCCGGATCCGGTTCGTCTCGCGCGGATACTGGTTTCCGGAATCTCTTCTTCCGCCGCTTGCAAGTCCTCGATATGGACCGTTTGACGCTCGTACACCGCGCGGCCGGTTACCGAGTCCCGTGCAATTGATATCGCTTCGCCGATCACCATGCCGAACACACCCGCTCCATGCGCCGCCACTACCCGTAGAACATCACCTTCGATTCGGAAGATCAGCGCATCCGTCGCTCCACAAACTCGGGCAGCATTCTCAGCAAGAGTTTCCAGTACCGGTTGTATGTCCGTCGGTGAGCTAGCAATAACGCCGAGGATTTCGCTTGTCGCCGTCTGCTGCTCCAACGACTCCTTGAGCTCATTGAACAATCGCACGTTCTCGATTGCGATCACCGCCTGGTCGGCAAAGGTCGTGAGCAGAGCGATCTGTTTGTCAGTGAAGGGACGTACTTCTTGCCTACGAAGCACGATCGCTCCGATGGAAACTCCCTCTCGAAGCAATGGCGCTATAAGTATCGTTCGCGTACCCTGGGCCTGTTGCAGAGGCCTAGCGTCCGGAAACTCGGTTTCAACCTCTGCCAAGACGTCAGAGACGTGGATTGTTCGCCTGTCAACTACCGCGCGACCGGCTGGCCAGCCGCGGCTGATAAGCAGCGGGATATCAGACGTAGGAATCGACCCATATTGCGACACTCTCCGAAGGTAGTTCCCGTCTACGCGCTGTATTACAGCATCCGTAGCGTCACACAGACGCGCGGCGCTCTCTGCAACGGTATCTAACACCGGCTGGATATTCGTCGGCGAACTGGCGATCACCCGGAGAATCTCACTCGTCGCCGTCTGCTGCTCTAACGCCTCGGTAAGGTCGCGGTTGCGGACTTGCAGCTCTTGAAACAGCCGCACGTTCTCGATCGCAATCACCGCTTGGTCGGCGAACGTCTTAATCAGCGCGATTTGCTTGTCAGTAAATGGCCGGACTTCTAGTCGACGAATGACTATGCATCCGATGGCCACGCCAGCTCTCAGCAGCGGAACGTTAAGCGCCGTTCTCGTACCGGTACGTCGCGCAACGGGTGCAACCTCCGGGTAGTCGGCCTCGAACTCGCGCGCAAGGCTATCGTGAATATGGACGATCTGACCATCGAGCACAGCGCGGCCGGCCGGAAAGTTTCGGCTAAATGGATACACAAGATCGGCGGGCGGCGGCACCGGCCCGTACTTGGCAACGACTCGAAGATTCTCGCCTTCAGGGCGAAGTATCAGACCATCGACCGCATCGCAGAGCCTGGCCGCATTTTGCGCCACTACATCCAGCACAGGCTGGATATCGGTGGGCGAACTTGCTATCACGCCCAGAATCTCGCTCGTCACGGTCTGCTGCTCCAATGCTTCCGTCAGATCGCGATTGCGAACCTGGAGTTCATTAAACAGCCGAACGTTTTCAATCGCGATCACCGCCTGGTCGGCGAAGGTTTTGACCAGCTCGATTTGCCGCTCGGTGAACGGTTCGACAACGTCGCGCCAAATTGTGATTGTTCCGATTCCTGTTTCTTCTCGCAACAAAGGCACTGCCAACAACGTCCGTAGCCCGGTCTGGCGCGCGATAAATTGTGCGTCGGCGGCCTGTAGTTGGGCGTCAAGCAGGTGGACGGGTTTTCGGTCGAGCAAAGCTCGAGCACCTGGAATATTTGGACTTAAAGGGAGAGGGTTGGATTGTAGAACTTCGATCCGTTCGGGACTTTCATTGTAATGAGCAACGACTCGCAAAAACTCTCCATCGACTTGACGGATATGACCCTGCTTGGCGCCAGAAAGCTTCACGGCATTCGCGAGAAGGGTATCGAGCACTGGTTGGAGCTCAGTGGGCGAGGACGCGATGACCCTTAGTACTTCCCCGGTCGCGGTTTGTTGCTCCAGGGCCTCGGTGAGGTCGCGATTTCGCGCCTGCAGTTCCTGAAATAGCCGGACGTTCTCGATGGCGATCACGGCCTGGTCAGCGAAGGTTTTAACGAGGGCGATCTCCTTGTCGGTGAAAGGATCGACTACGGTACGACGAATGAGAATGGCTCCAATCGGAACACCTTCGCGCATTAGCGGCACAGCAAGCAAGGTTCGATCACCTTCTCGTTCGCCAACGGCTCGGACCTCAGGAAACTCAGTCACGGGTACGGACAGCAAATCCTCAACATGGATCGGTTGACCATCGACAACAGCTCGGCCTGTTACTGAACCACGGTTAATCGGTAGTTCGGACGCCGCAAAAAACGGAATAGGTCCTTGGTGAGCTGCCAATCGGAGCACGTTCTCGTCAACGAGTCGAATCGCTGCGTCCTTTGCGTTCCACAAGCGTGCGGCACTCTCAGCGATAGCGTCCAGCACCGGCTGTAGATCCGTGGGCGAACTGGCGATGACGCCCAAGATTTCACTGGTCGCGGTCTGTTGCTCCAGAGCTTGTGTGAGTTCTTGGAACAACCGCACATTCTCGATGGCGATCACGGCCTGGTCGGCGAAGGTTTTGAGTAGCGAGACCTGCTTCTCTGAAAAAGGACGGACCTCCATGCGGCGGATCGCTATAGCCCCAATAGGAATTCCTTCTCGAAGCAGTGGCGTTGCAAGCACGGTCCGTTGGCCGAAGCGTTGCTGGAGAACCTTGCCAACCGGGAACTCGGTGTCGGGCTCTGCCCCGAGGTCATGGATGTGGATCGTTTGCCGGTCGACGATGGCTCGGCCGGTTACCGAGCCACGATTGCAGGGCATGCTCTCATTCATCCATGCCAATGGTCCGAAATGTGCCGCCAACCGAAGGACATCACCATCGATGCGATAGATGAGGGCATCGCTGGCGCCACACACCCGCGTGGCATTCTCGGCTACAGCATCTAGCACCGGCTGCACGTCGGTCGGCGAACTGGCTATTACGCGCAAAATTTTGCTCGTCGCGGCCTGCTGTTCCAAAGCGTCGGCGAGTTCCCGACGCAGCACCTGAACGGATTGATCTTGCTTGGCCTTCGACCTTTTCGCCGCAGGGGATGGTGGCTTGGTTTTTGTTTTCTTGAAGGTTTTTTTGCTGGTGGTTGCCATAAAAGCGAAAGACGGGATGGGCAGTCCCGCTGCGGACGAAACTAAATGGTGTAACTGCGTCGGCTTAAACCACCGTAAGGAGATCGCCCGCCGATTGAGCTGACTTTTACGCTAGACGCTTGAAAGCGTCAAGGAAAGCTTGGTCGGGGTGCTGAAGGAAACGGTTAGGCACGGAAGTGTCTCGCGCAAAGGCGCAAAGGGCGCCAAGATGAGGTAGAAAAAGCAAGGGCACGGCATGCCGTGCCCTTACGTGAATTGAACGAACCCTTCCAACTGCGGGCTAATGACGCGCTTCCTGTCCCTCAAGCGCCAGATTGTCGTAATGGTGCGACTTGGAAACCGGGCCGATGCCCTTGATGATCGTCTGCCAGTGATTGCCTTCATCGTCGCTGTAGAAGACATCGCCGTCCGTGGTGCCGGCGAAGATCGCGTAGCCGCCATTCCACACATCCATCGCCATGCCTTCGATGTTGGCGCGAATATGTTCGGGTAGTCCGCCAGTTAGAATATCCCAACTCTTACCGCCGTCACGGCTGCGCGCGATGCGTGAGTCCGCGGTGTGGAGTTTTCTCCAGGTGCCCGGACCGGTCTTGGCGCCGGCGACGAAGAGTAAATTCGGATCCTGCGGATGGACGAAGAACGGATCGACGTAGCCGATTCTAAAATCTCTCGGCGTCATACTCTTCCAGCTCACGCCGCCGTCGCTGCTCACGCAGAATCCCGCGGGCGTTTCCGGACCGCAATTGGTCGTCGGTGCGGTGCCATAAACTTTGCTCGGATCGTTGGTTGGAATGAGCACCCGGTGCGCATCCGGGTTGATGTTGTCGATGGTCGTCCATGTCTTGCCGCCGTCCGTGCTCTTGAGAAAGCCCCCGACTTCGACGGCGACGTGGATGATGTTGGGATCTTTCGGATGGAAGGTGATGCTCTTCACGTGCGCCTGATGTGGCGGTCCAGGAAAAGTCCATTTCTCCACGCCCGGCACCTGGCGCAGGGCCGGCAACTCGGTCCAGCTCTTGCCAAGATCATCGCTATAATACAAATGCGCCGGCTGGGTACCCGCATACACGCGTGGTTTTCCATTAACCGATTGGCTGGCGAGGGAGTAAATCTCCTTATCGCCGATGCCGCTGTCGCGCCGCTCCCAATTCTTGCCAAGATCCGCGCTGGCGTAAATCTCTGCGCTATAGGTGCCGCCGAACAACATCTGGCTACTGGGCTCGAAGATGATCGAGCTGAAGTGCTTGCCGGGAACCTTCGTTCCCTGGCTCTCCCAAGAACCGCCGCGTTTTTGAAACGCGAAAATGCCGTCGACAGTGCCCACGAGCAGTTTATCTTTCGCCACCTCACCTTGCGTTAGCGACTGACCTCCCGGGGATAAACATACAAACATGGCTCATGCCTCCTTCCTGGTTACAAGAGTGTTTCGTTAAGTAATTTTTACAACCGGTCCGTTACAGACTCACTCTACTTAAGGAATCGGCGGCTCGTCAAGGACGACCAAATTCATTTAAACCGTTCAACCAATAGTGGCTGGAGTCGCGCTCAATTCCCCCTTTGTGCAAAGGGAGAATTTTCTTCGAACGTTTTAACCCCTCTTTGGAAAAGGGGAAGGGGAGATTTTGGGCGGTGGCGAGGCGCGCCGCCACTGGCCAAAAATCGGTTAACGAACCTTTTTCGCGGCGCTTTGTCTAATCCAGCCATGTAAGAATCAGCGGTTCCAACCGGAGGGGCGCCAAATGCCGACACAACTTTCGCACGTTTTTCCCAGCGACCCACGCTATTACCAGATCGCCGTCCTCACTTCTCTTTTAATCTACGGCGTCGGCTGGCTCGGTTTCGATGTCGGCGTCGGCCAGATCGCGATTTTGCTCGGCTCGGTTCTCCTGACTCAATTTCTCTGCGGTAAGTTCTTCGCAGCATCTCCGTTCGATCCGCGCAGCGCGTTGATTTCCGGATTGTCGCTTTGTTTGCTGCTGCGGACCAATAGCCCCCTATTAATGATCGTCACCGCGGTGGTCACGATCGCGAGCAAGTTTGTTCTCAAGTGGAATCACAAGCATATCTTCAACCCGACTAATTTCGGTATCATCGCGATAATCGCGCTCAGCGGCGAAGTTTGGGTTTCGCCGGCGCAGTGGGGCAGCAAACTTTATTTCGGATTTCTCATGGCCTGCCTCGGCGGCATGGTGGTCCACCGCGCCCTACGTAGCGACGTGAGCTACGCGTTTATTTGCTCCTATGCCGCCATTTTGTTCGGCAGAGCCTTTTGGCTCGGCGATCCATGGGCCATTCCACTGAAGCAGTTACAGAGTGGCGCACTCTTACTCTTCACGTTCTTTATGATTTCAGATCCCAGGACCACTCCCGATTCGCGCGCCGGGAGAATTCTCTTCGCGATCATCGTCGCCGCCGGCACTGCCTACGTCCAGTTTAGTCTCTATCGAACCAACGGATTGCTTTGGTCGCTGGCCATCTGCTCTGCGCTCACGCCGCTCATCGACTATCTGCTGCCCGGAACAAAATACCAATGGAACAGCCCCAATACCGGAAACAAAGGAGAGGTTTATGAAAACGATCACTTGGTTCTTCGCCCTGTCGCTCGGCCTATTGGTTATGACCGAGCCGGCGCATAGCTTCTGCGGTTTCTACGTCGCCAAAGCCGATACGAAGATTTTCAATAAAGCATCCCAAGTCGTGCTCGTGCGCCAAGACGACAAGACCGTGATCACTATGGTCAACGATTTTAAAGGCGACCCAAAAGAATTCGCCGTCGTGGTTCCGGTGCCGACTTTGATCGAAAAAGGCCAGATAAATATCGGTGACAAAAAAGTGATCGACCATCTCGACGCTTACACCTCGCCGCGCCTGGTCGAATATCACGACGATAACCCCTGTCGCCTACACCTGGCGCAAGAGCGTGCGATGACCTTGGGCGCGCTCTCATCCGCCGATGCCAAGCGGTCGCGAGCGGACGCGCTTGGCGTCACCATTCAAGCCCAGTACACGGTGGGGGAATACGACATCGTGATTCTCTCCGCCAAACAAGGCCAGGGACTCGAAACCTGGCTCAAGGAAAATGGTTATCGCCTCCCAAAAGGCGCGTCTGAAGTGCTCGGCAGCTACATCAAACAGAAGATGCACTTCTTTGTCGCCAGAGTGAATTTAAAAGAGCAGTCGAAACTGGGGTTCAATTATCTCCGTCCCATCCAAGTCGCCTACGAATCGCCGAAATTTATGCTGCCGCTTCGCCTCGGCACGCTCAACGCCGACGGCCACCAGGAACTATTCATTTATACGCTGACTCAGAAAGGGCGAGTCGAGCCGACCAACTATCGCTCGGTGAAACTCCCGACAGGAATGGATTTGCCGATCTATATCAAGACTCGTTTCAAAGACTTCTACCGCGACATGTTCGATCAGCAAGTGAAGCGCACCGACATGCGCGCGGTTTTTACCGAATATGCCTGGGACATGAACTGGTGCGATCCTTGCGCTGCCGATCCGCTTTCAGGCGAAGAGCTGCGCAACCTCGGCGTCTTCTGGTTAAACGACGTTAGACCCGCGTTCGTCCCCGGTCCTGGACGCCAGCCGATTCCTCCGCCGATGGGCGGTGCGAGAGAAGTTTTCGTCACGCGCCTGCACGTGCGCTACGACGCGCAGCACTTTCCGGAAGACTTGGTCCTGCAGGAAACCGCCGACCGCAATAACTTCCAAGCCCGTTATGTGCTGCGTCATCCGTGGAAGGGCGAGGATTCATCATGTCCAGCTACGGAAGATTACCGCCGTGAGGCCATGAAACGCCAAGAGAACGAAGCGCGCCAACTCGCCACCCTCACTGGATGGAGCATCGCCGATATCCGTGCCCAGATGAATCTCCGCGCCGATGCTATCGATGGTGGTGAAAAGTGGTGGCAAAAACTCTGGGGGCGGTAGACTCTCACCTAAATTGTCCAGCGTGTTCTCTGCGTAGGGGTGACCGGCCGGTCGCCCTACTTTGATCGTTGAGAATCTTCGCAGCCTGCGCAAATTTTCCAGCCGAAAGAGCACGGATGCCGCTACGCTAGATCCAGGCTCCCAACTGATCGGTGCGCGGAGCGCACCCTACAAAAATCTTTGTGCCCTTCGTGTCCTTCGTGCGCTCCTTCGTGGTGAATCATGGGCCTGACGCCCCGGCCTTGCTTGACGCCCATCCTCAAATTGCCCTATCTTACGCGAAACTAACTTCGGCGGGTTTCGCACAAAAAACAAATTCCTATCATTTCAAGAAGGAGCACATATGAATAGATTCTTATTGGGCCTGATTGCCTGCGCGACCATCGTGCTTCCCGCCAGCGCGCAGGAGAAGATGATGATCTCGATCGCGACTGGCCCCACCGGCGGGGTGTACTATCCCTTGGGTGGCGGCATGGCGAACATCCTCACAAAGAACATACCGGGGCTCGTGGCTACCGCGGAATCCACGGCGGGTTCGGTGGCGAACCTCGAGTTCATCCAAACCGGCAAGGCGGACGTCGCGCTTTCCATGGCGGACGCGAGCTGGGACGCCTACAAAGGGCAGGAAAAATTCAAGGACAAGCCGGTCGGCGTCAGGGCGCTCATGGTGCTCTATCCCAATCGCATGCATCTGGTGTCCATGGAGGGTCTCGGCATCAACAAGGTTGCCGACCTCAAGGGGCGGCGCGTCTCAACCGGAGCGCCGCGCAGCGCCACCGAAGTGATGGCATTCCGCGTGCTGGAGGGTGCCGGCCTCAATCCGGCGAAAGATGTCCAGCGCGAGCGCCTCACCCCGCAGGAATCGGCCAACGCGCTCAAGGACCGCAAGATTGACGCGTTTTTCTGGGTCGGCGGAATCCCGACCGGCTCGATCACCGACTTCGCCGCCTCTCCGGGCGTCAGGATCAAGCTGGTGGACCATGCTGATGTGGTCGAGCCGATGAACAAGAAGTTCGGACCGTTGTACATTCGCGACACGATTCCGGCGAAGTCCTATCCCGGGCAGGAAGTCACCAATCAATGCGCCACTGTGTGGAACGTGCTGGTGGCGAGCGCCAAGCTGCCGGACCACGTTGCCTACAATATCGTGAAGACGATGTTCGAGAAGAAGGAAGACATGGTCAGGGTGCATAAGGAAGCGGAGAACTTCGACTTCAAG
>WNFV01010813.1_pt1 | contig 22367 bp, 24 predicted proteins | sample 5400101 | NCBI WGS metagenome assembly WNFV01 (sample SAMN13153361, study PRJNA577476) | soil metagenome | isolation source: 115 cm soil or saprolite under grassland replicate 1 | place: USA:California | collected 2016-06-15 | reverse complement strand
TCATGGCCTTCATCGAGCGGCCCGAGACCCAGGACAAGATGAATGCGCTCGCGATCACGCCCTGGACCAGCACGCCGGATGAGTTCGCGCGCTTCATTCCCGCCGAAATCGAAAAATGGGCGCAGGTGGTGAAAGACGCCGGGATTACGCCGGAGTGATCTTGATCTACATCAAGACGCGCGCTTTGCCACCCTCCATGATAATCGCTTGAAGGGGGAAGCGATGGCGTACACACACGAGAAGCCCACTGGAATATCCGGGAGTGGCAAAGTCACGCTGCCTGCGTATTGCATGCTCGCGCTTACGCTCGTCGGCATAGGCGCTGCGGTCTATGTAGCGCGCGGCAATTACACAGGCCAGACGCTGTGGTGTCCGATCATCGACGGCTGCAACGCTGTCGTTAACAGCCCGTATTCGCGCGTCTTCGGCGTGCCGATGTCGTATTTCGGCTTTATCTATTATCTGTTCATGTTCGCATTGGCAGCGCGCCTCGCTTTTGATCCGTTCTCGACCAGCTTGCGGTTCCGGGCGATTCTTTACGCCGGAGTGGGCGCCGCTTCTTCGATCTATTTTATGTATCTTCAGGTGGGCTTCATTCGCGAGGTGTGTAGTTTCTGCATCATTGCCGCCGTCACGTCGGTCCTTCTTCTTCTCACCGCGCTCTGGCACTTTCAAGCTACCCGCAATCCGGCAACAAACGGCTAACCCTTTACCCGACATGAGTCTGCCGCAGGATTTGCTTACAGTCCGCCCAGGCGAAATTATCCTCGGCGCTGGAGCCGTCCTTTCATTGGATGAGTTAGACGATGTCGACCTATCGTCTCGACAAGCTGTTTTCGCCGCGATCGGTCGTGGTCGTGGGGGCGAGCCCGCGCGAAACCTCGCCCGGATGTGCCGTGTTGAGAAACCTTCGCAGCGCCGGTTTCAAAGGATCGATCGGTCTAGTCAACCCGCACTATGCCGAGATCGAGGGGATCAAAGCCTTCAAAACCATCCAGGAGCTGCCACAGGCACCTGATCTGCTGGTGATTGCGACGCCTCCGAAATCCGTACCGGGCATCGTCGCTGCCGCCGGTGAAAAAGGCGTTGCAACTGCAATCATCATCACCGCCGCGCTTGGCCACGGAGAAGGCTCGCTCGCCGATGCCTGCGAAAAAGCAGCGCGTGCCACCGGCCTCAGGCTGGTCGGCCCAAACTGCCTTGGCGTGTTGTCGCCGCGAGCCAAGCTCAACGCCAGTTTCGCGGCCCGCATGCCACCGACCGGCGAGCTCGCCCTCATCTCGCAATCGGGCGCCATAACGGCCGGACTTGTTGAGTGGTCGGCGACCCATGACATCGGTTTTTCGGCAGCCGTCTCACTGGGAGATAAGATCGACGTCGATTTCGGCGACCTGCTCGATTTCTTCGCGCTCGACGGCAGCACCCGAGCGATTCTCCTTTACATCGAGTCGGTCAACAACGCGCGCAAATTCATGTCGGCGGCGCGCGCCGCCGCTCGTATCAAACCGGTGGTGGTCGTCAAATCCGGTCGCCATGCGCAAGGCGCCAGGGCGGCGCAGACGCATACCGGCGCCCTCGCCGGTGCTGACACGGTCTACGACGCTGCCTTCCACCGCGCCGGTCTCTTGCGCGTTTTCGATCTCGACGAATTGTTTGCTGCGGCCGAGACACTCGGACGCGTGCGGCCGTTTCCAGGCAAGCGGCTGGCGATACTCACCAACGGCGGCGGGGTCGGCGTGCTCGCCGTGGATCGGCTGGCGGATCTCGGCGGGACGCTCGCCAGGATTTCCCCGGAAACGATGAAGCGGCTCGACGCGGCGCTGCCACCGATCTGGTCGCGCGCGAACCCCGTCGACATCGCCGGGGACGCCGACGCCACGCGCTACGTCGCCGCGTTCGAGACGCTGCTCGAGGATTCGCAGAACGACGCGGTCCTCGTCATGAACGTTCCGACCGCGCTCGCTTCCGCAGAGGCTGCCGCCACATCGATCGCCGCTTGCGCGCATCTTCGAAGCCGCCGGCATTCCGAGCTACGCCACCGAATCCGATGCGGTCCGCGGCTTCATGCACCTCGTGCATTATCGCGAGGCATTGGACGCGCTGATGGCCACGCCGCCGAGCTTGCCGGAGCATTTCAAGCCGGACGTCGCCGCGGCCCGCGGCGTGGTCAAGAATGCGGTGCAACGCGGGCGCACGTGGCTTGATCCGATCGAGGTGACGCGGCTGCTTGCCGCCTATTCGATTCCGATCACACCCGCGCAGCTTGCACGCAACGCCGACGAAGCCGCGGCGGCGGCGCGACCATTTTTGCAAGAGGGATTGGGCGTGGTGGCGAAAATCCTTTCGCCGGACATCGTTCACAAATCGGAAGTCGGCGGCGTGAGGCTCAATCTCACCAGCGAGCGCGCGGTGCGCGACGCGGTCGCCGATATCATTGCGCGAGCGCGCGCCGTGCGATCGGATGCTTGCATCACCGGCGTGACCATCCATCCGATGATCGTGCGCTCGAAAGCGCGTGAATTGATCGCGGGGATTGCGGACGATCCGACCTTCGGCCCGGTCATCGTGTTCGGCCGCGGCGGGACTGCGGTCGAGGTCATCGGCGACAAGGCTCTCGCGCTCCCGCCGCTCGATCTCGAGCTCGCGCGCGAGCTGATCGGGCGCACGCGGGTGTCGCGCGTGCTCAAGGCTTACCGCGATGTCCCTGCTGCGGACATCGACGCTATCGGGCTCCTGCTGGTCAAGCTGGCGCAACTCGCCGCCGATCTGCCGGAAATACGCGAGCTCGATCTCAACCCCGTGCTGGCCGATGAGAACGGGCTCATCGCCGTCGATGCGCGTATAGCGGTGGCTCCGCTCGATTTGGCGCACCGCCGCCCGTCGGGCCATCCTCGCTTTGCCATTAGGCCCTATCCCAAGGAATGGGAACGACACACGGAGCTGCGGGACGGAACAAAGATCTTCGTCCGGCCCGTACGCCCGGAAGACGAACCGTTATACGGCCCGTTTTTCGCCGCGGTCACGGCCGAGGATTTGCGGCTACGGTTCTTCGCCCCGGTGAAGGAATTCGGTCACACCTTCATCGCGCGTTTTACACAGATCGATTACGCGCGCGCCATGGCTTTCATCGCTATCGAGGAGGCGTCGGGAAAGATGCTCGGCGTCGTTCGCATGCACGCCGACGCGAATTATGAACGCGGCGAATACGCCATCCTGGTGCGCTCCGACCTGAAAGGACGCGGTCTCGGCTACCTGCTCATGCAGATGATCATCGACTACGCGCGGGCCGAAGGCCTCAAGATCATCGAAGGCCAGGTGCTAGGCGAAAACGCAGGAATGCTCAACATGTGCAGAGAGCTCGGGTTCTCCATTTCACTTGATCCGGACGACCCCGACACTTGCGTCGTGAAACTTGTCATCGGCAACCGCAGCAGAAATTGAAAAGCATCGGCGTCGCGTAGCTTATTGTCTGTAGCGCGCTCGGAGTAACGGCAGATCGGAGCCGATGTCATTGGTGCGACAGAGACATCGTCCCGATAGTTGAATTGGGTTCCAGCCTACCGTTCCGCGCGGCTCACGACCTCCATCAGCTCTTCAATTTTCCTGCGCTGATCCGCCTTGCTGCCTGAGGCAATCGCACGTTCGACGCAATGTGCGACGTGGTCGCGCAGGATCTCCTCTTCCACCCGTCTGAGCGCAGCGCGTACCGCTGCAACCTGCGTGACGATGTCGATGCAATAACGATCCTCATCGACCATCCGCGCGATGCCGCGCACCTGGCCCTCGATCCGGCTCAATCGCTTGGCGCACGATGCCTTGATGTCTTTGCGCATGCGGTCTATATACCCCTGGAGGGTATAAGCTGCAAGCCCGAAGGAACCGATCATGGCCCATGCCGGCCGCGCGGAGAAGCAGACCGGCTGCTGTTCGGCAGGGTCCCATCCGGATGTGGTCGGAGCGAACGCCTCGCCGCCGGTTCCCGAGAACACGATCTATACGTGTCCGATGCACCCGCAGATCCGGCAGGTCGGTCCCGGCTTCTGCCCGATCTGCGGCATGGCGCTCGAGCCGGAATTGGTCTCGGCCGAAGCGGCGCCGAACCCCGAACTCGCGGACATGACGCGCCGGTTCTGGGTCGCGCTCGTGCTCACGCTTCCGGTCCTCGCGCTCGAAATGGGCGGCCATCTCACGGACCTCCATATGCTGCTCGGCCAGAAGTGGTCGAACTGGCTGCAGTTCGTATTCGCCACGCCCGTGGTGCTGTGGGCGGGCTGGCCGTTCTTCGTGCGCGGATGGCAATCCTTGGTCACCCGCAACCTGAACATGTTCACGCTCATCGCCATGGGCATTGGCGTGGCGTGGCTCTACAGCGTGGTCGCGATCTTGCTGCCCGGCCTGTTCCCGCCGGCATTTCGCAGTCCGGACGGCGCGGTCGCCGTCTATTTCGAAGCCGCGGCCGTCATCACCATCCTTGTGTTGCTCGGTCAAGTCCTCGAGCTGCGTGCGCGCGAACAGACCTCGGGCGCGATTCGAGCTCTGCTCGATCTCGCTCCCAAGACGGCGCGGCGCTTGAACGCGGACGGAAGCGAGGAGGAGGTTTCGCTCGACCTAATCGCGGTGGGTGATCGGCTGCGGGTTCGCCCGGGCGAGAAAATTCCGGTCGATGGTGAATTGATCGAGGGACGCTCGGCGGTCGACGAATCGATGGTGACGGGAGAATCCATGCCGGTGACCAAGGAGGCGGGCTCGAAGGTCATCGCCGGCGCGCTCAACACCACCGGCAGCTTCATCATGCAAGCCGAAAAGGTCGGCCGCGACACCATGCTTTCCCGCATCGTGCAAATGGTTGCAGCGGCGCAGCGCTCGCGGGCACCGATCCAGCGGCTGGCAGACCAGGTGTCGGGTTGGTTCGTGCCGACTGTGATCGCGATCGCTCTCGTGGCATTCGCCGCCTGGAGCATCTACGGGCCAGAGCCGCGTTTTACGTTCGGACTGGTGGCGGCCGTCACGGTTCTGATCATCGCCTGTCCCTGCGCACTCGGCTTGGCGACGCCGATGTCGATCATGGTCGGTGTGGGTCGCGGCGCGGAGGTCGGCGTGTTGATCAAGAACGCCGAGGCTCTGGAGCGGATGGAAAAGATCGACACTCTCGTCGTAGACAAAACTGGGACGCTCACCGAAGGCAAGCCGAAAGTGGTGGCCGTCGTTCCGGCCAAGGGGTTCGACGAAAACGAAGTCTTGCGCTTGGCCGCGAGCGTGGAACAGGCCAGTGAGCACCCGCTCGCGCTCGCGATCGTCGCTGCCGCACAGGAGCGCGGCCTGAACATGTCGGCCGTCACCGGGTTCGATTCGCCCACGGGCAAAGGCGTCGTGGGTACGCTCGATGGACGGCGGCTCGCGCTCGGGAATGCAAAGCTCCTGCGCGAACTTGGCATCCCAACAAACGCGTTGGAGCAAGACGCCGAACGGCTTCGGCACGAGGGCGCGACGGCGATCTTCCTGGGCGTCGATAGCAAGGTTGCCGCAGTGATCGCCATCGCCGATCCGGTGAAACGCACAACCCCCGATGCGCTCAACGCGCTTGCCAAAGAAGGCGTCCGGGTGGTGATGCTCACCGGCGATAACAAGACTACGGCGCAGGCCGTCGCCCGGCGTCTCGGCATCACGGAGGTGGAAGCCGATGTGTTGCCGGACCAGAAGAGTGCTGTCGTCCAGAAGCTTCAAAGAGAAGGACGCGCGGTGGCGATGGCCGGCGACGGTGTCAACGATGCGCCGGCGCTGGCGGCTGCCGAGGTCGGCATTGCCATGGGCACGGGGACCGATGTGGCGATCGAAAGTGCGGGCGTCACCTTGCTTAAGGGCGATCTGACCGGAATCGTGCGCGCGCGCCGGCTGTCGCAGGCGACGATGCGCAACATCCGTGAGAACCTGTTCTTCGCTTTTGTCTACAACGCCGCGGGCGTGCCCATCGCCGCCGGAGTGCTCTATCCGTTCTTTGGCATTTTGCTCTCGCCAATCATTGCCGCGGCAGCGATGGCACTATCGTCGGTGAGCGTCGTGGGAAATTCTCTGCGGCTGCGGCGAATTTCCTTGTGAGCTCCGCAATGTTCAGGGCTCGAGCGTCTTCAGGTAAGCAATCACATCGCGAATCTGATCGGGCTCCAGTCGGAACTGTGGCATCGTGGGATGGCTGGCAATAATTCCCTCGGCCAACGGCCGCTCCAGGCTCTCAATCGGATATTTGAGGTGCAACGTGCGGAACGCCGGCGCGATCGCGAGCGGGCTTTCGCTGATTTTGTCGATGGAATGGCATTGCGAGCAATGAGTGCGCACGAATGTCAGACCTCTTTGTGCCGCCGGCGATTGCGCGAAGGCTGATGCGGAAGCGAGCGCTAGCGCCAGGCTCAATGCCAGTGATGGCCAGCCCGGCGAGAGGCAATGCTTTCGTGGCATTCAGGTCCGCCCCGGCCTGTGCGATTCGAAACGTTCCGCGACCAAGGCGTTGAGCGTCGTCACGTTAGGGCAGTATTCTAGCCAATGGGACTCGCACGGATCCCCCGCAAGGTCGTGCCGACACCTTCGCTTGCTCCCGCACAGCGTGCATACCCTTTCCAGGTCGCGCAGAACCTGAGGCTCGACATGCGCACGGTCCAGATCAAGTTGCTCCAGCCGCCGGGACAGCAAATCATCCGGCCATTTCCCGGCAAGGACGCGGAGATCCGCGGGGCTAACGGCCAAGTCGTGCGCGATGCGCCAATCGAGCTCCGCTATATTTCTCCGTCTGCGATTCCAATTTCGCCACCATTGCGCGAGCCGAGCAAAAGGACTGGGCCGTTCACCGGTCTGGATCGGGCGGTACATGGCAGCCTCCACTTTTCAATGCCCTTGTGTTTAGTGCTCGCTGCGCCACGAAGCTTGCGCCGGCAACGTATCGTTGCCCTGCTATGCGTTGAGCCGACGCAACGCGGAGCGGTTCCGCAGCAGGATCCGGCGCCGCCTTGCCACTTCGATCGCTGCCGCATCCTCCAAGAGCTTGAGCGTACGCGATATGGTTTCGATCGTGAGGCCGAGGTAGTCGGCGATGTCCTGACGCGACATGGAGAGCTCGACTGTCCCGCCGTTGGCTACGCGGTCAGCCATTTCCAGGAGAAAACCCGCGACTCGCTCCTCCGCAGTCCTGATCAATGCCAACGAATGTTTCTGCACGCGCTGCAGCTCGCGTGCGGTTAGTTCCCACATTTGGCGGGCGACATCGTTGTCCCTCGCAGCCAGTGCCATCACTGCGCTGCGTTTGATGACGGTAATCTTGCAGTCGGTGATCGCTTCGGCCGAAAGTGTATGCTCGTTCCCGGTCTCGAACCCGAAAATATCGCCGGGCAGATGGAAGGCTCCGATTTGGCGGCGGCCGTCCAAGAGCACCTTATACGTCCGCACCGTGCCGCTGACGATCTTGTAGAGGTAATCGGCAGGCTCGTTCTCGCCGTAGATCTCGCTATTGCGGGCAAACGACATGCACGCGCCCATGAGCTCGATTGCACCGCCTCGCATGGTTGCACCCACTGGCGGCGGCGCGCGACGGGGTTGCGTTGCCGGCTGGGAAACATTCCGGATTGCGGTCTGCGTCAGCATGGCTCATGCCCTCCAATTGACGGGGCCATTGGTAACCGCTGGGCGAGGGCGCGGAAATTCCGATAAAATGCCTCCGGGCTAGCCCGGAGGGCAGGACCAGCCGGAAGACCTCGCGATGAAGACGCTTGTTACGGATTGGGCCGCCAAATCGAGCCCGGAAGACAATCTAAGCGCCTTCAAGCGTTGGCTATTTGCCCGGCAAGACGCGTTTCGCTACGCGCTCGCGCCGCTCGCCGTGGGGATTGCGTTTTTGGTCAGAGTCGGGCTCACCCCGATCCTGGCAGATACCTCCCCCTACCTGCTGTTCGTGCCTGCGGTTTTGGTCGCTGGCGGCTTGGGCGGGCTCGGGCCGGGACTGTTAGCAACCGGCCTGAGCGCCGTGCTCGGATTCTTCGTTGTCACGATTTCTCCCAACGTATCCGTGCCGGACATCATCAATGCTGCTTTGTTCACGCTGATCGGCGTGGGAATCGCTTGGAGCGGAGAGCAGCTGCAACGCAACCGTATTAAGGCCGCCACGAGCACGCGCGAGGCTCTTTCGCGCGAGGCTCATCTCACGTCGATCCTCGATACCGTGCCGGAGGCAATGATCGTGATCGACGAGCACGGGATCGTGCAATCGTTTAGCTCGGCCGCCGAGCGGCTGTTCGGCTATGCCGCGCCGGAAGTCGTTGGAAAAAACATCAAGCTGTTGATGCCCTCACCCTACCGGGAAAACCACGATGATTATCTGCGGCGGTACCTGCGGACCGGAGAACGGCGAATCATCGGCATCGGTCGGCTCGTAGTCGGCGAGCGCAAGGACGGCTCAACCTTTCCGATGGAGCTGGCCGTTGGCGAAATGAGATCCGGCGATCGGCACTTTTTCACCGGCTTTATCCGCGACATCACGCAGCGTCAGCAGTCGGAGGCGAGGCTACAGGAGCTGCAATCGGAACTCGTTCATGTCTCCCGATTGACGGCGATGGGCCAGATGGCGTCTGCGCTGGCCCACGAACTCAATCAGCCCTTGTTGGCCATTGCAGGATACATGAAGGGCTCGCGACGGCTGCTCGAGAGCGGCGCCGAAGATCGCTCCGATTTGCTTCGCGATGCTCTGGATAAGGCCGGCGATCAGGCCTTGCGCGCGGGACAGATCATCCGTCGTTTGCGCGAATTCGTGGGGCGGGGCGACAGCGAGCGCCGGATCGAAAGCGTCAAGAAGCTCATTGAAGAGGCCAGTGCCTTGGCGCTGGTCGGAACCAAAGATCAAGGTGTCCGCGTCCGGTTTCAATTCGACCCGGCCATCGATCTCGTCCTTGTGGATAAGGTGCAGATTCAACAGGTCTTGATCAATCTGTTGCGAAATGCCGTCGAGGCCATGGAGGCATCGCAAAGACGAGAGCTCGTCGTTTCCACGGCCACGCACGATGATGATATGATTGCCATCAGCGTGGCCGATACCGGGTCGGGAATCGCGCCGGAAATGGCGTCACAGCTCTTCCAACCGTTCATTACCAGCAAGGCGCATGGCATGGGTGTCGGCCTGTCCATCTGTCGCACCATTGTCGAGGCCCACGGTGGACGGATCACGGTGGAGCCTAATCCCGCCGGTGGAACGATCTTTCGCTTTACCGTGCAAGCTCCGACGCAGGAGGAACCCAGCGATGCCGGCTGAGAAGTCCATCGTCCACGTCATCGACGACGACCAGGCGGTCCGCGACGTGCTCGCGTTCCAGCTGGGATCGGCCGGGATCGACGTGCGGACATACGAGTCCGCTGCTGGGTTCCTCAAGGTTGCGCCCACGGTCCAGGCGGGCTGCATCATTACCGATGTGAGAATGCCCGAGCTCAGCGGCATCGACTTGCTGCGGCGGCTGCGAGAGCTCAAGGTGGCCGCGCCGGTCATCGTTATCACGGCTCATGGGGACATCCCGCTCGCCGTGGAAGCGATGCGAATGGGCGCGATTAATTTTCTCGAAAAGCCTTTTGATGACGACGTTCTGCTCGCCTCCGTGCGCTCCGCGCTCGAAAAGGGCGATCAAGATCGAGCGCGCCAGGCCGAGCGCAGCAGCATCCAGAGCCGGATCGCGGCGCTGTCGAACCGCGAGCGCGATGTGCTGGAGGGCCTAGTGGCCGGGCGCGCCAACAAGCAAATTGCGTATGACCTGGGGATCAGCGCTCGAACCATCGAGAACTACCGAGCGAACCTCATGATCAAGATGCAGGCTGCGAGCCTGTCCGATCTCGTGCGCATGGCCCTGATCGCTGGAATGCTCGATCCGAGCGCCGATGAGGCAGGAGGGACGGCATAGCTCGCCCGCGCGGATTGAGGCCGGCGCGGGCATGACCCTCGTCAAATCGATCAAGGCGGAATAGGCATTTAAGCAGCTACGAACCTCCGGAATTTCCCGGAGGGACAACACCGGAATTTTCGCGCCGCCCCAGCCGGCGGTTTTGCAAATTTGAGGCATATCAAAACAGCGCCCTCCACTTGGTGCTTGTTAGCATCCAACGCGGTCCGGAGCCGCGTAGCAATGACGCATCAGAACGAATTGTCGAGCACGGGCCTTTTCGTCGTCGTCATCGGCGATGACCTCGCCGTTCGAAATTCCCTCAAATTCTGGCTCGAGCTTGAAGGCCTGACCGTCCGCAGCTATGCCAGCGGAGCGGAATTGCTTGCCGCGGGCGAATTGACCCGTTGCGATTGTCTGGTTATCGACGAAAAGGTTCCAGCGAGCAGCGGGCTGCACCTCATCGCGCAATTGCGCGACCGGAACTTTTCGGCGCCCGCGATCCTGGTTACGAGCCAGCCCAGTCTGTCGCTGCGCGACCAAGCCGAAAAAGCGGGTGTGCCGATCGTGGAAAAGCCCCTGCTGGGGGATGGGCTGCTCGAAACGATCCGCCATGCGACTGGCGGCAGACTCGGTTAGGGTCGGCCATGCGCGGTGCAATGCTCGGCTCCTTGCTCCTCGGCTTGCTCACGATCGGCATCGCGCCACGCGGGTTGGCCGAAGAAGCCAACACGCCGGTACGACGCGGCGAATCGTTGCTGACCGCCAACTGTGCCCGCTGCCATGCGGTCGGCCGCAACGGCGCCAGTCCGCACCCGAATGCGCCGCCGTTTCGTACACTCTCTCGCAACTTCAAAATCGAAGGGCTTGCCGAGGCGCTGGCCGAAGGCCTTTCTACCGGCCACCCGGACATGCCGGAATTCGTCTTCGAGGCCGACGAAGTGGGCGCGATCATCGACTATCTCCAATCCATCCAGCAGCAATAACGGCTGTTTAGCGCAGGAATTCAGCTCGGTTCTCGGACCCCGATCCCATTCTTGATCCATCTCAAAATTCGGCTTCTTCCAGCGTGGCATCGTTTCGCGAGGCACCGCAGCAGGTGAGGCGGAGCAACGCTCATGACCATGGTTCAATCGGAACGGCCCATTTTCGATCGCGGCACTCTGGAGCAAATGTCCTCGTTCGCAACCATCATGGTGCACGTCGACGTAGTGCGCGACTGCGAACCGAGAGTCCAACTTGCTCTTGCTCTGGCGGATCGATTTCAGACCACCCTCATTGGCGTTGCCGGCTTGACGCTGCGGCCAGCGTTCGCCGCGGGAGGCCTCGTCGTCTATCACGAGCCCACGCAAGACGATTGCCGCGCGGTGAGCGCACGCCTGGACGACCTCGGCAGGAGATTCCGCACCAAGGGCCAGCACCTCAAGCAGGTTGAATGGCGTACCGCCCTCGAGCTGCCGTACGAACTCGTATCGCGAGAAGCAAGAGCGGCGGATCTCATCATTGTCGGGGCACGGCACACTGGGGGCAACGTGCATGATCTCGTCGATCCCGGCGTGATCTTGTTACGCGTCGGCCGGCCGCTCCTGGTCGTACCCGACGTCGTTGCCCCGCCCCAGCTCCGCCGGGCAGTAGTGGCGTGGAAGGAGACGCGCGAGTGCCGCCGCGCTGTGCGCGATGCCCTTCCGTTTCTGCAGCGGGCGGAAGAGGTTCTGATCCTCGGAATCGACGAAGGCCGACCGGAAACCGTTCGTGATGAGGGCGCCGATTTGATCGTGGCCGGCGGCTACGGACATAGTCGATTGGGTGAATGGATCTTCGGCGGCGTCACGCACGAGCTTCTGGCATCCAGTCCGGTCTGTTGCTTGTTGTCGCACTGAGCATCTCGATTGCATGCGGAGAGAAACACCGATGCTGAACACGGAAGTGAGAAGAGCAATCGGCGCGAATCAGAGCAAACAGGAACACCTCATGCCGCTTGCGGCACTGATGGTGCACGTCGACATGGATCATGATTCGGAAAAAACAGTAGAGCTCGCCATCGCCCTGGCCGAACGGTTTCAGGCGACACTTATCGGCGTTGCCGGTTGCGCGCTGTGGCCAGCGTTCATGGCCGGAGATGTCCGGGTGACCAACACCAACCAGTACGACTTTCAAAAGGTGATGGCGCGTTTCGAGCAGAGGGGCAAAGAGTTTTGCGCCCGCGGCCGCCATCTCAAGCAGACCGAATGGCGCAGCATGCTCGAATCTCCTGGTGAGCTGCTTTTGCGGGAAGCAAGAGCGGCGGATCTCCTCATCATCGGCCGCAGGCCCAGCGCGGGCGACTATGACCCCGGCGCAATCTTACTGGGGGCGGGGCGGCCTGTTCTGCTGGTACCAGACACCGGCCATCCGCTCGCGCTTCGCCGCGCGGTCGTAGCGTGGAAGGATACGCGTGAATGCCGCCGCGCGGTGCGCGACGCGCTTCCCTTGTTGCAGGAAGCCAAAGAGGTTCTGCTCGTCGCAATCGGCGAGCACGAATCGCATTCGCAGGGCAAGAAGACGCTGGCCGACGTCGGAGCCTATCTCGTGCGTCACCGGGTAATCGTGGCAGCCGAGATGTGGCGGCAACCACGCGGCCCGGTCGCCGCCGAGCTCTTTCAGATAGTGGAAGAGGAGAAGGCGGACTTAATCGTGGCCGGCGGGTATGGCCACAGGCGATTAGCTGAATGGATTTTCGGCGGCGTCACACGCGAACTTCTAGCAGCAACCCCTGTTTGTTGCATGTTGTCGCACTGACAATAAGGGCTGCTTTCTGTGGTTTGCTGGCCGAGCCGGAACGCGGAGGGTCAGATGCTCGCAAAGCAAGTTGTATTGGGGCTGGCTATCGCACTTTCGATCGTCACAGGGACAGGCGAGGCGCAGGAGATCGGACAAGCGAGCCACGGCCTGGCCCTGGCGCAACGGCTGTGCGCGGAATGTCATGCTATCGAAAAACGATACGCGCGATCTCCCAATGCGAATGCGCCTCGATTCCAGGCTATTGCGTCCACGCCGGGCATGACTGCCATCGCGTTAGCTGCCGCGCTCAATACGTCACATCAATCAATGCCAAATATCGTGTTCGCAGCCGACGAGCAGGCAGACATCATCGCCTATATTCTGAGCCTCAAATGACCTCGGGCCGCATTCCCTTCGTCAGTGGCAGACAAGAATCGGAATTTTGGTGTGCGTAAGCACCTTGGTGGTCACGCTGCCAAGCACGATTGCCGCAATCCCGCTCCTACCATGCGAGGCCATGACGATGAGATCGCAGCCTCTCTGCTCGGCGGTGTCGATGATCCCTTGATAAGGATGATCTTGTTCGACTTGCACGGTTTCGCAGACGACACCAGCTGCGTCAGCTTGTTCGGCGATCTCATCCAATATGCCCTGCGCATGCGCTTTGGCTTGCTCGGCGTGCTCGGCAAAAGCGCCCGACATTTCATAGACTCTCGACTCAGGAACTGTGTAGACGTCGAACGACCGCTCCACCGTCAATGCGGTGACTTTTGCTCCCACTGATTTGGCAAGCGCCAATCCATGGCGCACCGCCCTGCCGGCAAGCTCCGAACCGTCGGTTGGGATCAAGATATGCCGATACATGGTACTCCCTCCCAGTCGGGCTTCATGCCGCGACCTCTGGTCCCCTCCCGCGCGAGTCCCCTTCCCATGCTTCAATGGTTCGGCCTGTGCTGGATCCCGGAATCGCCGTCGAGGTAGCCGCGCAATTGAGAATAGCGCTGCATCTGCGCAGCTGTGAGTAGTCCAGAGGTCAGCAGATGGTATTTCAGGTGAGCATTGCGCAGCTCGGCCTGGGTGGCCCCGATCGCGGCCGTTGCCGCGCGAAGGCTGCTTGGCGTCACCACACGACCCGCGAACAGTCGCTCGAGTTCGGCCTCCTGAGCAATGAGCATTTCCCCCAGGGGAACCACTTCGGCGGTCATGTCATCGAACAACCGCTGAACATCGGCGCGCTGCTGATCGGTCAGCCCGAGTTGCTCAACAAGCTCCAATACGTGGCGCGGCCCGGGATAGCCATTCAGTTCGGCGGCCAGCGCTAAACTCGCGTGACGACTGCGCCGCGGTCTGGCCGATGATCAAGGGAATGCCCGCCGTAGCAACGAGCGCGAGGACGCCGAGCCCTACCATCAAAGATTTCATTGCCAGCTCCCTATCCAACTGCGCGGTGGGACCGGCTCGGTGCATCGGACCATACCGCGTCGCTTGGTGTCACTCCATGACGTGCAGGAGCAGGACTTCCTCCTCGGGCGTCATCCGGACGATGTCTTCTTTGTCGTTGCGACGAGGATCGAGCGCCCGGTAGAGGGCGTTTGCCCCCTCCCGCAGCTCATCCCGGTGGGCCGCATCGGCCGGCGGCACGGAAGACGCAGTTTTTGCCAGATCGTGCAGGATCTCGGCAAACAGCGCGTAGTGGAAGTGCATGTGCACGGTCTTGCGCACGTCGGCTGCGCCGGTGCGGTGCAGACTGAGGGAAATCCCGGTTTCATCCAGATGAGCATCGAAGCGCGCCGTGCGCTCGAACGTTCCAATATAGAGCTTGTCCGGATATTCGAGCGTGACTTCGGCTTTGTCGGGGATGGGTTTGGTCATGGTGGGTCGCCTCCTGCGAGAGCAATATTGGATTGATAGAGCACCCGCCCGGGCGGATTATGATCTAGATCAATTCCACACGCGGGATGCGCACTCCGCAGAACCGCGCCGCAAGGCCGGCAACAGGATCGCGATGCCACGATGAAACGGTCGGAGCAAGAAAGCCTGCGAGCTGGCAAGGGCCTCATCACCGGTGGTGCCTCGGATCGATGCAGCGTCGGTGCGCCGGCAACATCCGTGAAGACGCGCATGTTGCAAGCACACAACCGGCTGAGCGATTTCGACCTGCGGCGCTTTGCGCTAAGTCAAAGCGATGCCGAAAGAGGTAGATACATTTGGGCCTCGCACCTCGAGGCAATTGGCATGGGAGAAGGCAATGTCGTTCAAAGACGTGTTGGTTGCGTTGACTACGTACCCAGAGGCAGTTGACCTTGCCGCGGCATTGGGAGCCAAGGTCTCTGCCATTGCATGTGAGGTGAAGATAAACGTGCCGGGCAGCTTGCTCGATCGTCGTTTTCTGAACGTTCCGGCGATGGTCGCTGCCGAGCTCAAAAAGAGTGCGACAAATGCACAGCAACTTCTGGCGACCTTCCAAGATGCGGCCGAAAAAAGGGGCAACTTCCAGGAGCAAGTATTGGAGCACTGCCTGACCTCCGAAGTCCCTGAAGTCTTAGTTGAGTATTCTCGCCTGCGGGACCTGACCATCGTGCCTGTGCCGGAAGGGGACTACTTGGATCAATGGTACGCAGAATCCATCATCTTCGGCTCCGGGCGTCCAATCGTGATTTTGCCATACGAGCGAAAGCGGAGCGGGTCATTCGCGCTCGACACCGTGATCGTGGCTTGGGATTTCAGCCGGCCTGCCACTCGGGCCATGGCGGATGCGATACCCATTTTGGAGAAAGCGAAGCGCGTTTGTGTTCTCACCGTGACCAAAGAAAAGGCTATCGATACCCGGCGGTCTGGTGCGGAGCTCGCGAAGCACTTGGCCCGGCATGGGGCCGACGTGGTCCTCGACGAAGTCGATGCCAAAGGACGCAGCATCGGTGATGTGTTTGAAGCCCACGTGACGTACCGGAATGCCGATCTTCTGGTCATGGGGGCGTACGGACACTCTCGGCTCCGAGAATTTGTTCTTGGAGGAGCCACCAAGAGCATGCTTACGCGTCCGCCCTTGCCGATTTTCATGTCGCACTGATGAAGCAGCCACAGCTGTCAAATGGATGAGCCGCGCAGCGCCCGAAGCGCATTCAGGATGACCGCGACATCAATCACCTCTTGGAAGATGGCGCCTTGCACAGGCGTGATCAGGCCAACTGCCGCCGCAATCATCCCGGCGACCGAAAGGCCCAAACCGGCATAGACGCTTTCAAGCGCAATAAGGCGGGACCGGCGGGCGATCCGAATTGCGGGCAAAACGCGATCGAGTTGATCCACCAGCAGGACGACATCGGCGGCTTCCGCGGATGCCGCTGCGCCCTTGGCTCCCATGGCCACCCCCAAATCGGCCGCAGCCAGGGCAGGTGCATCATTGACCCCGTCGCCAACCATCATGACCGGGCCGTTTTTTCGTTCGGACAATACGACCAGGGTTTTTTGGTCCGGAGTCAGCTCCGATCTGACCGCATCGACCGGCAGGCCCTTGGCCACCATCTCGGCCACATCGCGCCGGTCACCGGTGGCGAGGATGATCCGCGCGACCCCAAGCGACTTGAGATCGCGGAGCAAGGCCTGCGTTCCCGCACGCAGCGGATCGGCGAGAATGAAGAGCCCGACGAGTCTTCGATCCACCCCCACTGCCACCGCGACACTACCGGGAGGCCGTCGTGCGCGCAGTTGAGAAAAGCTCGTTTCGGCGAGCTTCCCGGTCGCAAATCGAAGCCCTCCGACGATCACATGACGACCATCGACGCAGCCTTCGACGCCTTCACCCGGTGTTTCAACGATGTTGCGGGGGATCGCGAGTTCGAGCCCCTTGTCTCGGGCGGCGTCTACGATGGTCTGCGCCACAATGTGCTTCGAGGCCTGATCGAGCGAGGCTGCTAGTCTCAGCAGCTCGTCGGCAGGCAGGTCGGAAATGATGGAGACGATGTGCGCTTGGCCGTGGGTCAAAGTTCCGGTCTTATCGATGACAAGCGAGCGCACGCGCGCCAAAGTCTCGAGCGCAAGGCCGCCCTTGATCAGAATGCCGTGCTTGGCTGCCTGCGAGACCCCCGACATGATCGCGACCGGCACCGCGAGAATGAGGGGACACGGCGTAGCCACGACCAGCACGGCCACGGCCCGGATGGGATCCGCGCTTGCCATCCAGGACGCCGCCGCGAGCGCGACGGTCGCCGCCAGGAATACCATGGCGTACCGGTCTGCTAGGCGCGACATCGGTGCGCGTGACCTTTGGGCAGCCTCGACCAGACGGACGATCCCCGCATAGGTACTCTCGGCTGCGCGTCGCGTCGTCAGGAGGTGGAAGGCCTCACCGACATTGGTCGATCCGCTCATGACGCTATCGCCGACCTTCCGTTGGATCGGCATCGATTCACCAGTCAGAGCCGACTGATCGAGAACAGCCACGCCTTCTATGACTGCTCCGTCGACGGGCACCACATCGCCCTTGCGCATCACGAGGCGATCGCCCGGGTCGATTGCGTCCAAGCTCACGTCTTCGAGCCGCCCATTTCGATATCGCACGGCGCTGCGCGGTACGCGGGCGAGAAGGGCCGTCATTTCACGGCTTGCACGACGCTCGGCAAAGCTCTCGAGGTACTGCCCGCCCGCGTACATCAAGGCAACCACGACGCCGGCGAGATATTCGGCAAAAACGAGAGCCGCGAGCATCGACAGCGCGGCCACGATGTCCAAGCCGACGTCGCCACGGCGCAAGCTGATGATGATCTCGACCAGGAGAGCGATGAGGACCGGGATCGTAGCCGCGGCCCATATCGGACCAGCCCAATGAATCCATCCGAAAAATTGCGCCAAGAGGCCGATTACAAGGCCAGTCGCAGGCAGTGCGATAATAACCGGTCGAAGGTGTTTTCGAAGACTTGCTAGCGACCGAGCTCTCTCCATCCGTCCTGACACGTCGGATCGGTTCAGCATCGTTATGGCGCCTGAATAGACCTTAGATACAGGAGAAGCGCACGAGCGTCTTCGCGCGTCCCCAGGAGTCATGATCGATGCATTACGGATAGACCCGATATGTGCTCGGGGAAAATACAGATGATCTACCTCAGGGATTGCCCGGAGAGGACATTACGGTAGGGCCGGACATCACCGTAGGGCGAGCGCGGATTCGCAATTGCGACTTTGGATTTCCGGTTCGATCGGGCGCGCTGGTTCAATCTTGATCTGAATCAAGAAAGCTTCGATTCCTGCGAGGTGAAATGGTGTAGTTTGGATGTGCCGTGCCTAGGGCGTCGTCGACGAGCTTGGGAGCGGCATTGAAATTGCGCGTCGCCAGCAGTGGCGCAAGGGCTGTTGCAGAGGGTTGATGCAGGTGCTTCGCTTTTGTTCGATCCTTGTGGCTACTCTCGCGGCATCAGCGGCCCTTGCCGCGGACGTCGATAACGGCAAACGTCTCGCAGAAATGCGGTGCGTCACGTGCCATGTCGTCGCGCCGACCCCGCGCAGAGACGTAACCGACGCCCCGCCGTTTGAAGTGATCGCGCGAAAATTTGCTCCTAGTCCGGAAACGCTTGCATTTTCGCTGCTCGATCCGCACCCGCGGATGAACGTGATGCTGACACGCCGGGAGGCGCAAGACATCGCGGCCTATATCAATACGCTCGCAAAGTAGTTGACCTTGCTCATTCCGGTTGTGAGTCGAGCCCCAAGCCGCGCTCACCGGTTCGGCTTGGGGCTCTCCAGCGGGGGGGTAAGAGTAATGACAGTCTTGCAATTGAGACACGAAAACGTGTCGAACTCCGCACTCTGTTCGTCCGACTTGCTGCTGATCATTGCCAGCCCGCAGAGCGGACAATGCCGAATAGGCGGCCGCAGCGAGGCAGGCATTAGGGCAGCCTCTTTAGGGATTATCTGCTGGGCTCGCGCGTTTGCAGGTCAGCCCAGTACAATGTGGCGGCAAAAATGGCGAAAGCGGCTGCGATCAGTGCAGCCACGATAATCTCTGTCGGCATCGATGTGCTCCCTTCGTTCCGGGAGCATCATGCTTGAAAATCAGACGACGATTTTGATCCTGATCAAATTTGCGGCGGATAACTCTATCAGGACCACTAGGGGATGCCTGATCACAAACCCGCATGCGATCACAACGCATGAGAAGGCCACATCTCGACAACAGAAGCTGCGGCACTTCTCGAGGACGCTTAAGCCCGCCCAAACGCCGGCAGCCGCCACGTGCGCAGCGCCACCGACCAGCGCAAGCGCCGCTCGCGCAGATTGGCGATGGCCATCAGCGCCGCCGGCGTGACGATCAGCGTGAGCATGGTGGCAAAGCCCAGCCCGAACACGATCGCGGTGGAGAGATTGATCCACCACTGCGTCGCCGGCGCGCCGACCGTGATTTCGCGCGAGAGGAACTCGATGTTCATCCCGAACGCGATCGGCAGCACGCCCAGGATCGCGGTCACCGCGGTGAGCACGACCGGGCGGGCGCGCTCGCGGCAGGTTTCGATGATCGCGTCATAGGCGGCGACGCCTTCGCGCCGCAACCGATCATAGGTATCGATCAGCACGATGTTGTTGTTCACGATCACGCCCGCATTGGCGATGACGCCGATTCCGGTCATGACCACGCCGAACGGCTGGCCCATCACGAGGAGCCCGAGCAGGACGCCGAAGGTCGAGAGGATGACGGCGGTGAGCACCAAGCCGACCGAAGTCAGCTTGTTGAATTGCGCGAGCAGGATCGCAAAGATGAGAAAGATCGCAGTACCGAATGCCTTGAGCAGGAACGCACCAGCCTTGGCGCGCTCCTCGTCCTCGCCCTTGAGCTTGAAAGTGACACCGGAGCCGAGGTCCGCCTTGGCAAGCTCGGCCGCGATCTCCTGCTGAATCTTGGCGGTCTGCACGCCTTCGGCGACGTTGGCGGATACCGTCATTACCCGGTTGCTGTTGACGCGATTGATGTAGCCCACCCGCGGCGCCGGCACGCGCTGCACGAAGTTGCCGATCGGCACGTGTCCCGCCTGCGTCTGCACCCGCAGCTCGTCGATCTGGTCGAGGCTGCGGCGGTCGGATGGAAAGCGCACCAGGATATCCACCGACTTGTCGCTGTCGACCGGCCGGTATTCGGTCGCCTTGAGACCGTTGGTGACGAGCTGGACGGCGCTGCCGACGGTATTGACGCTGGCGCCGTATTTCGCCGCTTCCGACTTGTCGACCTCGATCTTCCAGTCGATGCCGGGGAGCGGCCGGCCATCATCGAGGTCGCGGATGTCGCTGCGCGCGGCAAGGATGGCGGCAACCTTGGTCGCGGCCGCTGGCAGCTCCGCGGGGTCGAGCGCCCCCAGCTGCACCTGGATCGGCTTGCCGGTCGGCGGGCCTGCGCGCGGCGCCGTCACCTCGATGAGAATGCCCGCGATATCGGCAGTCTTGGCGCGGATCGCGTCCATGATCTCGTGCGCCGGGGCGCGGCTGCGCCAGTCCGCGAACTCGAACTGGATGACGCCGATCGTGTCCTCGGTGAGCTCACTCATGCCGCGCGGCTGCTCGCCGATGCGGGTGTAGACTGTCTTGAGGCCCTCGAAGGCAAACACGCGTTTCTCGACCTCTCCGACCAGACGATTCTTTTCGTCGAGCGAGAGGTTGCCGCGGGCGTGCACCACGACCTGCCCATAGTCGGGTTCGACCTTCGGGAAGAATTCGACTCCGTGGCCGAACTTGCCGTAGGCAACTTGCACCGCGAAAAGAAGCAATGCTGCCAACGCGAGCGTCGTGCCGGGATAGCGCAGCGCGAGCCGGACCGTACGCATATAGGGTCCGCGGTCGCCAGCCCGATCGTCGTGCGGCACCGGGGAGGCTCTGCCAAGCAGAGCGCCCAGCGTGGGCGTGAAGAACAGCGCTACCGCCAGCGAGGCCGAAAGCGTCGCGATCAGCGTGATCGGCAGATATTTCATGAACTGGCCGACCACGCCCGGCCAGAACAGGAGCGGCGAGAAGGCGGCAATGCGGGTCGCGGTGGCGGCGATCACCGGCCCGGACATGCGCTTGGCAGCGAGCGAATAGGCTTCCCGCGGCGGCATGCCTTCGGCCATGCGGCGCTCGGCGAATTCCGACACGATGATCGCGTCGTCGACCAGCATGCCGACGGCGAGGATCAGCGAGAACAGCACGACGATGTTGACGGTCAATCCCGCGAGCTGCAGTCCGAGCACGCCGGCCAGGAACGAGGCGGGTATCGCAATCCCGATGAACAGCGACGCGCGGAAGCCGAGCGCGAACAGGATCACGACCGCCACCAGCAACACGCCAGTCGCGACCGAGTTCTGCAGATCGCCGAGCATCTGCCGGATGATCTTCGATTTGTCCTGCGTGAAGGTGACGTGCACGGCTTCGGGCCAGGTCTGTTGCAGCGCCGCCACCGTCGCTTTCACCGCGTCGACGGTCTCGATCAGGTTGGCGCCGGTGCGCTTCGACACCTCGATGGTCATGGCGGGACGCCCGTTCACTCGCGTGACCGAGGTCGCGTCCTTGAAGGTGGGCTTGACCTGGGCAATGTCGAGCAGCCTCACCGAGGCCTTCGGCGAGGCCACGATGGGAATGTTGAGGATGTCCTGCGGCTTCTCGAACAGCGAAGGCACCTTGACCGCGAAGCGGCCGGTCTCGCCTTCGAGCGCGCCGGCGGCAATCAGCGTATTGAAGGATTGCGTGATCGAGCCGAGCTGATCGAGCGAGAGCCCGTAGCTCGACAACAGCATCGGATTGAGGATGATCTCGACCGCTTCGTCGCGGGCGCCGCGCAGCTCGGCCGAGAGCACGCCCGGGGCCTGCTCGATCGCATTCTTGGCGGCGCGGGCGATGCGCAGCAGCGTGCGCTCGGGCACGTCGCCGGACAGCCCCACCACCAACACCGGATAGAGCGAGAGATTGACCTCCTGCACCTGCGGCGCGTCGGCGTCGCGCGGCAGGTCGCGTTTGGCCTGATCGACCTTGGCGCGCACGTCGGCGAGCGCCGACTTGGAATCGAAGCCTGCCTCGAACTCCAGCAGAACGAAGCCACCGCCCTCGAAGGCGGTCGAGCGCATCTCCTTCACGTTGCCGACCGATTTGAGCTGGGTCTCGACCGGCCGCAGCAACAGCCTCTCAGCGTCCTCCGGGCTGATGCCGCGCTGCGAGAGCTGCACGTAGATGATCGGAATCCGGACGTCCGGCTCCGCTTCCTTCGGGATGGTGACATAGGCCACAAGACCCGCGCTCAGCAGGAAGATGAGCGTAGCGACAGTGAGTCGCGCGTGACCGATGGCGTAGTCGATGAACCTGGACATCAGATGGCTACTTCGCGACCGCTGTCAGCTCAGGGATCCCAACTGCGTCGACGATTTGGCCTTCGCGCACGAAATCCTGTCCTTGCACGATCACGCGGCTGCGGTCGGGAAGGCCGATGACCCACATGGAGCTCTGCTCGTCCTCGATCACGCCGACAGGAACGAATTCCACCGTGTCATTGGCGTCGACAACGCGCAGGCCGAGATTGCCGGCGGAGGAAAAGGTAATCGCGGAGCGCGGGACCCGCGTCGCCACAACCGGCGCCAGCGGCAGGAGGACCTCCGCCGTAATGCCGTCCGGAATGTTGCCGTCGGCGTTGGGCACTTCGATCTCGACCCGATAGGTGCGCGTCGTCGGACTCGCGGTTTTGGCGACGAAGCGGACTTT
>WNFV01008484.1_pt1 | contig 22369 bp, 31 predicted proteins | sample 5400101 | NCBI WGS metagenome assembly WNFV01 (sample SAMN13153361, study PRJNA577476) | soil metagenome | isolation source: 115 cm soil or saprolite under grassland replicate 1 | place: USA:California | collected 2016-06-15 | reverse complement strand
CCGCTGCCTTTCGGGGCGTTGCGTGCGTTCGTGCCGAGCTGGACACCGGCGGAACAGGTGGCGGCCTACGCGATTGTCGGCGGCGTGCCCAGTTACCTCCGCTGGCTCAATCCAGATCGGTCGCTCGTCGATAACATTCGTCACGAGCTGCTCACGCCCGGGAGCATGGCCCTGTCCGAAGTTGAGCTGCTGCTGGCGGACGAAGTGCGCGAACCACGCACCTACCTGGCGATCCTCCAGGCGATCGGTGGCGGATAACGCCTTTTTTCGCTTCTATTTCCGCTTCGTCTATCCGCACCGCGCGGACGTGAACTATCAGCCGGAGCGGGTCATGCCGGCGATCGAAAGCAACCTGCGCGCGTTTGTCGGCAGCACCGCCTGGGAGGAGCTTGCGCGCGCCTGGGTTGAGCGGCAGCATGATACCAAAGTGCTCGGCTTTTTACCGCAGGCCGTTGGGAGTCACTGGAGTCGCAGCGTGCAGATCGATGTCATTGCGATCAACTGGCAAACGCATGACATCCTGCTCGGCGAGTGCAAATGGGGTGCCGAGGCGGTTGATCGGTCGATGATCCGTGAACTCGTCGCAAAGACGCCGCTGGTGCTGGCCGATCTCCCCGATCGCGGTGTTGACTGGCATATCCACTACGCGATCTTCGCGCGTGCCGGCGCGACTCCCGCCGCACGCCAGGAACTCGCCGGGCATCATGGAGTCCTCGTGGAGCTGACCCGCCTCTACCAGGAGCTTGCAATATAATTGCAGCATCATGTGCGAAGGGCGGTACGGTCATTCGCAAAGACGGTCGGAGCAGCACCATCCCAACCGCAGCGCGTGTGCGGGCAGTCACGTATCTTGGTGCCACGGTTGATGATTTGGATCGCATTACCTCCACATCCACGGAGCATGAGCACCTTGGACGCCAGCTGGCGGAAGCCCGCATCAGCGGCGCGCCACAGTTCCGCAAGCACGCCGGGCGTGACAACGGCGCGCCAGTGTCAGCCGACAGTGTGGTACTGCGCCGTATCGTTGCGCTTGAAGGACTTGTGCATGCGGTATTGATGGTGCTCAAACGCGCATTGCCGAACGAAATGGAGGAGATTGAGCGCCTCAGTCGGCTCTGGTTCCAGACGCTCGGTGGTGAGCAGCACCCGTAGGTATGTTGAAAGTGGTGTCGGTGATGGCAACGAACGACAAAACGACGAGGCAGGCAGACGACTCAGCGGCGTATCCACTGCTATTAGCGCCAGCTGATGATAATCCCGATCCGGCACCGCTCCTCAACACACTGGCGCGCGTAGCTCTCGCTATCGCGCGTCGGCGCAGCCAGGCATCCCAACACGATGACCAATCAGAGCAAGCGCACGAAGGACACTAATCTACCACTCGCATTATGTACACTGTACCGGATGAAACAATCGTGCTACAATACGCAGAGGAGAACGATGAAGGCAATGGATGATTGGCAGATCGCCATCCGGTAGCCGTGTAGGTGTGCTATGCGCTGTGCAATCTACATTCGGGTCAGTGGAAAGCAACATTGGCGGCAACGGCCATGCGTCCCAGATCTGGTTTTACATGTAACCAAGATAGGCTTTTGCATGATCGTTTCCTCCGCAGAATTGTGCTGCTTGGTGGCTTAGCTATAAACGCCGAGATTAGAGCGCGAGCAGCCCAAGCTGGCGTGCGCGCGAGACGGCTTCGGTTCGGTTGCACGCCGCCAGTTTCCCCAGGATGTGATTGATATGGCTCTTCACCGTGCCGATGCTGATCACCAGCACGTCGGCGATGACCTGGTTCGACGCGCCGTTGGCGATCAGCTGCAGCACCTCCAACTCGCGCTCGCTGAGTGGCTCGATGAGCGTGTTTGAGCGTTCGATCGTAGAGCGTAGAGCGAATGGCTTGTTGTTCAGCGCTTCGGGGAATCCGGCCAGCAGACGCTCAGCATAGCCTCTGATCGGATCGTTCTGCGCTCCACGCTCTGCGCTCTGCGCTAATAAGGCTTGCATCAGCGCACCCTCGTCCAGGAAGACGCGCGCATAGCCTTCGGGCATGGCCAGGGTCAGCGCCTGCTGGAGCACCCCGAGCGCCTGCTCGCGGTGCCCAGCGGCCATGCTCACCAGGGCGTCCAGTGCCAGTATCTCAATCAGGCTGCCACTGCGCCCGTGGATTTCGGTTCCTTGTCGCAGCCGCTCCAAGATCGTGTGGGCGGCATGGAGCGCCAATCCACCAGGCTCGCTCCGCCCCCGCGCGATCAGCACGCGCGCCAGGATGAGCGCCTCGGTCTCGCGTGCGGTGTCGAGCTCGCCCTCTAGCTCTGGCGCCAGCTCCAGCTGCCAACGTTGGGCTGCTATAAGATTGCTCTGTGCCAGCGCCAGCCGCACCTGCTCGGCGCGGATCTGGCGGGCGTAGGCTGGCGATCCCAGCTGATGCGCGGCGTGCAACCCGCGATCGAGAATCGTCGCGGCCGCCGTGCGATCGCCGCGCGCTTGCAGGGTACGTGCCAGGGCGATGTAGCCAGCCGGTAAGTAGACGGCCACACCACTCTGCTCGGCGGCCGTGAGGGTCGGCCGCAGAAGCTCCAGCGCCTGATCGAGATTATTGTGCTCACGGGCTACCTCGCCCAGCCCAATCGCCGCCGCCCAGTGCTCCCAAAGGGGGCGCGCGCCGATGAGCGCGATGACCTCCTGGTACTTTGCTGCCGCCGCGCCGAGTTGGCCACGCCGTACGGCCAGGTCGCCCAGGCAGCGCAGCGCCACGAGCATACCCAGGAAATTGTGGGCCTGGCACTGCGTGTAGGCATCCACCAACGTGGCGCTGGCTACCCCGAGATCGCCGGCCAGGAGTTGGCCCGCACCGAGGGCCAGAATACTCCCCGCGCGCAACGTCAGCTGCTCCTCGGCCAGGTTAGTGAACGCCTGCCGTGCATTGGCGATCGTCTGGGCCGCATCACAGCGCAGACGCGCCAGGTGGGCTTGGAGATGCGCCACTTCGCCGAGCTTGTGTCGATCGCTGGCTGCCTGCCAGGCCCGCTCGGCCCGCCGAAGCGGCGCTTCGATCCGCTCGACCTCACCGGCCAGCAACGCGGCCCAGGCCGCCCAGAGGCACAGCGCCGGGCGCGCCTCCAGGACAGTTGCTGGGATATGCTCCAGCCAGCCGTGGAGCGTGGCATATTCGCCGCGCTCGATGATCGTGGTTGCCGAGGCCTCGATCAGCTCAGCCGCGCGTGCCAGCTCGCCTGCCGCGAGCGCGTGCTCAACTGCCTGGGGGAGCAGTTGGTGCTGCTCATGCCATGCGCTGGCCCGCCGATGCAGCTCGGCGATAGCGATGGGTGGCTCGCGGTCGAGCCGTGCGCAGAGGAAGGCGCGGAACAGATTGTGGTAGCGATACCAGCGCCGCTGGCCATCCAGCGGCATCACGAACAGGTTCGCGTGCTCGAGCTCCTCCAGGATCAGGCGGCTGTAGCTATCGGACGAAGGACGAAGGACGAAGGACGAAACTGGGTGATTGATACTGGAAACCCTTTCGAGGCTGTCGAAAGCCTTTTCGTCTTTCGTCTTTGGTCGTTCGTCGGGCGCCAGCCCTAGAACGGCGTCGCACAGTGGCCCGCACATGCGGTCGAGGATCGCAGTCTGGAGCAGAAATGCCTTGAGGTGCGGTGGCTGCCGCTCGAACACATCGTCCGCCAGATACGCGAAGATATGGTGCTGGCTGCCATTGAGGCGGCCGAGCACATGGCTTGGTGACAGAGTGGAAGGCTCACCCCCCGCTTCTGCGGCCCACGCTCCGGGCGCATCCCGGAGCGCGAGGGCGACGAGCTGCACCCCGGCCGGCCAGCCCTCGACGTACGCGCCGACCGTCTGAACCTCGTCCGTAGCGAGCGCCAGATCGCTCGCCGCCAAGAAGGCCTGAACCTCGTCGGGCGTGAAGCGCAACTCGGCGGCGCGCAGCTCGATCAGCTGTTCGCGCGTGCGCAAGCGCGCCAGGGGTAGTGGCGGGTCGGATCGGCTGCCGAGAGCCAGGCAGGCCTGGTTCGGCAGGTGGGAGAGCAGGAAGGCCACTGCGGCATGCACCACCGGCGCGCTGATCAGGTGATAGTCGTCCAACACCAGCACCACCTGGCGGTCGGTCGCGGCAATGGCGTTCACCAGGTGGGTGAGCGCGGTCTCGCCAGTGAGGCCGAGCGGATCAAGCGCCGCGGGCGCGATCCCGTCTCGGCTCTCCGGCGTAAGCGCCTGCGCCAGCGACGTGACCAGGTAGGCCAAAAAGCGCGTCGGGTCGTTGTCGCCCGGATCCAGCGACAACCAGGCCACCGCCGCGCGACGCTGCTCGATCAGCGCGTGGCACCAGGTTGCGAGCAATGTGGTCTTCCCGAATCCGGCCGGCGCACAAAGCAGCACGAGGCGCGTCCCCGGCGCACTGGGAAGCAACGTCAACAATCGCTCGCGCGGCAGTGTGTGAGCGCGCCGTGGCGGCACATCCAGCTTGGTTCGGAGCAGCAGCGATCCTTCTGGCTGCATTGCGACATCCTTGAGCGCACAGTCATCCAGCGTGAGTATATCGCGGGATGAGGTCAGCAGGATAGAGGAGTGACAACCCGACGTGAAGATCTGACCGCCAGCACTGCCGCCCGCTCGACAGCGTATGCAGGTGTGCTGCCCACCGCCAACGTACACTCTAACCAGCGAGTCTAACTTTCGATAGGTGACGATGGGGTGGGTTTACGGCTATGGTTAGCTATGGATAGAAAACCGATATCCGTCGCACAGACGCCACTGCGAGGTGCCCAATGCTCAACCACCTGCGTCAGCACATCGCCACAACGCTAGCAAACGCGCGCAGCGCGACGCTGGCGAGTAGCGGTCCGGCCGGACTGCAGGCCCATGTGGTGCCATGCACAGCCAGCGGCATCCAGCTCTACCTGCTGCTCCCACGCACGTCGGATCAGCTGCTGAACCTCGAACACGACCCAGCCGTGGTGGTGACGACTGCCGAGTGGCAGGTGTGGGGGCGCGCGCACATCGTGAGGGAAGCTGAACGAGCGGCGGCATCGCTGCTGGATGCTCCTGACGCACCCTGGAGCGTGGTGATCGAGGTGCAGCCAACGCGCGTGTCGATCGCACAGCCTACGGGCTGGGGCGCAGCTGAAACGATCGATCTGGAGTAGTTCGCAGACAAAGCGTCCCCAAGGGCTGTGAATATTTCGGAGCGCAACTCATGGCGGCCGGCTTCCTGCACGAGCTGCGCAGCTATGACGGCGGCCACAAGAGCGATCTGAGCGAGCGGATCGGCACGTATATGCTGCCATACCTGTCGGAACGGCTGAGTGTTGTAGCGATCCCCTCTCGCATTGCACCCGAACGGCAGGATAGCATAGTCGGGAAGGCAGGCGCCGCCAATGTGGCGGCGCTGTGATGGAGGACAGTCGTGATGAAGACTACCCACCGCAGTTATGCCGAGGAGAGCGGTGATTTCACCCGCCTATGCCGCTTCATCGTGGAGCCACGCGATCATGTGCGGGCCTACTCGACCTGGTGCATCGGCCGGGTCGTGGACTGGAAGTACGGCTTGTACGACAGCAAACTGGCCGTCGCTGGCTTCTGTGACCAGAATGCCCACTTCTGGTTCGATGCTTTCGGCGATCTGGTCGGGATTGCCATTTCGGAGAACGGCGACTCGAGCTTCGCGATCATCACCGCGCCGGGCTCCCGGTTTCTCTTCGAAACCATCCTAGATTGGGTGCTCAATGCCTGGGCCGACCGTGGCCCGCGCTTTACCACTGAGATCACCGAGTATCAGGACATCGAGCTCCGGGTGCTCGAGCGGCGCGGATTTCGGTGTGAATCGTCATTCTCCACGCGGCGCTTCGACCTGACTCGGCCACTGGCGCGACGATTCGCGCTGGAGCCGGGCTTCACAATCATCGATATGCGCTCGCATCCGGATTACCGCGCTCAGCGCATCCTGCGGGCTGACGCGTTTGACGGCACTGATGCGCTGAGTGAGGAGGAGCTGCTTAAGCATCTCCAACTCTACAACTACAGCCATGGCGGGCCGATCTATCACCCGGAGTGCGATCTCTGTGTGATGGCACCCAATGGGCAGTTCGTCGCTGGCTGTGAGGCGCTGATCGATACCCGGAATGTTGAGGCCGACATCGAGCGGGTCTGCACCAAGCGGGCCTTCCGCAACTGTGGTTTCGCACGAGCCGTCATTCAGGCGTGCCTGGAGCGTCTGTGCAACATGGGCATGCGGAGCGCCTATATCACGGGTTACAGCGATGCAGCCCTTAGCCTCTACGGCTCGCTCGGTCACATCGACGAGAAGCGCTGCTCGATCTACGAAGTCACCTACGTCTGAGGGCATGGGCTGGACGAAGCGCGCCGCATCAAAAGGAGCGAGTGTATGGAAACGAGTCACACCATTGAGGTAACAAGCGAGCTCCAGGGCTATCGCTATCTCAATCTGACCACCTTTCGGAAGAACGGCGCACCAGTCGTGACCACGGTCTGGTTCGCGCAGGCGAACGACACCGTCTATCTTTGGACCGCAAAGACGAGTGGCAAGGTGAAGCGCATCCGCAACAATCCGACCGTCCAGATCGCGCCAAGCACCCACCTGGGCCGGCCATGTGGGCCAGGCATCGAGGCCACCGCACGCATCCTGCCAGTAGGTGAGCAGCATGCGGCACAGCAGCTGATGGATCGGAAGTATGGCTGGCAGAAGCGCATGTTCGCGCTGATCTGGCGCCTGCAAAAGCGTGAGCAGATCTACATCCAGATCACGCCGACGCGAGCCTGAAGCCGGCCCGCTTCCAGCCGGCCATCGACCAGCCCGTGTGATGCCGTTAGCTCGGCACCGTCGACCAATGTGTTGCCGCGACTGCTGCCGCTCGATGGAATGTTATTCGAGGCAATAAAATGACAGATACGAACATAAAGAGATGTGCTATTCGATCCTTCGCACGAACGGCGCGGCGTATCGTGTTGGCTATCGTGTCAATCGTATTGGCTTGCATACTCAGTCTTATGAGCGTATTGCTGTTTTGGAGCTACCCCGGAAAACCGAAGCCCTTCGTAGATGAAAACGGAAGGCTGCTTCCGGGCAGCATTTCAGAGAAAGTGTTTGTCGCTATCAACGGGGTGGAACAGAGGATGTTTATCAAGAGCAAAAATGACAAGAATCCTGTGCTGCTGTACCTGCATGGGGGGATGCCGGATTACTTCCTTACAGAGCATTACCCGACCGGTCTTGAAGACTATTTCACCGTTGTTTGGTGGGAACAGCGTGGTTCAGGGATCTCCTACCGCGCCAACATTCCACTCGAGACGATGACGCTGTGGCCCTGCTGTGGAATGACATGATAACCACAGACCTGAGCAAAGAGGCGACAAAGCTTGACATTCCTGTCTATTTCTTTTCCGGCATATATGATTACACGGTCAACTACACGTTAGCAAAGGACTATTTTGAGAAACTACAGGCACCAGTCAAGGGGTTTTACACATTTGAGCAGTCGGCTCACAGCCCGATATTTGAAGAGCCTGAAAAAGTGCGCAAGATTATGCAGCAGGACGTGCTGGTAGGAGTGAATAGCCTTGCTGACGTAAAGTAACGCACATTGAGCGCAAGCTCTCGCGCACGATTGCGTTGCTTGGAACCGCTCGCTCACCTCAGCCATCGCTGCTGCTGTCACCAGTCCCGCACGGAGACTATGGCCACTATAGTCCGGTTGTATCCACATCAAGCGCCGTCAGGGCGCGTTTCACTGCCCGCGCCACGCGAGGCTACTCAATGTGCGTGTGCCCGCCGCCCTCCAGCGATCAATCGGCAGAAAAAGGGGGCCGTGGTGCTTGCAGCGAGCTGTAACCAGGCTTCCAAGGCACTCTTTGGGCACGTTGCGTCACTCGTGCCGCCGGCCGCGTTCCACATAGCGATACGTGCGCATGAGGTCGCCGACCGCCAGGTGTTGCCAGGCCGGGATGATGTGATCCGCATTGTGAATATCCGCGCCAGCCAGTCGCTCGAGCCAATCAAAACTGTAGAAACCGGCCCGATCCTGACCCATCTGGACCAGCCAGGGCCAGATCGCCCGAGCAGGTGCGTGGACGGTGATGGCGCGCGTGCTTTGGATCCCATCCGGCACAACCGCATCGCCTGGCAGCGGACGAGTGAACTCCTCGTCGGTCGCGCCCCAGCGGATATGCCAGGGGCGGATGGTAAGTGCGTAGACCACAGGTACACTCGCCGCGGCGAGTGCGGCCAATCCTTGGCGTAGAGAAACGTTCATTGTATCCCTCCAGAGTAAAACAGAAATGGTGCTTGCCCGTTCAGCCGCTTTCTGCTGCGACACGCGCCCACCAGTTCTGGCGATGGCCAGTGTGTCCCAACCAGTGCGACCACAATGCCACCATCAACGAGCGCACCAAGAATCATCATCAGTTGCCAGAACACCGTGATTGTCAGAAGCGAGGCGACTGCTGCGACGATAGCAAGCTGGCGCCACCAACCTTGATGGAAGAGGGTCGCAGCACCAACGGCAAGAAAGACGAGCAGCGCGGGCGTCGGCCAGTGCGCCCAGAGCAGCGCGACCAGGATGCCTACGTCGACCGCCGCCCCGAGGATGAAGCTTGGCTGCCAGAATAGGCCCATCACCAGCAGCGAGACGACCGCAGCGCTGATCGCCAGCGTGCGCCACCAGCCCTGGCCGGCGAAAACACCGATTCCGGCGAGATTGAAGCTGAACAGCGCCACGACCCACAACGCCGTGCCAAGCGACGCCAGCGCGCTATCGCCCAGGCCAACGGCCCGCAGCACCACCGAGTCGGCCGTCAGCTTGCCCCAGCCAGTGGTGATCTGCCAATGGGCGAACCCGTGGATCATCAGCAGTACACCGATCACAATGCGGATCACGATCGTTGCCATGACAGTATCCTCCTTCATTGTCAATCATCACATTGTCAATCATCAGATCCGTGCCCTTGTCTCACGGATGTGCCGAGTGCAGTGTCGCGACCCGCAAAGGTGCGGGCTCCGAGAAATTGTGGAACAGGGCCACCGTCAGCCAGATGCCAACCGCTGTGAGAATCACGAACGGCGCGACGAACACGATCGTCTCGGCGGCTGTCAGCACCCCGGCCAGCAGTTGCGCGGCCGACAAAGCCAGAACTCCCGCGCCAAGCACCGACGAAACGACGAGCAGCATGGCTGCCAGCAGGTAGCCCAGCGCAGCACGCCGCAGCAGCAAGACTCCGGCAACGAAGGCCAGCGGCGCAATAATCCCCATATCCAAAGCATGGGTGGGCAGCGTTGTGTGCCCTGTCAGCGCGGGCGCTACGCCTGCCAGCAGTGCCGGAAGAATACTCATGACCCCCCAGACCAGGATGAGCGATATGCCAACTGCGAAAAGGAAACCGGCGATGCCGCGCCGCGGCAGGCGATCTGAAAAGCGGGCAGGCAGCGCCTTCAGGTCGAACGACGTGAATGCCAGCACAAACGCAAACAAGCTGGCCGAAAACTGGGCCAGATAAACCAGGAACAGGTTGTTGTAGGCATATCCGAACGTCATCGAGGCAGAGTTGTAGAGAAAGTAGGCCAGCGTGCCCGTGAGCAGCAGCCCACCACGAAGATCGCCGCGCTGGTAGCGCAGGGTGAAAAGCAAGAGCAGCGGGACGCCCACGACGAGGATAAACAGATCTGCTCCCTTGAACCCTACGCCATCGCGGAGCGTCTCGTAGCGGTACAACCCCTGGCCGTACATTTGCACGGTCTCGCCGCGAAGCGTGGTAAAGAAGAAGGGGTTGCCGCCATCCTGCCAGAACAGGCCGACGGCGGCGGCGACCAGCGCGAGCAGGGCGATCAGGGCTGAAAGCCAGATGGCAGCCTTTGATGGTCTCATACGATATCATCCTTTCCAAATGAACGGGATGATCAACACTGTCTTGGGAACCCGCGCAGTAGTCCAGAGGAGAAGGCCAAAGGTAAAAATGGTCGTGGGGCAAGGCGCGACACCAAAGCTCGGCGAGCGCGGATAGCCATGCCCGAGCAGCGTGCCGATAAGTGGGTAGACCAGCATCGCGTAGACGATCAGCACGACGCCGGTGAGCGCATATGGGTTGGTGTCCAGCTGAAATGAGAGCTTCGGGCGAATGACCCCGAAGACGAGCCATACGATCGCCTGGACGATGAACAGGCTACCGAACCCAATCGCAGCGCCGTTGATCGTGCTGAAGTACATGAGATGGTAGACGATACCGATCCAGGCCCAGAAGCAGGCGAGGATCACGCTGATTGCCTGGTTCGAGTAGCGAGTCTTCTTCGCTGCCAGGAAGATGGCAGCAATGCCCAGGATATAGGCGACGATGTGCATTGGCCAGATGGCCTGGTTGTACTGCTCGAAAACGCCAAGGAATTGGTCAATCGTGAAGGGCAGCATACGATACCTCCTCGCAATTCAGAGCGTGGAACCACCAATCGCACGCGGAGCCACACCTCCAAGGAGGATGATAGGAGTAAACCAGCATGTGAATCATCTATCAAAAGGTTGAATCGCGGTTTGATCGGCGGGCCTGCTCCGCGCGCCGCGTCGTCGGCGCGGACGGCCGAGACCCACAGCCTGTCATAATCCACCCGGTGATCGATCCAAATATAGATGACTGCATGGGGAGTGAACGCTACCATAGCCTGAGGAGATTGATTCCTCCAGACAGAAGCAAGCAATCAAGGAGGTCGGTATGTGGCGCTTGCTCTTCAGTCTCGCGATGCTCTTGCATGGCATCGGGCATATCCTCTTCCTGATGAATGCATGGGGCTACTGGAAAACCGCGCGCGCGCCTGGCTCTTCGCGGACAGCTTGAAGTTCAGCCAGGCAGGCGAGGGCATTATCGGCGTGCTGTGGCTGGCGCCGCTGCTCGGGTTCGTGCTTGGCGCGTGGGGATATTTTGCTCAGCAGACATGGTGGGCGTCGGCTGCGCTCGCCGCGGCGATTTTGTCCAGCGCGATGATCCTGCTGTGGTGGGGTAGCCTGAACACCTCCAGCGCCATCTTCGCGCTGCTGTTCAATCTGGTGGTGCTCGTGGTGGTGCTCTGGCAGCAACGCATGCGTCGCCGGCAGCAGCCGCACGAGATTCGGCGAAAAATCCGTTAGATGAGTCATGGCATCCCTCGCTGCACCTGGTATCTATCGGCATTTCCTCGACGTTCAATCCCTCAATCTACCTTTCGATAGACGACAAAGCTGCTGGTTTACGTCTACGCTCTGCATGTGCCAGAAAAGGGGCTTTCATATGGATAAAACAATTTCCAATCGCATATTCATCGCGTTGATCGCCATCTACGTTGTGCTGGCCGCGCTCAGCGTCTTCCTGCCCCAGAACGCTTTTGGTGCGGCTATGCCAGCCAACCAGATGCCTGCCGCTCCAGCACTCGTCGCGCTCGCCAACGCCGGCGTCGTGCTGGTTCTTTATGGTGGACTGGGTTTGGTTGGCCTGCGCCTGGCGCGCAAACTGGGGCTCCCCGAGATCTGGGATTCGGCTATTTCGAACCGCGGGCGCTTCATCGTCCCGGCGCTGGTCGGACTGGGGCTGGGCATCACGTTCATCCTCGCGGATCTGATCTTCAGTCCGGTCAACGGGATCGGACGGCTGCCCCATCCGCCGTTCCCGACCGCTATCGTCTGGCATGTGCTCTGGGGCTTATTATAACTGGTATCACAGCCTGTGGAGCGCCAAGCATCTGCGGCGCGGCGAGCTGTGGTGGGCCAAGGCTGGCTGTGACTGGAAGCTCAAAGGCTGGATGCGCGGCCGCTTTCTGGAAGAATGGGCCGACCCGCGGGCGGTGGCGCAACTCTCCAGTGCCTTCGCCCACTACGACCGCCAGGACATCGCCCGCGCCTTGTGGGCCACCATGGAGCTGTTCCGCTGGCGGGCAGTCGAGACGGCCGAACGCTGGCAGTATGTATTCCCGGCTTCCAGCGATCAAGCCGTCAGCGATTTAGTGCAGCAATTGCTCGCCCATATGAACGAACGCGAACATGTGTAGCTCAGGAGAAAACAGTGAAACACCAATCTGCTCTTCGCTGGCTGCTCCCGCCGATCGGCGTCCTGGCGCTGTTCGCGGCTGGCATGGGATTGTTCTACCAGACGCCCGGGCAACCCTACCCGTTCACCTCTTTTCGTGGCGAGCAGGTGATGATCAACGGACACGGGCTGTACTCCTACGATACCGTCAGCACCGCCGCCCAGATGCAGGCCAATGACCTGATCCCCCTCGTGGTGGGCCTGCCGCTGCTGGTCGTCTCAGCATACCTCGCCTTCCGCGGCTCGCTGCGCGGGCGGCTGCTGCTGAGTGGCACGCTGGGCTTCTTCCTGTATACCTACATGTCCATGTCCATGCTCACGGCCTACAACGCATTGTTCCTGGTGTATGTCGCGCTATTCACCCTCAGCCTGTACGCCTTTATCCTGAGCCTGCTGTCCTTCGACCTGGCTGATCTGCCGCGGCACTTCTCCGCGCAGCTGCCGCGCGGCTGGATCGCCGCGGTGCTGTTCGCCGTCGGCGGCTTCCTGTTCCTGGCCTGGATGGGCCGGATCGTGATGCCACTGCTCCAAAACCAGACGCCGGCGCTGGAAAACACCACCACGCTGGTGATCCAGGCGATGGATCTGAGCTTAATCGTGCCCCTGGCGATCCTGTCGGGCATCCTGTTGCTGCGCCGCAGCGCATGGGGTTACCTGCTGGCTTCGATAGCGGTGTTGAAGGGCCTGACGATGACGCTGGCGGTGAGTGCCATGGGAATCAATATGATTCTAGCCGGGGTACCAGACAGCCCAGCCATCGTGATCCCCTACCTGATCCTCACCCTGCTCAACTTGGTGGTGGCCGTGCTGCTGCTCAGAAACGTCGATGCCAGGCTGGCAGCTCCGCGGCCCGCCTAGCACCACCCTTGGCGAATATCGATACGAAGATAGCAGGAGCTACACCATGAACATCAAATCCATCATCCAACGCCACCCACTGGTGAGTTATTTTGCCCTCGCCTATGGCACCACCTGGAGCGCGATCCTGATCTTCCTCGCCTCAAAAGGATTTCAACTTGCCACCCTGCAAATCCAAGATGGCTTGATGATCTTTGTGATGATGTTTCTAGGACCCAGTACGAGCGCTCTGGTCTTGACCGCAGCGGTCGACAGGCGCAACGGATTACGCGAGGTGTGGCCGGGCCTGATGCGCTGGCAGGTTGGCTTGCCCTGGTATGCAGTCGCGCTGTTGACGGTTCCCGTGCTGACGCTGGTGATCGTTTCGGCGCTGAGCGCCCTCATTTCCCCAGTGTACGCGCCAAGTTTCCGCGTGATCGGCATTGTCGTTGGCCTGCTGGCAGGCGGCTTCGAAGAAATCGGCTGGACGGGATTTGCCACACCGCGCCTGTTAAACAAACACACGTGGCTGATAAGCGGTCTCATCCTCGGTCTGGTGTTGGTCGCGATCGTGGCGATCGGCCAGCAGCGAGTATCGCGCACGCTGCAGTTGCGGACGGGCACGAGCTAGTGAAGGAGGCAGCGCATGGGCAAACTCAAGCGATTCACCCTGATCGGACTGGTCAGCCTCTTGGCGGGGTTTGTGCTCCTCTATATCGTTGTCATTCGTCCCTGGCACATGCGCTGGGGCGCGACCGATCAAGAAGTAGCAATGGCACTGCCCGGCGATGCCATCGCCGCGCCGGATGCCGAGACGTCCACGCGCGCGATCACGATTCACGCGCCCGCATGAGGCCTGAGAGATACATCATGCCCACAAGGAGCAACCATGCAGCTCAACGAAGTGCTCGATTACTTACACTCGATCGCCAATGCCGACAACGTGGCCGGCATGGCGCGCTTCGGCATCAAGCCCCACAACACGTTGGGGATCGACATCTACACCCTACGCAAGATCGCCAAGGGGTTTGGCACCGACCACGCCCTGGCACTGCAGGTGTGGGACAGCGGCATCCACGAGGCGCGCATCCTGGCCAGCTACATCGCCGACCCGCAGCGGATGAGCGAGGCGCAGATCGAGCAATACAATAGGTGGCGGATTCGGTATACACTCCCTTTCGCGTCGGCGTCACCCCTTCGTTGCCGGAGGCTGCGCTGAACCTGCTGTCGCAGCGGCTGACACCGCTGGTGGCTGCCCGGCGAGTGTGCCACGGCGGCGAAGGTGCCACTTCTCCAGCTCGACGCCCCAGAAGATCAGCGAGCTCGCTGCCAGCCCGATGGCCAGGTCAGCCGCCGACAGGGCCACGGTGGTGAAAAACCGTTGCAGGAATGGGACATACACCAGCGCCAGCTGGAGCACGAAGGTCAGCGCAACCGCCCCCAGCAACGGCTTATTCGACCACAGGCCGATGCGCAACAGCGAGTCGCGCTCCGCGCGGATCGCCAGGACGTGCGCCATCTGCGCCAGCGTAATCGTCAGGAAAACCATCGTCTGCCATTGCGCCTGATCGGCGCGCCAGTAGCCATAGCCCACCCCCAGCACGATCAGCCCCATCAGCAACCCGACCCACAGAATGTGGCGGCCCAGGCCACGCGCGAAGATGTGCTCGTTCGGCGGGTGGGGCGGGCGCCGCATGGTAGTGCGCTCGGCCGGCTCAACACTGAGCGCCAGCGCCGGCAGGCCATCAGTCACCAGGTTGACCCACAAGATTTGGATCGGCAACAGCGGCAGGGGCATGCCCAACAGCGGCGCCAGCAGCATTACCCACAGCTCGCCGGCATTGGTGGTCATCAGATACTTGATGAACTTGCGGATATTGTCGAAGATCACGCGCCCCTCGGCCACCGCCGCGACGATGGTAGCGAAGTTGTCGTCCTGTAGCACCATGTCGGCCGCCGCCTTGGTGACATCGGTGCCGCTGATGCCCATGGCCACGCCGATATCGGCCTGCTTGAGAGCCGGCGCATCGTTGATTCCATCGCCGGTCATCGCGACAATCTGCCCAGTGGCCTGGAGCGCCTGGATGATCATGAGCTTGTGCTCGGGCGAAACCCGCGCGTACACCGACACCTTGTCGACGATGGCCTCCAGTTTCGCAACCGATAGCCGATCCAGCTCCGATCCGGTGAGCACACGGCCGCCGTCGGCGATGCCAAGCTCGCAGGCAATCGCGCGGGCGGTCAACGGGTGGTCGCCGGTGATCATCACCGGGCGAATGCCAGCGGTCAGACAGGTCTGCACGGCCTGCTTGACCTCCGCACGCGCCGGATCGATCATCCCCACCATACCAACGAAGATCAAGTCGCGCTCAATCAGGGCTGGCTCGGCGTGTGGTGGTACCGCATCGAGAACGCGGAAGGCCACCCCCAGGACGCGCATGCCTTCCTGGGCGAGTTGGTCATTCGCGGCAATGATCTGCGTGCGCCCGTGCGCCGTGATTGGTGCGATCGATCCATCGCGCCAGACGGCGCTACAGCTGTCCAGCAGGCTATCCACGGCTCCCTTCGTGAAGGCGATATAGTGATGCTCGCCATTCGTCCCCTGCACGCTACCCCAGAGGCTCCCCAGCGGGTTCGGCAGGGTTGTGCCTCAAGGTCAGCTTTTGCGAAGCCCAGCCGCGCCGCCGCGACCACCAGAGCACCCTCGGTCGGGTCGCCGACGACTCGTTCGCCATCTGCCTCAGTGCCGTCGGCCCCGATCAGCGCGTCGTTACACAGTGCGCCGCCGGCCAGCAGGAGTGCCAGCGGCGGCTGCACGAACAGCGGGCCTGCGTGGATGCTGCCGCGCGGTGCGGTGCTGGCGTTCGGCAGCAGATCGGCCATCCGAATGCGTTTACCGGCGATATCGAACGCGGTCACGGTCATGCGGTTCTCGGTGAGCGTGCCGGTTTTGTCCGAGCAGATCACCGTGACCGAGCCGAGTGTTTCGACCGCCGCGAGCTTGCGGATGAGCGCCCGCCGCCGCAGCATGCGCTGCGCGCCGAGCGCCAGGGCGATCGTGACGACCGCCGGCAACCCCTCAGGCACCGCCGCCACCGCCATGCTCACCGCGGTCAAAAACATCAGGTAGAGTTCCTCACCGCGCAACAGCCCGATCACAAAGATCACCCCGACGATCGCCAGGGCGATGATCGCCAGGGTACGGCCGAGCTGGTCGAGCCGGCGCTGGAGGGGCGTCGGTTCTTGCTCCATGGTCTGGAGCATGGCCGCGATCGCCCCAAGCTCCGTGCGCATTCCGGTCGCCGTCACGAGTATTTCCCCACGCCCATAGGTGACGACGGTGCCCATATAGGCCATATTGCGCCGGTCACCCAGCTGCAACTCCGCCGCCTCCAGCGCATGCGCCACTTTGTCCACCGGCTCGGACTCGCCGGTCAGGGCGGCCTCTTGGATGCGCAAGTTCGCGCTCGCCAGGATGCGGCCGTCCGCCGGCGCCAGATTGCCCGCCTCGAGCAGGACGATGTCGCCTGGCACAAGATCGCGCGCGGCCAATTCCAGCATATGCCCATCGCGGCGGACTTTGACGATCGGCGCCGCCAGCTGCTTGAGCGCCGCCATCGCCCGCTCGGCGCGATACTCCTGCGTGAACCCGAGAATCGCATTCAGGATGACGATGGCCAGAATCACAATGGTATCTTCACGATCGCCCAGCGCAGCGGAGATGACGGCGGCGACGATCAGGATGAGAACCATCGTCGCGGTCAGCTGCTCCCAAACGATCCGCCAGGGGCGTTTACTCCCGTGCTCGATCAATGCATTTGGCCCGTGCTGGATCAGGCGGCGTGCCGCCTCGGCCGTGCTCAGGCCATGGGCCGCATCCGTGCCGTGCTGATGCAGCACGATTGAGGCTTCGACTTGATACCATGGCTGCATGATCGCCTCCTGTGCCGAAGGTGATGGCCTCAATCAACGGACGGTTGCGCCTGGCTGCGCCACCGGGGCCAGGCGCTCCAAGCCCTGATCGTCGTAGGACATAGGATCCTCTTTTGGCTCCAGATGGGTAAAAACCGTACTCTTGGGGAGCGCGTCGCGGATCTGTTGCTCGATCTGCTCGGCGAGATCGTGGCCGTGCTGGATCGTCCATGCGCCTGGCACCAGGATATGCAGCGAGACAAAGCGCCGCTGTCCGGCGATCCTGGTTCGCACCGCGTGAAAGCTGACCCCCTGCACGGCATAGGGTGCCAGGATGCCTGTGATGCAGGCCTGATCGAGAGGTGGAAGCGCACGGTCGAGGACGCCGTTGGCCGTATCGCGCAGCAGACCCATCGCGGTCCACACAATATTCGCGGCGACCAACAGCGCAATCAGCGGGTCGAGGATCAGCCAGCCACTCAGCGCCACCAGCACGCCCCCGACGACCACCCCACCCGATGTCCAAACGTCGGTCAGCAGATGGTGCGCGTCGGCGCGCAGCGTAATCGAGCGCAGGCGGTTGCCAGCGCGCAGCAAGATCAGCGCGACGGCGCCATTGATGCCGGCGGCGACCAGCGAGATCGCCAGCCCCAGCCAGACCTGCTCCAGCGCCCGCAGGTGGAAGAGGCGATCGACCGCTGCCCAGCCGATGCTCACCGCCGCGACGAGGATCAAGCTCCCCTCGACTGCGCTGGCGATGTATTCTGCTTTGGAATGGCCATAAACATGATCGGCATCCGCCGGGCGAGCCGCCAGCGTCAGCGCCCAGACGGCCACCAGCGCGGCGACAAGGTTGACGCCCGACTCGAGTGCATCGGAAAGCAGACCGACTGAGCCAGTCAGCAGGTAGGCGCTGGATTTGAGGATGATCGTGATCAGCGCAGCACCAACCGACAAAAATGCGTAGGTTCGCGCTGCCGGTTGATTCGGCGGCAGATTCAGCGGTTGGCGTTCCATTGCGCGCTCCCGAATGATCGTCAGATTATCACTCACTCGAGCATACGCCGTTCTGCTGCAGTTTACAGAACGATCTCATATCTTCGGGGAAAGATCCGTTCACTAGGTGCTGGCACCAATTGGCGTGTAGTGCAACCTTCTTCCAGCGTGGTCGCTTCTTTCCCGCGCAGGTGTGTGATCAACCTATACTGAATGGCAGCGCGTGGGAGACAATACCAGGAGATCGGGAGCGCACCAATGAATATCGCCCTGCTATCACTGATTGGTCTGTGCATCGCCATCATCGTGAGCGGGGTGGCGCGCGTCAATGTGGGCATTCTGGCGATGAGTCTGGCATGGCTGATCGGCTATTATCTCGCTGGCATGAAGGTCAGCGCGATCATGGCCGGCTTTCCAATTGGATTGGCGACGATGCTGTTTGGCATGACATTTCTGTTCGGCCAGGCGCAGCAGAATGGCACGCTCGGTAATCTGGCCGGCCGCGCGATCAGCCTGGCACATGGTCAGCGCGGCGTGGTTCCGCTGCTGTTCTTCATGCTGCCGCTCATCCTAGTGCGCTTTCAGCGCAGGTGTTGGGTGTTGGGTGTCGGTCGGGCGGCGTTGCCAAGCCCAGCAACCAACACCCATGACCTAAAACCTTGCTTGGAAATGCACTGGCTACCATTGGGCCGGGCAATATCGCTGCGGTCGCACTGATCGCGCCGCTCGCGATGGCAATCGCGGGCCGAGCCGGTATCAGCGCGTTTCTGATGACACTGATGGTCGCAAATGGCGCGAACGCGGGCGCCTTCTCGCCCTTCGCCCCGACCGGCATCATCGCGAACGGGCTGATCGCCCGCCAGGGCCTCAGCATGGATCCCTGGACGCAGATCTACCTACCGAGCCTGCTGGCGCAGAGCTTTATCGCGCTGGTCGGCTATCTGATCTTCGGCGGGCTGCGCCTGTGGCGCGCGAACCCAATTGGGCAGCCTCCTAATGAAATTTGACAATCAAGTCCGGTAATAGCACGCTGGAGTCGAGCCTTCAGGCGGTTCAGTCCGGCTAAAGCCTCGACTCCGGAATTGCCGATTTTGGTCGTCAAATTTCATTAGACACCACGCTCACCGAGGAACCGGCCCGCTTGACGCGCGCACAGTGGGCGACGATTGGCGCGATCAGCGCATTGATTGCCGGCGTCGTGATCTTCAAGGCCGACCTGGGCTTTCTGGCGATCACGCTTGCGTTGATACTCGCGCTAGTCGGCGCGGCCGATCAGGAAGCCGCATTCAAAGCCGTGCCGTGGGAGACGATCATCATGGTCTGTGGCGTGAGTGTGCTCGTGGCGATTGTGGAGCACACCGGCGGCCTGGATCTGTTCACCGCGCTGCTGGCGCTCTCGCTACACGAGCTGATCGACCAGCTGCCCGAGCCATACCGCCAGGCCTTGATTTTGACGGAATACCAGGGGCTGAGCCAGAAGCAGCTTGCCGAGCGCATTGGCATCTCGCTCTCAGGGGCGAAGTCGCGCGTGCAGCGCGCCCGCGAAAAGCTGCGCGACATGCTGCTGCGCTGCTGCCATTTCGAATTTGATCGCCGCGGCCATATTGTGGAGTTTTACCAGCGCTGTTGCTGTTGTCACCCGCTGGACGAACAGCGCGCCTAAGCATTGCGCTGATCGCACGTACAAACCTGCGTCCTTTTTGCCGAACCTGCGTTAATCAGGATGAAACCTATTCTGTCATTGGAGGGCAGTCATGGAATTCATTCTGAATATCGCGCTCACGTCGATTGAGCAGGTCTGGTCAAGTCTCATGCACAACTGGCCATATCTGGCCATGAGCGTGGTGATCGCAGTGCTCCTTAAGCTGTATGTCAATGCCGAGCAGGTGGCGACCTTCTTACACCGCTATCGTGGGGCAAGTGTCGTCGCTGCCACGGCTGCGGCGGTGGCCACACCCTTATGTTCGTGCGGCACCACTGCGGTGATCCTGGGTATGATGGCCAGCCAGATGCCGTGGGCACCGATTGTCGCCTTTATGGTGGCGTCGCCGCTCACATCGCCGGAAGGGCTGGTCTACAGTGCCGGGTTGTTTGGCTGGCCGTTTGCGCTGGCGTTCTACCTCGCCTCAATCGTGCTCGGATTGATAGGCGGATTGGTCGCGGCGGTGCTTGAAAGCCGCGGCTGGCTGGCCAACCAGATCCGTATTGCCGCACCTGCGCCCGCACCCTGTGCCTGCCCGGCGAATACCAGGGCTGTACCGGCCCCTAGCCATGTGTTCAGCCTGGACATACCAACCGCACAACTGAGCACACTGGCTGCAAGCTGTGGATGCAGCCAGGCCGCGACCATCTACGACTGTGCAGAGCCACGGTCAGGTGCTGTTGGTGACTCATTGGGTCATGCTCAAAGCACCAGCCAGGTTGTAGCGCAAACGCCCCATGTAACGCTGGCTAGCTTCTTGAACGAGCTGTATGGCAGCGCAAAGCAGCTGTTGGTCATATTTCTGGGGTTTGCATTTATCGGCTATTTCCTGAACGGCTTGATCCCGGCCAGCTGGGTGGCAGCCGCATTTGGCGGCGGCAACATCTACAATGTTCCCCTAGCGGCCACGCTGGGGCTGCCGCTGTATATCAATTCCGAGGCGTCCCTACCGTTGGTTCGGGCGCTCCTGGATAACGGCATGAGCCAGGGCGCGGCGCTGGCCTTCCTGATCGCCGGCGCAGGGACATCGATCGGTGCGATCACGGGCGCGCTGACGATCGCTCGCTGGCGGGTGGTCGTCCTGGTAGTGGGCGTCTTGTGGGTTGGGGCCATCCTCAGCGGGCTGGCCTTCAACCTCTTGTTCATGCTGAAGTTGGTTTGACGATGCTAGGCCTCACCAACGGCACAGATTTTCTGCTTTGTCTGGTATTTTTCGCCCGGCTGGGCGAAAAATACCAGACAAATAAGATAGAGTGCCATTTCCGTCGCATAGCTCGAAGTTATTCCGCCGAATAAGCTACGTTGCAAGATCTTTCCTTAGCATCGTCGCTTCTTTTCTCGCAACCTTGCGATACTATGCTAGGCTTCCTTTGAGGACAATACCGAACTGTAAAGCACGTTTGGAACATGCCTAGCTGACAGAAGCAATGACACATTCCTGCGGTTGGGGGAGCACTTGAGCCATGTGTGTGAGCATCCCTGGCCAGATCACAAACATTCTTGACTCGGCCCGCCGCATTGCCTTGGTCGATGTTTCGGGACAGTCGCGCACCATCAACCTCGGGCTGCTGTCAGAAGATGAAGGTGCCGTTGGCGACTGGGTATTGGTTCACGCCGGCCTGGCGATCAGCCGAGTAGACGCGGCCGATGCGCACACCATCATCACAATGCTCGAAGCATGGGATCAACTTGATCAGGAGGAGCAACCATGAAATTGACCAATCAAAAAGGTTTGCTCTGGGCGCTCGCTACAGCACTTATCAGCGGGGTATCGGTCTATGTCAACAAGTTCGGCGTCGCACAGGTGCAAGATCCTTTCATCTATACGACGCTCAAGAACAGCCTGGTCGCTTTCGGCTTTCTAGCAGCACTGACCTTCACCGCCAGTCTGCGCGAGCTGCGTGCCTTTACACCCGGCCAATGGGCCATCTGGGTGGGATTAGGCCTGATCGGCGGTGGCATACCGTTCTTATTGTTCTTCCAGGGCCTGGCTGTCGCCAGCGCACCGAGCGCAGCACTGATTCACAAGACACTGTTTATCTGGGTGGCGCTGCTGGCCGTGCCCCTATTGGACGAGCGACTCGGCTGGTGGCAGATCGGCGGATTAGGCATATTGGCGATCGGACAGTGGCTGCTCCAGCCGCCTTCAGCACTGGGCTGGGGAACTGGCGAGCTATTAATCATCAGCGCCACCTTGCTTTGGGCGATTGAGACCATCCTGGCCAAAAAGGTGCTGGCGGGCATCAGCGCCCAGACTGCTGCGCTCGGCCGCATGGGCATCGGCGCGCTGGTGATGTGGCTGTTTCTCGGCCTCACCGGACGTGCCGAGCGCGCCATCGTACTGACCGGCACGCAATGGCTCTGGGTGGCCATCACCGCCATGCTCTTGATGGCCTACGTCTGGACGTGGTATCGAGCGCTCAAAGCCGCGCCAGCATCGCTCGTGACAAGCGTTCTCACACTAGGCGCCATCATAACGGTCGGCCTCGCCGTGCCGTTTGAAGGTAAAGGGATGGCCGAGTCGCACGTGGTGGCGCTGGTGGTAATGATGTTGGGCGCAGCGCTCTTTGCGGTGCGGTTGCCTCAACAGTTACCCCAGCCTGCGGAGGCGACATGAACTCCGAGCGTGTCATAACGCTGCGTACTGCGCTCAGCGATCCTGGCCGCCCAGCATCTGCACCACCCTCGTTGCTCGACGGCCCGCAGCTGTTCGCTCGCTACGCATTCATGCCCAACCGCCTGACATACTGTGGTGGCGATGACAATCGGACGCTGTTCGACTATTGTATGGCCGGAGTTACTGACCCTGGACTCCGCGGGCTGCTCAAGAAATTTGCCGGCGCGATGCCG
>WNFV01002918.1_pt1 | contig 22374 bp, 18 predicted proteins | sample 5400101 | NCBI WGS metagenome assembly WNFV01 (sample SAMN13153361, study PRJNA577476) | soil metagenome | isolation source: 115 cm soil or saprolite under grassland replicate 1 | place: USA:California | collected 2016-06-15 | reverse complement strand
TTAGCAAAGCGGGCATTGACAGTGCACGCTCGAATTTCTTACTCTCACATCGTGAAAGCGCTCGGATTTTCAGCACTAACCGGGCGGAACTGGGCAAAGAAGAAAATCCCGGCCCACGCAAACGTCTTTGCAAGCCGGGCAAATTTTTCCGCGAAGGGCATGAGTAAACGGCCAGAAATGAATTCTCATGATGAGAAATCAGAGAAGGCCAAAACACTAAAAGGAAATCAAATTATGAAAAATCGAAACAACCCCGCCTGCAACGCTGTAGCACTGCGGACAGGCACATTCACAACATTACTCTTGGCGCTTAGCTTCCTTGCGCTTTCCCCGATCGCGCAAGCCGTTGTTCCGCCGCCGGACGGAGGCTATCCAAACTTCACCACGGCAGAAGGTACGAAGGCGCTTTTTAGCCTCATCACTGGCTCTGCGAACACAGCAGTTGGCTGGTTCTCGCTCTTCTCTGACACAGCGGGCAGCTTCAACACCGCTACCGGTGCGGGAGCGCTCCTTTTCAACACCGCAGATAGTAATACGGCCTTTGGCACAGCGGCGCTTTTATTCAACACCACCGGTACCGACAACACAGCCCTTGGCACAGCCGCGCTGGTCAATAATTCTAATGGCGAAGACAATACGGCGGTGGGCGCGTTTGCGCTCAATAGCAACGATACCGGCAACTTGAACACGGCCAACGGTTTTCAAGCGCTCCGGGACAACACCACCGGCGGCAACAACACAGCGAGCGGCGCTCTCGCGCTCCCGAACAACACCACCGGCGGCGGCAACACGGCCAACGGTCTTGAGGCGCTCCGGGAGAATACAGAAGGCAATTTCAACACGGCCACCGGCAACCAAGCGCTGCTTTTCAACATCACTGGCGACAACAACACAGCCAACGGTTTTGAGGCGCTCGCGAACAATACCACTGGCGACGGCAACACCGCTAACGGTTATCAAGCGCTCCAAGGCAACACCGGCAACTTCAACACGGCCATTGGTGCCGGTGCGTTTTTGAACAGCACTGCCGGCAGTGCCAACACGGCCTTGGGCGTTTTAGCTGGCACCGGCGTCAGCACAGCCGATAACGTGATCTGTATCGGCGCCACCGGTCAGAACGTAAGCAACAGCACTTGGATCAACAATATTTATGGCACCACTACGTTAAGCGGGACGACGCTGCCAGTGCTCGTGTCCAACACCGGTCAGCTCGGCACGATGAGTTCCTCGCGCCGGTTCAAGAAAGAGATTCAACCGATGAATAAGGCGAGCGAAGGCATCCTGGCGCTCAAACCGGTGACATTCCACTACAAGAGCGACACGGCAAACAGGCCGCAATTTGGATTAATCGCCGAGGAAGTTGCCGCTGTGGACCCGGACCTGGTAGTGGGCGACGAGAAAGGCGAAATCTACACGGTGCGCTACGACGCTGTGAACGCGATGCTGCTCAACGAATTCCTCAAGGAGCATAAGACGGTGCAGGAGTTGGAATCCACGGCTGCGAAACAGGAAACGACTATTGCCGAATTAAGGTGCACCACTGCAGAGCAAGAGACGGCTATTGAGGACCTAAAGTCAACGGGCGCTCAGCAACAGAAGAGTTTTCAGTCCCAGCTCGCGAAGCAGGAAAACCAAATCGAAGCGCTGAGGTCGGGACTTGAGAAGGTGAGCGCGCAACTCGAGCTGAGTAAATCTCGGCCACAGACAGTTCTCAACAATCAATAGAGCTATAACGACGAAACCATATTCCCTTCTTTTGCGTCCCCCTTGATTGAGAATGCACGCCCGAATTTCTTAATCTGGCAGTCTTCGCGGACGGCGGCCGGTAAGGGAGCGTCAGCTTCTTCTCGCTCGCCCGGCGCTTGGAAGAAACCGTCCCGGAACGGCGGATGAGAAGAAACAGGAAGGTTTTTTCGATTTTTTGAAAGAAATGCTGGTCTTGACCGTATTTAGCTCATGAAAGATCGAAACCACAATTCGCCACAGCATTGTGTGCGTTTAGCTTGTTGGCTTTAGCATGAAAACGCTTCGGCTATCGAGCCTGCTTGCGTGCCTACTCTTCTTGACCCGGCTAGGTTGTGCCGAAGAGCCTGCGCTGGCGGAAAAGATTCAAGACATTTCGCCGGACAAAAGGTTTGCTATGCGCATTCGGTACGATGCTGAAATGTACCGGAAAATGTTCCCAGAGAATTGGGATGCTGGAAAGGCTTCTGCCGCACTCCAACGAGGGATTAAGGAGGAGTATTTTTCAGCTACGATCAAAGCGATCGCGTTAGTTTCATTACCAGAGAAAGCGGTCGTCGCCGAGCTCCCGTGGGATGGTAGCGCGGAGCAGTTAAAGCTCGTTTGGTCTCCGGACTCCAAATGGTGCGCGCTGTATGCTGAAACCGCGCGTTGGGGTCTCAGTTGGGTTTACTATTTGCGCGGCGACCAATTCGTCCCGTTAAGCGAGAACGAACAAGCGGGAGGTGATGACGAAGGCAACGAGCGCGAAAGCTGGGTGACGCCGCTTGAAATCGATGTCGAAGGCGACGTGCGCAGGGAGTGGCTGAAACCGATTCGCTGGATAAAATCCGGTGTCCTGTCGCTTGAGCAATCTGTTATCTTTCGCGGGGCCGATGCTGGAGAGGCTAGCTATCGCCTCACGGCTGCCTTCGACGAAAAGACGGGCAAGTTCCGAATCGTTTCGAAGAAGAAAGTTCCATCGAAGGAGTAGGTGGCTGTTATGTTAGAACCCGTCGATAAATGGCGCTGTCATGTTGAGGTTTTGCAACATGTGAGCGTGATGTGTGGTGCGGGGATGACATGGGGTGCCTCTCCCTTAGCAAGGGAGAGGGGGAGGGTGAGGGTTGCGTCAAAGGCAGCCGCCCCGCATCGACCAATCGGACCCCTCACCTCAATCCTCTCCCCTTCTCCAAGGGGAGAGGCGATAAGAGTCGAGCTTCGTGAACTCTTCTTGATATCTTCGCCCACTCCGTTGCGGATGGGTCCAAAATCGATCCGAGATTCTTCTACCGCGGTTGCGGGATCAGAATGACGCCATGAAACGGCCTGTAGCACAATCGATGCTCCGAACATTGGTTTTTGTCGGCGTATTTGTCTCAACGGCGACGGTCTCGCGCGGCGACTCCGAGATTGTGATTGCGATTCGCTATCTCCAGCCCAAGGGCACGAGTCATTCTCACCTTTATCTCTATCGTGAAGACGGAAAGTTGTTGCGACAGCTCACCAACGACAAGTCCGGACAAGACAGCGATCCGATTTTCGCGTCCGATGGGGAAACAATTGTGTTCACCCGCGAGAAACCAAATGATACGCGAGAATTTTGGAGCATCGATCCTCGCGGCACGAAGTTGAAGAAGGTCGATGCCGCGCCCGATTGGTATTCCGCAGCGAAAAGCTCGCCTTATTTCACGAGTGGCGGAGAAGAGGAGGCCCCGTCATCTTCACCAACTCCGGCGCAAGAAGAGTCCGCCTCGCCTGCCGCGACAGACGAGAGCGCGGAGCAGCCGGAACATTCGAGCGTGACAGCACTGGATGCTGTGACTGATGCAACAGATCACCCGCCAGAAATCATTAAGGCGCCGGATGGATCGGGCGAAATCTTCTGGCGCAAAGGGAAAGAGGATGAAGGCCCGGAGGAGGTGATGAACTGGGTGATGTGGTTCCGCGATTCAAAATCGGGCCAGGAAACACAGATCGGCAGGCTGCTCGGCTTCCCATCGTTCCAGCCGCTGCACATTAGGGGAAATAAAGATCAACAACGGAGCCGGCGGGAGCCGAGCGACGTAGACGGGCAGCGCGAGAGCGTTGGCGAGCGGGAGCGAGCCAATCAATTTCTTTTCGAAGGGCAATTGCGGCTAACATTCTTTAGCTGCCATCTCGACAGCACGAATGGCGACACAGTCGAGGCTTTCGATTTCAATAAGCGAAAGCTCATCCAATTATCGCCAAACTATGCAACCCCGGTTCCCCTTCCCGGGGAGCCGGCGTTTCTCACGCTCACTGAAAATCGATACGTGACAATTCCCGGCAGCACAAAGACGGCTAACTGTTCCTACATCGAGCGTTGGGCCGCGAATCTCAAGGAATCGTGTGACAACTATGGGGCGTATCTGCGATTCCACGGGGTGAGCAGCGATGAAGTTGTAGAAGGTTTTACCCGCGAAGAATACGAGAAGCAATTGCGCGAGAATAAAGAAAAAGGCCACGAGTGCTACGGACAGCCCGAAGTCCGTTACGCGCGCAAAGAGAGTGCCGCGATCTGCTACGGCGCTTCCATGTATCGGCCCGGAAAAACTCCGGCCGTCATCACCATCCGCAACGGAGCGGATTAAACCGAATATGAAAAAGATCATACCTGCTAGTGCAACTTGGATCTGGGCGATTGCTGCATTCTTCGTGTTTTCGAATGCGCCTCATGCTTTCGCCAAGCCACAAAAGAAACCAGTTGGACCCGGCCAGGAAAACCCGGATTCGCTCGTAAATGCCGCGATGAAAAACATGGAGACCGGAGTGTGGTCCGTGAACGGCACCGTCACGGCTAAGAAACCGATCAAGCTGCAAGGACTTCTTTCCGGCGAAGATTTTGATTTGACGATGGAACCGGGTGTGAAGCCAAACACGCCCATGCGCGAAATCGTGATCAAAGACAAAGCCTGGATTTGCTCCGATGGCGAGACGTGGCACGCTGGCAGGCCGGATGATCGATTGATCTACAATTGGGTGCACGTGCCAATCATGGCCGACAGGAAGTTACCGCCATTCGGGAAAGTGGGGTCTGAGCAACGCAACGGACAGACTTGGTTGCATGTTCGGCTCAACGTTCCTGAGAAGAAGATCAACCCGAAAGAGTTGCCCCAATATTGGCTCATCCTCGATTCTCAGGGACAAGCCCAATACATCGGGCACACCGAGATGCCGATGTTTTCGCAAGCGCGCAAGGAAGTCATGTATTGCTCCTTCGATTATGCGCCGGCTAAAGAAAAGATCGCGCCACCGCCACTCGGAGCCCCAGTGGATGACAAGGCGTACGGCTTTAACGACATTGAGCAGCACAAGTTCGATTGGAAAGGTAGAATCGTTAGGCTCGAGGTGACTCCGAAAATCTTGGAGTCCAAACAAATTGGGGAGGACACGTACCGCGCCTTTCTGAAGGATACTGCGACACCCAATCATTACGGCATAGTCGAATTTCCGCACGACGCGCTGGTTAAGCTGGGATTTCTCAAAAAAATCGTGAACGGTGCACATGCCTCGGAGGACCTGGAAAAAATGGGTGCCTTGGGTCGCACCGAAGGCGAACCAGTTTCGTTTTACGTCGAGGTGATTCCACTCGGCGAGAAGCCCGCTGCAAGAACCGTGGCCGTTGGCGCGAGGCTTGTGCGCGATCCAGACGGAAGCGTCAGTTACACCTGGGACTCCGATGAGAAACAGACGGCGAAATCAGCGCCTGCTCCTGCGGAACCGGACGCGTCCGATGGCGATCTCGTTAACCGCGGGATTGAAAAAGCGAAAAACGGCGATTTGGACGGTGCTATCGCTGATTTCGACCGCGCGGCCGAACTCGATCCAAAAAATGACGCGCCATATTATAACCGTGCTCAAGCCAGACGGCTGAAGAACGACACGGCCGGCGCCATTGCCGACTACACCAAAGCGATCGAACTCGGCTCCACGAATCCGGCCGCTTACAACAATCGCGGCAACGCCAGGGTAGAGAATAAGGATCGTGATGGCGCAATTGCTGACTATACGCGCGCCATCGAACTCAAACCCGATTATGCGCGCGCCTACTACAATCGTGCAGTCCTGAAGAAGGAGAAGGGAGACAAGGCTGGCGCTGCCGCAGATTTCAAACGCGCCCGAATGCTGGACCCAGATTTAGTAAGCGAAGGGTCGGCACCGGATTCCAGCAGCAATCGCGGCACCGCGAATGGCGAAACGGCAGGAACAACAGTCAGTCTACTGGACGGCAAGCTGAAGCTCGACATCCCGCCGGATTTTTCCCGCGATGCTGACGATCCGAAAAGTCCAAAAACGCTCGCCAAGTTTTCAGGTCCCGATGGCGCGTGGGGAGAAGTTTTGCGCGGAACACACGGACTAACGCCCGATAAACTGGATGGTTATCTCAAGATGCGCGTGGCCGAATACAGCAAAGGTTTCAACTGGCTACCGGAGGATTCGCACCTTCAATGGCTGAAGAAAGACATCGTGACCATCGATGGCCGCAAGTGGGTGGACTGGCGCTACGTCCCAATGCTTAAGGGAACGAAAGACTACTCGCACAGCCCCGTCTACACGCGTTTCCTAACCACTTCCTATAAAGGCCAACTGCTGGAGATCACCTTTACCTCGAACCTGAACACCGATCCGAAGTTAAAACATGAGATCGACGGCATCATGAACTCAGTGCATCTGGAAGAATGACGGTCCACGGATTTGAAGCTCGTGCCTACCCGCTTGCCTGCCGCTACTCGTCGGGGTTTTACCTTTCATCTTGCTGATCCTCTCAGCTTCATCCATGAACTTACTCTAACGATCGAACAGGTTGCCTCATGGTTGCGTAACAGTTAGTTCCGGCTCGGTGTGTGACGAAAGGGGAGCAACATGAAAGTTCGGACAATGCATCTATTCTCGGTGGCGATGGGGGTAACGTTGCTGTTACTACCGAGTCGTGTTTGGGCATGTGCTTGTTGCGCCCACACAGGCGAATATCACATGGATTTCGAGAAACCTGACGCGTACAAACTTAGTCTCATGCAGCGGATGCGCTTAGGCACAACGGCATACCTGTTTTCAACCGAGGAGGAGCTAGAGGAAGCCGGTAAAGGCTTGGCTCACCCGGCGGAAACCTACTCGCTGAGTGGGTCGCTTGTCGATAACGTGTGGAAGCTGACGTTCCGCAACGGGGATGAATCCGGCACGCTCCATTTACCGTTGCCAGCCAAGATGTTGAGGTACGCAGCCGACATTCACGACGGGAGGATAAGCGGCGGCGGCCCCCAGCCGCTACTTTATAAAGAATGGCGTTTTGAAGGAGAGGTTAACGGGACGGGCTTTTTCAAGGCCGGAATCGTTGGCCTAACCAAATACGTTCTCGTGCTCCAAGGCCGGGGCAACAGCTGCGACGCCGCCGAGGATTTTACACATTGGCGATTGAAAATCACCGGCAAGAAGGCCGATTACGCTTTCTACGGTGAGCTTGGCGCGCCGGTTCCGGAGAAGGAAAATGAATAGGGCATTGGCGGCGGCACGGCTGGGGGCACATGGTTTCAAAAAAGCGCCGTCCGGCAACGGCATTCAATCTGGCGTCACGCTCTGGGCGTATCACAGCCGGATCAAACTTTTCTTCAAGAACAACACTTATGAAGCGCTTTTGAAAAAGCTTCCGGACGCTGACGGCAAGGAGAAGCTGAAACAAAACCAGCGCGCATGGATTGTCTTCCGGGATAGTGAGGGAGCGTTTGCGGCTGGTCAGACGCGTGTCGGGTTAATGGCGCCCACAATTAAGACGTCGCTTTGAAAGCTACAATTATTAGACCAACTCACAGTGTCGCCATGTGGCAAACAATCAGTTGCCTCTTTTTACTCATTCTCATCTTCTATTGCGCTTCCGCTCGTGCGCAAGATACTCCGCAGACGCCGGAGGCGAACAGCCCAGAACGGAGAGCAATTATGAACTCTCTGCGTGTACCCGTAGAGAAAGAGTTAAAGCAGAAGGTCGTCTTCCGCATTCGACGCCTTAACGTGCAGAACGGGTGGGCGTTCCTGGACGGCGTGCCGCAGCAGCCCGGCGGCAAGCCAGTTAACTATACGGTTACCAGGCACCAGACCGCCATTGAGGCTGGCGCATTTGACGACGGCATTCTTGCTCTGCTGCGGACGGAGAAAGGGGAATGGCGAGTCGTCGTCTACGCGATCGGTTCGACAGACTATCCGGCGGAGTATTGGCAGCAGAAATACAAAGCGCCGCCAGGCATCTTCCGGTGAGCGCGGATGGTAACTGGAGAATTGTGAAGACGCATCAGATGTCGAAAAAGGAGCTCGAAGAGGAACAATGAGATCGTTTATCATCTTCGTCGCAATGTTCGCGTGCACAATTAGCCGTGGTTTTTCACATGCGCAGGAAATCCTAACGAAAGGAACATCATGACTAAAGGAACAGTGAGAACGTCGGAATTAAGGTTATTCATCTCTATTCGCGCCTGTCGTCCGTGGCGGGTGATAAGAGCGCAGACTTGGTTAGCCGGAATTTTGATTCTGTTGTCATGTCCGAACGCGTTTGCGGAATCCGACTTCTCGACGTTCTGGAAAAAATTTAAACCGGCGGTTGCCAGCGGCGACAAGGCGGCGGTCGTTGAGATGACGAAATTTCCACTGTCGATGTCGTATATGGTAAAAGCCGTAAAGAACAAGCAGGAGTTCTTGCGCCGTTATGACGAAATTTTCAAAAGCGAGGCCAATGCCGCGCAATGTTTTAAAAGCGCCGAACCGCACAAACAATCCGACCGGCAATATGACATCTACTGTCCGTTTAAGGATACTCCAAACGACTGGGAAAATGCACCGATTCGCTTCATTTTTGAATTGACCAAGAGCGGCTGGAAATTCGTTGGGCTCGACAATGTTAATGAATGATCGCGGGCTAACGCCAGGCAATGAGAATTTCGTGACGTTCTTCACAATCGCCACCTTCCGTTAGCGGCAGCTTTAATGGTTCCCATCCCATGAGACAAATTCGATCGCGAATGAGAGCAGCGATCGCGATCGCGCTCAGTCTTGCATTCGTCGCACATGCTGGGGCGACGGCCACATATGACTACAAACCGGGAGAATTCCTGGTCATCGACGGCGGAACCTCACCGGACAAGAAGTTTTCTATTGTTACCGGAGAGAATAAGGCTGGAGAGTTTGGAGTGTATTTGCGGGATGCCCAGACAAAAAAGCTGATCGGACAACTGGCAACCGGTCTGGATTCCGCGCCCGACGCATATCACGCACATTGGGCGCCGGATTCCAAACATGTTGGAATTACGTCGCGGGCTGACCGGCACTGGGCGGACAATGCCATTTATCGCATTGAAAATCGCCGCGCATATCCGGTGAAGACGCCGGAGCTGCTTTGTCATGCAGTGCCTGAGTTTTGCCAGCTAACGAAAGAACTCGGTGGTGCGTTTACATCGGATGAGATTTATGCAGACAATGGCACACCGAAGCCGTGGAAAGTTCGACAGAATTCGAGTTATTCCAAGATCGTAAAGTGGATTTCGCCGACCCGGTTTGTTGTTAAAGAAGAGGTTCAGTTCCAGGTCAAGGAACGCGATCCGTCCGCTACGCTCGGTAAGTACGGAGAGACGGAAAAATTAGAGGACGAGAGCGATGAATCGGCCGCTCTCTATCATGTTTGGTTTGACGCTGAAGGTGAATGCGAGCTTCTACCCGCCGACAAGACGCGAGTCTTGAGCACGCAACCTGTTAAGGAACAAAAGACCAAGGAGTAATCACCATTACTGACATGAAAAGCAAAATATACATTGTCGCGTCCCTCGCGCTCGGTGCCATCTGCCCGTTTATGCTCGCTCAAGAAACGTTTCCCGGCGGAATTGTTTATGGTCCGAAAGCCGCGTTCAACATCCGTGCACCCGAAGGCTGGGTCTTGGACAATGAGTCGGGCAAAAGTCAGGAAATGCCGTGCGTTCTTTATCCAAAAGGCGAATCGTGGTCGGACGCGAAGACGGCGATGTATGCAAAAATCGCCAGCACTCAGTTTGAAGACGCAAACGAATTTGTGGCATGGGCGATCAAGGGGATGAAGGCAAAGCACGGTACTCCGAAAGAGAAGATTGCGTCCGGCAAAACTAAAGACGGCCACGATTACTTCATCAACGAATATCCTGCGACAAAGACTTACTCGCAGTGGGAACGCGTGGGCTACGTCCAACTGCCGCACGCTGTCGCTTACATCGTTCTTACATCGCGCGATAAAGCGAGTTACAGCAAGGACGCGCCCGCCCTGCAACAAGTGCTGAAAAGCCTTACCTATCTCAAGCCAGAAGCCGTGCAGCAGGAAGCTGCCCGATTGAGTGGGAATGAGGGCAGACCGAACGTTGAAGCCGACGCAAGTGGGCAGAATTACGCCGCGCGCTTCAAAGAGTTGCAGTCACAAAAAGCTGGGGACGCTCAGATCGACTCATTGCTCGATGAATGGCGTGAGAAGGCGCCTAACGATCCTGACGCATGGATCACGAGCGCGAATTATTACTTCAATCAATCAGTCGGCGTGATGCTTTCGACAAAGCCGGCCGAGAAAGGTGAAATGGGTTTGACCCACGAGAAAACAGGGCAGCCCGGAAGCCTTTCCTTCAAACCGGGTGTCGCACAAACTTCGCGCAGCGCGGCAGATATTCTTCAAGAGGCGACAGCGAAATTTCCCGATCGTCTCGATATCTGGTGCGGGCTGACGTTCATGTATCAAGAGAGCGGAGATTTCGACAATGAATTGGCGACGTTAAAGAAGATGGTCGCGTATGCCCGCGAGCACCCGGCGCAGTTGAAATGGCTGAAAGGAGAGCCGCTCGGTAAACCAGCCGACAAATTCGTTCCGGAGAAGCTGCACGAGTACGGTTTGTATTACGAGAAAAAGGAGAACCCGGAGGATGATAAGCGGTGGTACCAAATTGCGACACTGGCAATCGACCAATATCCAAATGACCCGCAGGGCTTCAAAGATGTCGCCGGTTATTGGGCCGATATTGGCGAATGGAAAAAGGCGCGCGAGTCGTTCGAAAAAGCGCACAAGCTAGATCCGAAATCGGTTGTGGCATTGATTGCCCTCGGACAGATCAGCGCTGAGATGAAAGACTTCGCGAGCGCACGAAAATACTACGAAGACGCTCTAAAACTGGAGCCGAATGGACACTACGCGCAGACAGCGAAGGAAGCGTTACGAAAACTGAAGAAGAAGTAGCGTACATGAGAACATTAGCCATCGGTCGGCTATGAAGAAAAGCATTTCTAGTCGACTCTTGTTAGTTGCTTCAAGTTTCGCGCTGCTACTTTTCGAAATTTCAAGTATTTACGGTCAGCATGCGCAGCAGCCTTGGATAGAAAGCGGACCGGATAAAGGCGTTCTGGCGCGACACTCGAAGTCCCCGGATGGTCTGTACGCGCTGGCATGGGTGGTGGCGGGTGATCAAACCGCGATCGATTGGGAGCTGCTCAAGAACGCGCAGGATAGCTTCTATGAAAAATATGATTTACGCGAGTTGTGGATTGTTGATTTGGCACGAAATCGCAAGCTTTGCTCGTTGGGCGCTTCAATCGGTTACGTTCGGCCCGGAAGTCATCGCACCCTAAGTGTGGCTTGGGGGCCGCTCGAGGGTGGCCGCCGTTTTGCCATCATCGGCTATGAGTGGAAATGGGGAACCGAGGCGCTTCTTCTTCTCGACGTCGGCTTAGATAATTGCCGCGAGACGCAAATCGGACAAATCCTCGATAGTGCAGTGGGCGCGGCGGTTAAGAGAAGTAGAGCACAAGGGGAAGCCTACGATTTTAAGTATAACATCTCAGACTTACCGGAGATTGGATTAAAGACGGGTTTCGGTAATAGCACGACGTTTAAAATTCCCTTTACTGTGAAGAGCCGTGAGCGCGGTAAACCGGTCGTAGAAGGTATTGCCACGTTAAAGCTCACGCGCCGCGCCGACACTCCGTCTGTGACGGTGAACAAAGTCAGCATCGAACAACTGCGTGAGGATCCGTTTGCCGACGATGCCCGCCTGGCGAAAGCAGATCGCGAACTCAATGCGCTCTATCTCCATTTGTTAAAGCGCCTAAAGCCAGCTGATCAGGAAGCGCTAAAAACCGGTGAACGTGATTGGATCCAGCAGCGCGAAACAGAAGCTGCCAGCGTGAAAGGGGACTACTACGACAACAACCGAATTGTTTCCGACCGCGCCCTTCAACGTCTTACCGAGCAGCGAATCGCTGAGCTGCGCAAGCGTATCGAGTCGCTGCGAAAACAATAGGAGTTCAGAAAAAGAAGAGGAGTTCAGATATGAAATCCAAATACCTCAATCTTGTGATCTGGCTGCTTGGTAGCAGCCTGGCTGTTTCCATCGCACTCGCGGAGGAGGAAACAAACCTTTCGGAACTGAATGCCAAGTTCCAGCGGCTGTATGCAACGAAACAATTCAATCAAGCCGCGCCTATCGCGGAACAGATTCTTCAGATTACCGAAGAAACTCGCGGCCCAGAGGACCGGAAAACGGCGGTCGCGGCGAACAACCTCGCCGAGGTTTACCGTTACATGGGCCAATTCGCAAAAGCTGAACCGCTTTACGAGCGCGCGCTCAAAGTATTCGAAAAGGAACTGGGCCCTGAGCACCCTGACGTCGCCTCGGTCGTGAGTAACATCGCACTGCTCGATTCCGAGACCGGAGCATACGACAAAGCCGAAACGCTTTACCAGCGCGCGTTGAAAATCAGAGAGGCCGCTTTCGGTCCAGATAACCCGGAGACAGCGGCAAGCCTGAATGCACTGGCGGCGCTTTATTATTACATGAAGGAATACGCCAAGGCCGAGCCGCTTTATCAGCGGGCGCTCAAGATTCGAGAAAAAGCCTTCGGACGCGATAACCCGAAGACAGCTTACACCCTGAACGATCTCGGGAGCTTGTACGTCGCCGAAGAAGAATACGCAAAGGCGGAGACACTGCTTCAACGCGCGTTGAAAATCCGTGAAAAATCGCTCGGTGCAGATAATTGGGATACCGCGGTCACGATGCAAAATCTGGCGAGCCTCTATCGAGACATGGGTCAATACGTGAAAGCCGAATCGCTGTTCCAGCGCGCCCTGGTTACTTGCGAAAAGACCGCGGGTCCGAATCATCCAAACACCGCGTGGATCGCCAATAATCTCGGCACTGTTTATCGGGCGATGGGAAAATCTGGCGAAGCCAAATCGAGTTTTGGGCGCGCGTTAAAGATTCGCGAGACGGCGCTTGGATCGGATCATCCGGATGTGGGCGCGACGTTATCCGGTCTCGCGCAGGTCTATCAGGACATGGGTGATTACGCGAAGGCGGAAGAGCTTTACAAACGCGCGCAAAAAATATCGGAGAAAACGCACGGACCGGAAAGCCTCGCCGCGTCCGCGAGCATGCATGAGCTTGCAATACTCTATATGTATCAGCGCGATTACACCAAAGCCGAGCCGCTGTACCAACGCGCCCTTGCCATTAGTGAAAAAGCCGCCGGACCTGACTCGACTGACACCGCCGCAACGCTCGACAGTCTTGGCGCGCTCTACAATCGCATGGGGCAGTACGCCAAAGCCGAGCCGCTCGAACTGCGGGCGCTCCGAATTTACGAAAAAGCGCTCGGCCCGGACCACCCTAATACGGCGAGGGTCACGATCAATCTTGCACAGCTTTATTGCGACAAAGGCGAGTTTGCCAAAGCCGAGCCACTCGCGGTGCGCGCATTAAAGGTTGATGAAAAGAAATTGGGCGCGGAGCACCTGGACACCGCGAAGGATCTGGTCGTTCTGGCGAATCTTTATCGCGACACATCGCAATATGCCAAAGCGGAGCCGCTATATCAGCGCGCGCTCAAAATTCGCGAGAAAATCCTCGGGCCCAATCATTCAAGTGTCGCCACGACCTTGGACGAGCTCGCCGCGCTCTACTGGGAAAAAGGCCAGTCAGCAAAAGCGGAACCGCTCTCGCAACGCGCGGCGGGAATTCGCGCGCGCATCAAAGAGGAGCGCCCACCCACTACAACTAAGGCGCCGGCGACGCAAGACGACTAGCTCGTTTGAGCTATCGTAAATGAACATGCCGAGATTTTCGATGAAACGAGTCGATCCTCGTCCTGTGGCGGCTCTGGGAATAATGGCTCTCGCGCAAAATGCATCAGGCGCCCCTTGATCACGTCTACTGCTTCAACTGATGGAACAAGACAATTGCCAATCAGAATGACCGCGAATGTCGATATCGTTTTTTGGTCGATCGGTCGTTCGTTATCAAGCCCCGCAAGCAACAGAAAGCAAAGCTTCAACCTTTTTCGGGTCGCAGCGATAGATTGTTGTGGCTCCTCCCTCATAGTAGTCCGAAGTCACGACCACTTCCATCTTGCCATCGCCATCCAAATCCAGAACGGCAATAACTTTGTAAGCATTCGGCGCGTCGAAGCGCCCCTCGTCTTGTGCGGCCTTCGAGTAAGCCTTGGGATGAAATTCCCCTTCAATCAACTGAGTTTCCACTTTTCCAGCGACCACTCGACGCAACAATACCATCGAATAACTGCCAGCCCGCGATCGCATGGGGACGCGTTTGCTGAAGTAATTCGTCGCGCTGATTAACACTTCATCTTCGCCATCACCGTCGAGATCGACGCGAAGAATGTTATCGATCTTCACTTTCGGTTGATCGATTTCCTTTGTTCGCAAAAATTCGCGCACTGCATCCACATAAGTTTTTTGAGTTGGATCGGTCACTTGTGCTTTTCGCGGTAGCGCATTCCACGGAGCGGCGATCGCGATCACGCCCTTTTCCGTTTCTGGCGACAGTGAAACCGCCAAAGTTTCTTCACATGGGACATCCTTCGGTTTTGGTTTGCCTGCTTTGGCTTCGCCGAGTGCTTGGGTTAATCCATACACTCGGTAGGTGGTCTCATCGCCGATCAATTTCACTGTTTCATCCGCTTTGATCCATTTTCCGTCAGAGATCGCACCGAAAAGAGATCCGCTTTGGACCTCCACAATTGGATGCAGGTCGGCTGCTGGCGAAGCTCCTGCGCACATCAGCAAGGCAGCAACGACAACAAGAGTTCTTTCGACTGTAGTTTTCAACATCTATGGACCTTCATTCATTGGCGCTCATTTTTGATCAAGCGAGATGGCCGTTTCAAGCGTGGCGCGTCGCTGTGTTCAGAAAATGTTCGGGGCGGATTTTCCGCCGAATGGCTCTTGATCTCGCTCAGGAATGCTTCGCCAAAATCCTTCAGTTTCTGTTCGCCGACACCCGGAATGCGGCGGAACTCGGTTGAATTCGCCGGATATTTTCTCGCCATTTCGCGTAGCGACACATCGGAGAAGATGATGTAAGCGGGCACGCCTCGTTCATCTGCGAGCTGGCGACGCAACACACGCAAGCGCTCAAACAATGCTTCGTCGCATTCGATCGCGCCTGGCTTGATTCGCGCGCTTTTCTCTGCGATTTCGATTTGCTTGGTCAAAACGATCGATGTCCGCTTTCGCAATGCCTCCAGACCGGCGGGCGTAAGCGACAACGTCGCAAACTTGCCCGGCGCGCATTCGATAAGCCCGAGCCGCAATAGTTCGCGACCGATCGCCTGCCATTCACGTCGTTTCAATTCACTGCCGATGCCGTAAGTGGACAGCTCGTTGTGACCTCGTTGCCTGATCGCTTCGGTCTCTGCGCCGCGGAGCACATCGACAATGTGACCCAACCCAAATCCGAACCCGTGCCTGGCATGGATGCGATAGACGCAGGAAAGAAATTTCTGCGCTTGCACTGTCCCGTCGAATGTCTCACGCGGCTGCAAACAGTTATCGCAACTCTCACACGAAACCTGTAGCGGCGGTGTCTGACCGCCGACGCCGTCACGTTTGGCTGGATATGTTTCTCCGAAATACTCCAGAAGCGTCGCACGTCGACATTTGCGCGTCTCGGCGTAATGGACCATCTGCTGAAGCTGTGCACGGGCGATACGCGCCTCCTTCTCGGTTTTTTCGTCGATGAAATGCAATTGCTTGGCAACATCGCCGGGGCTGAAGAGCAATACGCATTCGCTGGGTAATCCGTCGCGTCCGGCGCGTCCGGTCTCCTGGTAATAGCTCTCCAGATTTTTCGGCAGATCGTAATGCACAACAAAACGCACGTTCGGTTTATTGATGCCCATCCCGAACGCGATCGTGGCAGTGATGACGCGCACGTCGTCGCGTAGAAATGCGTCCTGATGTTTTGTGCGTTCCACATTCGTTAGCCCCGCATGATATGGCTTCGCGCTTACGCCGTCCTCGTTCAAATTTCGCGCGAGCGATTCAGTGCGCTTGCGGCTTGCACAGTAAATGATGCCACTGTCGTTAGGCCGGCTGCGAACGAACGTCAGAAGTTGTTCGTAAGCCGCCGTTTTGGGGATTACGCGGTACGTCAGGTTCGGGCGATTAAAGCTGGCCACGTAAGCGCGCGGGTCGCGCAATTCTAATTCTTTGATGATATCGGCGCGCACGCGTTCGGTCGCGGTGGCAGTGAGCGCCATGATCGGCACATCGGGCAAATGTTTTCGTAATTTCTTGAGCTCGCGGTACTCCGGCCTGAAATCGTGGCCCCATTCGCTGATGCAATGCGCTTCGTCGATGGCGAATTGCGCGATGTCCCAATTAAGCGCGCGCTCCAGGAAAGTTTCCAACATCAAACGCTCCGGCGCGACGTAGAGCAATCGATACTCGCCGCGATGCAAGCGGCGCCAGCGCGCCTTTGCCTCTTCTCGATCCAGCGTTGAATTCAAATACGTTGCGCGGATACCACTGGTCTGTAACGCATCAACTTGATCTTTCATTAGCGCGATAAGCGGCGACACCACGATCGTCAGCCCACCGCGCATCAATGCTGGCAACTGAAAACAAAGCGATTTCCCTCCGCCCGTTGGCATCAGGACAAACAGATCCCGCCCCGCGAGCGCATCGTGCATAATTTCCCGCTGCAACGGCCGGAACTGGTCGTAGCCGAAATGTTTCTTCAGCGCACTGAGCAATTCCACGACTTCTTAGTAAAACGATGGACGCATTTCGCCCAGCGAATTTGCTTCCCGAGGGTCTCTCAGGCTCCGCACTCCACCGATAGCACCTCTTCGATCTCGTCGCCTTCGCAGCGATAGATGGTCGTCTCGCCGCCTTCGTAGTAAAACGAGTGGACGATTACTTCGAATTTTCCGTCTCCATTCAAATCAAGAACCGCGGCAATCTTGTAGATATTCGGAGCATTGGACGCATCCGCCTTCGAGTAAAGCTCGCCGGCCACGAGTTGGGTTTGCATTTTGCCGGCCGTCACGCGCCTCAGTATGACAATTGAATAACTTCCGCGCTTAGGAGCCTGCATTGGCGCTTCGTCACGCGGGTTAAAATAGTTCGTCGCGTTGATTAACACCTCGTGCTCGCCATCGCCTTCCAGATCGACGCGAAGGATGCGTGTGATCCGCACTTTGGGATCAGCGATCCCGTGAGACTTCAAGAAATCGTGGACAGCAGCTACGTAAACTGGCTGCGTGGTGTCATTACTCATGGGTTTTCGCGGCAACGCATTCCACGGGGCAGCCAATCCGATCACGCCACTTTCGGTTTTGATGAAAGCGAAACCATCAATGTGTCAGGACACGGTTCTTCGACCGATGTTGGGTTGGAGGCTGTTATTTTGGCCTACCTGTTTGGTGAGGCTGTAAACTTGATAGGTTGTTTCGTTCGCGACGGATTTAGCTGCTTGGTCAGCCTCGATCCATTTTCCGTTTTCGCTCGCACCGAAGAAATAGCCGGTCTCGATTTCAATTATCGGGTGCAGATCGGCCGCACCGGCGATCCCGGCGCTCAATGGCGCGAGAAAAGCAAACACGGCTGCGGCTGTCTTGGGGTTCACAACGTTTGTTTTTACCCGGGCGGCAGCCTTTTGCCTAGAACTGTTTAATTCTGTCCGTTAACGAAACCGTGTAAAAGAGAGGTCGACATGCGGAAACCAGTCCGAGTCCATTGGTTAGTGGTCGCGCGGACCGCGACGGAAGCGATCCATCGCAAAGATGCGCCGCGCTGAACGAAGCGTTGAAGCAGTTCACCGGTTTCGAACCGAAAACTGAAACAGGCCCGCAGTAGCGCCAGCAGATTCGACTGTGCCTGGTTGCCGGCTGGTGGCTGTTTTCAATGGAAGCGATAACGGTGGTAACCAGCCCGGTATGCCGTAAAAATATTTTGTTGCTGTGGAAACTGAATATACCATATTAGTTTCCACGGTGGCTGCTCTCGTTACTTCATATTCTCCCATGGCCAACCAGCTACAAAAGCCGATGACGCACTTGCCCACCGACGAGGACCTAAAACAAGCGATCGAGCGTGGTCGGATACCTGAAGCCGCGGCTGCTGCCAAACTACTTTAATGAAGGGCACGAACAAATCGCGATCGCGAAGCCGAAAGAACGTGTCTATTCGACAACGAATAGTGGATGCGGCGCGGGCGCACTTTTTCAGTCACGGATTCCGCAGTGTGACCATGGATGATCTGGCGGAGGAATTGGGGATCAGCAAGAAAACGCTTTACGCTTATTTCCCCGGGAAGTTCGATCTGCTCGAGGCCGTGCTGGCCGATAAATTAACATGCGTCGAAGCGACGCTCAAGGAAGTTACGCGCGCACACCCGGACGATTTCCCGGCGACCTTGCGCAAGTTATTGGCTGGCACGCAACGCGAATTGGATGAGATCAAGCCGCCATTCGTGCGCGATATGCGCCAGAAGGCGCCCGACGTCTTCAAACTCGTCGAGCGCCGGCGGGCCGCGCTAATCCAGCGTTACATGGGAAAATTCTTTGGGGACGGCCAACGGTTGGGAATGGTGCGCAAAGATGTTCCGGCCAAACTGATCATCGAAATCTTACTGGCGATGGTTCAATCGATCATGAATCCGCCAAAGATGGAGGAGCTTGGAATGATGCCGAAAGAAGGCTACACCGGGATCCTCAAGATTGTTCTCGAAGGCGCGCTAACGCCAAAAGGACGAAAGGCGTGAACGCTTCATTCGTTAGGCAGAATCGACAACCTCTAACTAGTCGTTGCTCGCGAATTCATTCGGAGTTGATGCTTCCGGTCGGGGCTTTCACGGTGTTTCTCTTGCTTGCCGGTTGCAGCGAACGTCGGAACGCGGTTTCCGGAACGATCGAAGTGGACGAAGCGCACGTGGGCCCGCGGTCGGGCGGCCGCGTGGAGAAAATTTTGGCGTGGGAAGGCGATCGCTTGCACGAAGGTCAGGTGATCGTGCAATTGGATGCGTCAGAGCTGCGGGCGCGTCGCGATCTTGCGTCTGCGCAAATCGATACGGCTGCTCACGATGCGGACGCGCAAGAAGCGCAACTGGTATTCTTGCGGGACGATGCGGGACGCCAGCAGGAGTTGCTGAAGCGCAGAGTCGTTTCGTCCACTGACGCGGAGCGCGCCGGCAGTGCGGCGAAAGCGCAGGAGAAAAATGTGGCGGCGGCGAAGATGCGCGTCGCACAGGCGCGTGCGCAACTGGCCGATATCGATTCGCAGCTGGCCGAAATGCAGATCATCGCGCCGGCGGATTCCATTCTGGAGGTGCTCAGCGTAAAAGTGGGCGATGTGCTGCCGGCCAATCGCGAGGCGGCCACGCTATTGTTGACCGGCCACCTTTGGGTGCGCGTTTATGTCCCTGAATCCTGGCTGGGTTTGATCAAGCTGGGCGAGCACGTCCGCGTCCGCGTGGATTCGTTTCCGCACACCGATTTCGACGGCGTTGTCGAGCAGATCAATCGGCAGGCAGAATTCACGCCGCGCAATGTGCAAACCGTCGCTGACCGCATCAAACAGGTATTCGGCGTGAAGGTTCGTTTGCCGAGCGACGACGATCGTTTGCGCGCCGGAATGGCGGCGGACGTTTACTTTCCGAATGTGAAATGAGGAATTCGAATCAATGAATCAGGAAAGCAGGAACACAGGAAAGAGGGGAAGATGTCAGAGTGTGCAGAGGCCAGAAAAACCTGAGCAAATCTGCCAAAATCTGCAGATCCCTTTCCTGCGTTCCTGTTTTCCTGATTGATCTCTATGTCTGAGCCGATGATCGAAGTGGAAGGACTGACGAAGCGCTTCGGTGCTTTCACGGCTGTCGATCACGTTTCGTTTACCGTCGGAAAGGGATCGATCTTCGGCTTTCTCGGCCCAAATGGTTCGGGAAAAACAACTGTGATCCGTATGCTATGCGGAATCCTGCAGCCGACTGAGGGCACAGCGCGAATAGGCGGCCATGACGTCGTGCGGGATTTAGAACCGATCAAGGAAATGATCGGCTATATGTCGCAGAAATTTTCGCTGTACGACGAGCTAACTGTGAACGAGAACCTCATCTTTGCAGGAAAACTTTATGGCTTGAGCGGCCGCGAATTGGACCAAAGGCGCGAGGAAATGATTGCCACGACGCATCTCGAGCCCTACATCGACAGGCGCGCTGGCCAGCTCTCCGGTGGCTGGCGTCAACGTCTGGCCATGGCGTGTTCGCTCATGCACAGGCCGAGTGTGCTCTTCCTTGATGAGCCGACCGCCGGTATCGATCCAGTCGCCCGCCGCGAGCTGTGGGATTTGCTTTTTGAGTTCGCCGGTAAAGGCATGACGCTCTTCGTGACGACCCATTACATGGATGAAGCCGAACGCTGCGATCATGTCGGCTACATCTACCTGTCGAAACTGATCGTATGCGGTGAGCCGGACGAGCTAAAAAAACTGCCGGAGGTAAATCCACCCGGAACGCGCCGGCTCGACGTGACTTGCGACCACGTGACCTCAGCACTCCACGCCATGCACGAGATGCCCGGAGTACGCAGCGCCACAATCTTCGGTCAATCGATGCATTTGCTCGTCGATGAAACAGTCAAGCGCGCGCAGATCGAGGAACAACTGCGCAAAGTCGGCGTCGCTCATGCCGAGATTCATGAAATCGGTCCTTCGCTGGAAGACGTGTTTGTCGAGCTTTCCGCCAAGCACGCTGCTGAACGACAAAAGGCCGCATAACATGATTGTCATCCTGAACGAAGCGAGGGACCTCACAAATTAGAATGAAGGCATTCTACGTTTACATGATGACGAACCCAAGCCGGGTTGTTCTCTACACCGGAGTAACCAACAGCTTGATGCGACGAGTCTGGCAGCATCAGAACAGCGAGATCGAAAGGTTCACAAAAACTTCCAAGGTAAACCGATTCGTCTACTACGAGTATTCAATGATCCGCGAGACGCGATCGCACGTGAAAAGGAAATCAACGGCTGGCATCGCGAGAAGAAGAACGTATTGGTCGAAACGAAGAATCCGACGTGGGCGGATTTATCTCCGATGCTTTTTCAACATTTCAAACCTTCCTCGCGTGCTTCAGCAGCTAAAGGCAGACGACGATGATCGAAGGCAGTTCGCGCACTCTGTGTGTTTTGCGAGGTCCGTCGCTTCGCTCGGGATGACCAGTCCAACAATGTGAAAATGAAACACAAACCGTTTCGAGGGCTTAGCGCAATTTTGTTCAAGGAGTTTATCGTCGTCTGGCGCGATCCACTGACTCTCTTTTTCTTTTTTTTCCCGCCGTTGATTGAGATGGTGGCGTTCGGCTATGCGCTCGATAACGACGTGAAGCACATGGCGATGCTTGTTCTCAATGAAGATCGCACGGTCGAGAGTCGTCAGTTGATCGACCGTTTCGTTAACACGCAAAGCTTTCGCGTAGTCGGCGAAGTGCAAAGCCTGGACCAGTTGAAGAGCGAAATGCGAAAGGGAAGCGCGTACGCCGCGCTTTACATTCCGCCGAACTTTACCCGCGAGCTATTGGCAGGCCACTCCGCACAGGTGGAATTGCTTGTTGACGGATCCAATTCCACAACGGCATTGCAGGCCCTTCAAACCGGGCTCGGCGTGGCGTTGACGGAATCAATGGAATCGCTGATGCGCGATACCGGCCGGAAGGGAATGCCAATCGATGTTCGTCCTCAGATGCTTTACAATCCGGCTATGCGAGCGCCGAATTTTTTTGTGCCCGGCGTGATCGGCGTCGTCTTACAAATTGGGACGACAGTTGCAGCGGCCATGGCTTTGGTGCGCGAACGCGAACGCGGCACACTTGAACAATTACTGGTAAGCCCATTGAGCCCCGCCGGGCTCATGCTCGGCAAGCTGGTTCCGTATCTATGCATTGGCATGACCATGGCGGTTGTTTTGTTCACGATTATGCGCTTTGTGTTCTTCGTCCCCGTCGAGGGCAGTGTGTTCGCCATGATGTTTTCCACGCTGGTGTATGTGTTTGCGCTGCTAAGCCTGGGGTTGCTCGTCGGGACCAGGGCCGAAAACCAAATGCAGGCGCTGCAAATGTCGATGGTGTTCCTGTTGCCGAGCGTTTTCTTTTCCGGCTTCATTTTCCCGCGCGAGACCATGCCCTGGATTTTTTACGCGCTCGGGGCGCTGTTTCCCACGACGTATTTCATTGCACTTATGCGCGCGATCATTCTGCGCGGCGCAAATTTTTTCGAATACTGGCCGAACCTTTTAGTGCTTATTGTGATGTCGAATCTGCTTTTTAGTCTGTGCGCTCTGCGTTTCCGCA
>WNFV01003238.1_pt1 | contig 22383 bp, 21 predicted proteins | sample 5400101 | NCBI WGS metagenome assembly WNFV01 (sample SAMN13153361, study PRJNA577476) | soil metagenome | isolation source: 115 cm soil or saprolite under grassland replicate 1 | place: USA:California | collected 2016-06-15 | reverse complement strand
GCGGGCCAGGATGCGGTCGGCGACAGCGTGCGACGCAGGCTGGGCGGTGAGCCAGTGGGTGGCGGCGTCGCGGCTGCCGAGGAATCCCTCGGCCGTGCCAACCATGTTCACCGCCGCCAGCACGCTGGGATGGATGACACCGCCTGGCAGGTGTCGCAGCTGGGCGGCGACCAGCCGCGAGTCGGCGACGAAGACCTTCTCGGCTGCGGCCATAGCAAGGTCGTGGCCGTAGCGACCGGTCTCGGGTATGTAGGTGTCGATGGTCAACCGTCCAGCCACGCTCTCCCTGCGCAGTCGCTGTGCCCAGGTGCCGACCGTGGCAACGGCGGCCTGGTACTGCGCGGTGGCCGTGGCGTGCAGGCGCAGCCGCAAGTGATCGGTCTCATGGGCGGAGCGGTAGCGCGCGAACCAGTAGTCGGGCTCGTTGAGGTCTTCGAGCAGTGGTGGCAGGTGCATGGCAATGAGTTCGTCCATCCGCTCCGGATGTGTGAACAGCTTGGCGAAGATCCACATCGAATCCGACGCACCGGGCACCTGGCCGTGCTGGTTGGTCACGGTCGGGCGGGAGTGCTCGAGCGGCGACGGCCGTGCCGGCTGCGTCGAGAACAGCGGTAGCACGATGTCATGGGCGTGCCCACCAATCCAGCCCAGGTCATTGCCGGTCGCGGCCTCCGCGAACGTGACCTCGCCCTGCCGAGCGATGTGGGCCCGGACGAGCGCAACGTGGGCCGGCTCGGTCAGGCTGAGCGGCAATGAGCGGTCAGTGTCGACCAGTTCGACGTGCTCCGGGCAGCGCCATCGCCTTCGCCAAGTTTCCAGCGCCTCGCCCCACGCGTGGTCATCGCGGTTGGCTGGTGGTAGGTCGTCGGCGGTGAGTCGCCAGCGCGCGCGGGCGAGGATCGCTCGTCGGTAGCGCACGCGCGGCAGGTACGGTAGTTGCCGGGCGAGCGGACCCCACTCGAACTCGTGCCAGGCCACGCCGAGGGCTCGCGGCAGGTGGGCCAGGAAACGGGCCAGCGGCGGTGGTTGCTTGTCCAGCGCCAGGGCATGGAAGACCTGCGGTTCGACCACCCGCTGGCGACTGATGCTGACCAGTTGCAGCCCATCGTGGGTTGCGATGACCGCCAGGTCATCCAGCGGGATGGTGTTGTCGGCACCGCCGCGATGCTCGCCCAGGGAGAGAACGTGCGGGAGGTACGTCGGAACCCGGCAGACGTTCTCGGCGTGCGCGTACAGCGGTGGGAACGACAACTGCACCGGCAGCGCGTGCTCGGATCCGACCGGCACGTTCCGATACACGGCATCGAGGTGCGCGTCCGGCACAAGATGGGAGAAGCGTGACGTCAGCGTTCCGGCCGAGCGGGCCGGGTGGAAGCGCCGCGATGCTGGGAGCGTGCAGGCGCGCCGCTACCTCGACGTGCGCCGGGACTGCCCGCTCGATCGGCGCGTCGCCCACGGCCAGCGAGTCGATGAGCCGATCGGTGAGCACGACCGCCGACTGGCCATCGGCTATCGCCTGCCATGCCAGCGCCAGCAGCCGCGCGTCCCGCTCCGACGGCGCACTGGTAGGTGTCGGCATGACACTGCCCGGATACGTGGCGGGCAGCCCGAGGCCCGCGCCGGGATCGACCACCTCGGCAAGCGGCACCAACGTGTCGACGCCGTACCGCTCGCAGAAGGCCGTGTAGTAATCCCGCCAGACTGCCTCGCCAGTGGGCTGGCGAGTCAACCGCAGCAACGCACCGGCCGCCCGCTCCATCTCGCGCGCGACGTACTCCGGCAGTCGGATCTCGCAGTCCAACCGAAGGTTGGCGGCGAGCGGCACGCGGCCAGCGCCTGACACTTGCCTCATCTGGCCGGTGAGAGTGGTCCGGATGCCGCGTCGCTCGCCACTTGTGCTGTTAGCGTCGTTGTGACGACTCACCTCACGCTCGATCTTGGTCAAGGCTCGCAGTCGTTCGGCGGCAGCGGGCATCGCGGCGGCGCCGACATCGTGGAGCCGAGCGATAACGTGGGCCAATGGGTCGGTCACCGTCAGCGGCGCACGCAGGCTGGTGATCAGGAAGCCTTGCTGTACGAGGCTGACCAGCATGCCGCGGACCCGAGCGGCGTCCGCCCCCGGAAAGTGAGCGGTCACCTTGGCCGCCAGCGTCTCAAAGCGGATCGGTGAGGCAGCTGCATCCAGCGCGATCTCAACAGCCTTGGTCTGGCGGATGGTGGCCTTGCCCGGACCCTGGGGTACTTCCAGCCGATCGCCACGCCGAACGACCAGGTTGCTGTCGACGACGTCGAGCCTGTTGAGCAGTGAATCGCATGCCTCCAGTTGTTCAACGACGTCGAGGAGCCACTGCGTATCGACGCGCAGTACTGGTTGGTGGTCATCGCCCCATCGCACGTCGACATCTGAGCCGATCGACACGGGTGTGGCGCCTGCAAACAATCCGAATGGCGTGTGGCGGCCGATCGCGCGCAGCAGGTAGCGCATGGTCGACATCGTTGCTCGCCGCACCGATCTGTCGACTGAGCATCCGTCAACGCAAATGACCTCAACGCGAGCTGCCAGATCGGAACTCGCCAGGTGGATCGCCTCGACCAGTCCGAATCGCGTCCACACGTCCTGGAGCCAGGCACGACAGCTCTCGGCGTCGGTCAGGTCTGGCCACTGCGTGGGGATGTCGTCCGCCGTCACAGCCGCTGCGCGCAGCAGACTGACGCCACGGTGCCGAAACAGCGGCTTGCTCGTACCTGCCATCCGTCCTCCTCAATCGGACTGCTCGCGTGGGGCCGGGCACGTGTCCCGGCCCCACGTGGATACATAGGTCAGACCTTGCTGACGCACGACGACGCACAGGTCGGTGCGCAGCCGTCATTGGTGCTGCAACGCGCGTTCATGTCGGGTACGAGGTCGGTGACGATCTGGACATCAAGTTCGAACTCGTCGTCGGTCACGGTGGCGGTCGGTTCCATTGCGTGCTTCCTCCAGTTGGTTGGGTGTTGAAGCGGCGGGACTGGCGTGGAATGCAGGGGACTTTTCGGCACGCCAGCCCCGCCGGCTTGGGTGGCGGAGCCAGGCCGCGGTGAGGAGGACTGGGCCTGGCTCCGCCGGATCAGGGCGGATTGTTCGCCAGCAGCACCCGCACGCACGTCACCGTGCGCAGCCAGCGGGTACCCGACCAGCGGGCGGCGGCGGCCGTCACGGCGTCAGCTCCCACAGCCGCTCGCTCGGCAATGGTGCCGACACCGTGGTCGGGTCGGCTTTGGCGCGGCCCCCTCGCTGGTGATGCGCAGCCCGGCAAACCGCTTGCGCATGGCGGCCTCGTAGCGCCGAGCCAGCGCAGCATCGCCGATGTAGTCCGCGATGACGTGCCGGCCGAACCAGACGCGCACGCGGCAGCGTTCATCACCCCCGTGGCGTGCATCCCAGCGCCCGTCTAGCTCGCGCACGATGTCGCGCAGCATGAACAGGTACAGCACGCCCGCGACCATGCTCAGCGCCCAGCCTGCGTCGCTCACTGCCTCACCTCCCATCGCTCTCAGTAGTCGGAGCACTACCTTCCACCTCTGTGCGCGCCTCGAAAACGACGCGGATGCATACCGAAAGTGCGAATATGCGCGCCGCACATATCAACGTTCGGTGACGTGTACCGTCGTTCTCGTGACCAGTTCCGGACGTATCTGTCGCTCGTGCGGTGCGCACCTAGCGTCCGACAACCCGGACGACCGGTGCGGACCGTGCCAGCGGCGTGAACCGGCGCTGCAGCTGGAACCGCCAAAGCTGGACGACGCCTGCTGGGATGCGCCGGCCATCCAGCAGGCCGTCGCCGAGCGGCACTTCGGGCATTTGCTGCTGGCCTACCGCAAGGCGGTCGAGCCAGAGCTGCGCCAGGCCGAAGTCGGCCGCTGGCTGGGGCTGACGCAGGGCCAGGTCAGCCGGATCGAGCGCACGCCCAGCCCGGTGCACGATCTGGCCAAGCTGGAGCGTTGGGCCGCCGTGCTGCATATCCCGCAGCGCTGCCTGTGGTTCTCGCTGCCGCAATCGCCGGATACATCTGGCGATGCCGAGGCGGTGTCCAGCCTGGAGACGCAGGAACCAGACGACGAGGAAGCAGACGTGCACCGCAGGGATTTGTTGAGATCGGCTACGGCGGTGGTCGGCTCAGGACTGCTGGCCGACACACCATGGCAACGGCTCAGCGACAGCATCAGCCGGGGTCGCGCCGTCGACCAGACCACCGTGCGGGTGGTCGAGGACCGCACCGCCCGCTTCTTCGACGACGAGGAAACCCGCCCCGCCCGCGTCATCCTGGCCACGATCCAAGACCACCGCTGCATCCTCGAAGCCTTGGTGGCCAACGCGCGGCGCGAAGACTTGCGAACTCGGCTGCTGATCAGCATGGCCGAGAGCGACGCCTTGCTCGGCTGGATGCTGTTCGACCTGCGCAAACCGCATGCCGCCGTCGAGGCCTGGCGTCGCGCGCTCCGCGTGGCCAAGCACACCGGCGACGGCGCCCTGGCCGCCTGCGCGCTTGGTTACTGGAGCTATCTGGCTGCTGCCAACGGCGATGCGGCCGGCGCCATGCGTCTGCTGCATCGCGCCGAGTCGCACGTAGCTGGACCAACCGCCCCGGCGACCCGCTCGTGGATCGCCGTGCGTCAGGCCGAGGAAGCTGCCCGGCTGGGCGATACGACAGAGGCTCTGCGGGCGCTGGATCGGTCGCTGACGGCCTTCGACTTCGCCAGCCCACGCACCGAGCGACCCTGGACGGGCTTTTTCACCGCCAGCCGACTGGGCAGCTCAACCGTCACCACCTACACCACGCTCAACCACCGCGAAGCCGACACTGCAGCCAACTCGCTGCTCGGCACGCTGACGCCGGCCGACAACAAGGTCCGCGGCCTGGTGCTGGCCGATCTGGCGACAGCAGCAGCCCACGGCCGCAACTACGAACGTGCGGACGACCTGGCAGTCGACGCGTTGCAGGTGGCCACCCGAACCGAAGCCAGCCTGGCCAAGGCCCGACTGCATAACCTGGCGATGACCCTGCCTGCCAACGCTGGACCAGCCGAGCGGCTGCGGCAGCGGATTACGACTGGTCTGGCCGGGTCTCGTCCGTAACCCACTTCAAGTAGCCCTCGCTGCCACCTATCACCGGCAAGGCGACGAGTTCCGGCTCGTCGTAGTCGTGGTTGTCCTTGATCCAGACCTTGAGTTCATCCAGGCGATCAGCCGTGGTCTTGATCCACAGCTGCCACTCCCGCTCATCCTCGATCTTGCCTTCCCAGCGGTAGACGCTGCGGATCGGGCCGATGATCTGCACACAGGCAGCGACGCGAGCGTCCACCATGCCGCTCGCCAGCGTGCCGGCCTTCTGCTCGTCGTCCGTCGTCGTGATGGCTACGAGGTGATCGGTCATGCGGGCAGCCTACGGGTTGTGGCCGCCAAGTCGCGGCCGGAAGACGAGTGGCCTGTGGAGGCTAGTTCCCCGAACTGGAACGGCCGAGTTGTGGTCAGCACTCGATGACGTTGACGGCCAGCCCGCCGCGAGCCGTCTCCTTGTACTTGGTCTTCATGTCCCTCCCGGTGTCGCGCATGGTCTTGATCGCCTTGTCCAGGCTGACCTTGTGACTGCCGTCGCCGCCGAGCGCCAGCCGGGCGGCGTTGATCGCCTTCACGCTGGCGACCGCGTTGCGTTCGATGCAGGGGATCTGGACCAGCCCGCCGACCGGGTCGCAGGTGAGGCCCAGGTTGTGCTCGATGCCGATCTCCGCGGCGTTCTCGACCTGCTCCGGCGTCCCGCCCAGCACCTCGCAGAGCGCGCCGGCCGCCATCGAGCAGGCCGACCCGACCTCACCCTGGCAGCCGACCTCCGCACCGGAGATCGACGCGTTCTCCTTGAACAAGATCCCGATCGCGGCCGCGGTGAGCAGGAACCGGACCACCCCGTCGTCGTCCGCGCCCGGCACGAACCGGGCGTAGTAGTGCAGCACGGCGGGGATGATGCCGGCCGCGCCGTTCGTCGGGGCGGTGACGATCCGGCCGCCGGAGGCGTTCTCCTCGTTCACCGCGAGCGCGAACAGGTTGACCCAGTCGATGGTGCGCAGCGGGTCGAGGCTGGCGCTGTCCGCGGTGAGGTCGCGCCACAGTGCGGGAGCGCGGCGCGGCACCCGTAGCCCACCCGGCAGCACGCCCTCGCGGTGGCAGCCGCGGTCGACACAGGCCTGCATCACGCTCCAGAGCTCCAGCATCCCGTCGCGGATCTCGGCCTCGGTCCGCCAGGCCTGTTCGTTGGCGAGCATCACGTCGCTGATCGACAGCCGCTCGCGTTCGCAGAGTGCCAGCAGCTCGGCGCCGGTGCTGAACGGGTACCGCACGGCCGTGGTATCGGGCACGATCCGGTCGGCGCCGGTCGCGTAGTCGTCGACCACGAAACCGCCGCCGACCGAGTAGTACCGGCGTTCCGCGAGCAGCGTGCCGTCGGCCGCCCAGGCGCGGAACTCCATCCCGTTCGGGTGCGCGGGCAGCGACCGGCGCCGGTGCAGCACCAGATCGGCGTCGCCGTCGAACGGCACCGGGTGCTTGCCGCGGAGCAGCAGTCCGCCCGACTGCCGGACCCGTTCGACCCGGTCGTCGGCGGTGTCCGGGTCGACGGTCGCGGGATCCTCGCCCTCGAGGCCGAGCACGACCGCCTTGGGAGAGCCGTGACCGTGGCCGGTCGCGCCCAGCGAGCCGAACAGCTCGGCCTTCACCCGGGCCACGTTCTCGAGTACGCCGGCGCTCGCGAGGCCGTCCGCGAACCGGCGGGCGGCGCGCATCGGGCCGACCGTGTGCGACGACGACGGCCCGATGCCCACGGAGTACAGGTCGAACGCGCTGAGCGCCATCAGGCCGCCTCGTACTCGCTCATCGCGTCCAGCAGCCACCGCGCCAGGTAGTCCGCGAACGATGCCCGAGGCAACAACCGGTAGGTGAGGTCGTCCAGGTGCCACAGCACGACCGGAACCGGCCCCACCGCGGTGGACACCGCCTGTCCGGGCCCGAACGACCGGGGGTGCAGGTCCAGCGCGCAGCCCTTCTCGAGGACAGCGCGGGCCGCCGGTCCGGTGAGCTCCAGCGTGGTGCGGTTGGCCGACACGTCGACCACGCTGCCGTGGTCCCCGGCCAGTGCCGCGGCGAGGTCGTCGCCGAGCCGGGCCGTCGCCGCGTCGTCGCCGGGAGCGATCACGAGCCACTCGTCCGGGCCGAGCCAGATCGCCGTCCCCCGGGCACCGTGTGCCGTGCCGCCGCAGTGCACCGGCAGCGGCACGCCGAGCGCCTCGGCGAGCCGGTCCGCGGCCGCCGAGGCCGGGTCGACGCGGATCGACACCATGACGGTGAACGGCACCTCGTGCAGGGCGACCGTCCGGGCACCGGCGACGGCCGGCAGCACGGTGCCGAGATGGGCGAGCGGGCTGCGCCGCAGGCCGCTGAGGTCACGCAGGTCAGCCATCGCGCCTGTTCCCTTCGGGGTCGTAGAGCACGGGGTCGGTCACGAGTACGTCGACCAGCCGGTCGCCCACCGGGGCGACCACCGTCTGCCCGATCCGGTTGCGGCCGTCGGCCACCAGCGCCAGCGCGAACGGCCGCTCCAGCGCCACGCTGTGGTAGCTGGAGGTGACGTGGCCGAGCATCGGCACCGGCCCCGCCTCCGGCGTCACCGGCGTGTCCGCGGCGACCAGCTGGGTGCCCTCCGGCAGCCGGGTCACCCGGTCCACCGGGAGCAGGCCGACCAGGTGCTTGCGGTCCGTCCTGGCGGTGTCGGCCCGGCTGAACGACCGCTTGCCGACGAAGTCCTTCTGTTTCGACACCACCCACGCCATCCCGGCGTCCTGCGGGGTGACCGTGCCGTCGGTGTCCTGGCCCACGATCGGGTAGCCCTTCTCGGCCCTCAGCACGTGCATGGTCTCGGTGCCGTACGGCGTGATGCCGAGCGCCCGGCCGGCGTCGTACACCTGTTCCCAGACGGCCAGTCCGTACCACGAGGACACGTTGATCTCGTACGCCAGCTCACCCGAGAACGAGATCCGGCAGATCCGCGCCGGGACCCCGGAGGCCAGCACGGTCTCCCGGAACGTCATGAAGCCGAAGGCGTCGTTCGAGACGTCCAGGTCCGGCGCCAGCCCGGCCACCACCTCGCGCGAGCGGGGCCCGACGACGGCGATCGTGGACCACTGCTCCGTGACCGAGGTGCAGTAGACGTCGAGCTCCGGCCACTCGGTCTGCAGCCACTCCTCGAGCCAGTCGAGGACGCGTGCGGCGTTCCCCGTCGTGGTCGTCATGAAGTAGCGGTCCTCGGCGAGCCGCAGCGTGACGCCGTCGTCGAACATCATCCCGTCGGCCGTGCACATCACGCCGTACCGCGCCGAGCCGACCGGCAGCTTCTTGAACGCGTTGGTGTAGATCCGGTTCAGGAACTCGCCGGCGTCCGGGCCGCAGATCTCGATCTTGCCGAGCGTCGTCGCGTCCATGAACGCGACACCGGTCCGTGCCGCGCGGCACTCCCGGGCCACGGCCGCGTCGATGTCCTCGCCCGGCTGCGGGTAGTACCACGGCCGCTTCCACTGGCCGACGTTCTCGAACCCCGCGCCGTGTGCGACGTGCCACGGGTGGATGGAGGTGGTCCGCACCGGGTCGAAGAGGTCCCCACGCTCCCGCCCGGCCAGCGCCGCGAAGGCGATCGGTGTGTACGGCGCCCGGTACGACGTGGTGCCCAGCTCGGCGGGGCCACCCGCGCCGAGGGCCTGTGCGATCACGCCGATGGCGGTCACGCCGGAGGTCTTGCCCTGGTCGTGCGCGGTGCCGATCGAGGTGTACCGCTTGACATGCTCGACGCTGTGCATGCCGGCGCCCGTCGCGCGCCAGACGTCGGCCACGGTGGAGTCGCGCTGCAGGTCGACGAAGTGGGTGTCCCAGTCGCCCGGCTCGCCGGTCGTACCGGGCACCAGCCACAGCTGGCGGGTCGGGCCCGGCGCGGCGCTCGACTCAGGCCCCTCGGGCACCGGCAGCCCCGCGGCCCGGGCGCCGGCTGAGCTGCCCGCCGCCACGCAACCGGCCAGGTCGTACGTCCCAGCGGCCGCGCCGACCACCTCCTGGTCGCGTACGCTGCCGTCCGGCACGAAACCGGCGATCGCGTCGTCCCAGCGCAGGCGGCCCTGCCGCTGGCTGTGCAGGTGCACGACCGGGCTCCACCCGCCGGAGACCGCGAGCAGGTCGCAGACGATCCGCTCGGTGTCACCGGCGGGCAGGCCGTCGGCGTCGATCGCGCCGGCCAGCACGCCGTCGACCCAGTCCGTACCGGTGGCCTCGAGCACCGTGCTGCCGAGCAGCAGCCGGATGCCGGTCGCCGTCGCCACCTCCGTGGCCCGGACGGACGGCTCCGGCCGGGCGTCGACCACCGCGACCACCTCGACGCCGGCCGCGTGCAGGTCTTCGACGGTGTCGTAGGCGCTGTCGTTGGTGGTGTCGACGACGACCCGCGCGCCGGCCGTGACGCCGTACCGGTTGAGGTAGCCGCGCACCGCGGACGCGAGCATCACCCCGGGCAGGTCGTTGTTCGCGAACACCAGCGGACGCTCGTGCGCGCCGGTGGCGATCACCACCTGTCCGGCCCGGATGTGCCACAGCCGCTGCCGGGAAACCCCGGCCGGCGCCGCGGGGCCGAGATGGTCGGTACGGCGTTCGAGCGCGAGCACGTAGTTGTGGTCGTAGCTGCCGAAGGCGGTCGTCCGCGCCAGCACGGTGACCTCGGGCGCGGCGCCGAGCTCGGCGATCGCCGCGGCCACCCACTGCGGCGCCGGCTGCCCGTCCACGGTCTCGTCGCGGCCGGACAGCAGTGACCCGCCGGGCTCCGGCTGCTCGTCGACGAGGACTACCCGCTGCCCGCTGCGCGAGGCGGCCAGCGCCGCGGCCAGCCCGGCCGGGCCGGCACCGACGACCAGCACCTCGGTGTGCACGTACAACTTGTCGTAGACAGCCGGATCCGGCGTCGGGTCGAGCCGGCCGAGCCCGGACAGCGTCGCGGCGGCGAGTCCGTCGTACACCTCCACGGTCGTTGCCTGCAGCATCGACTCCGAGCACGGTCCCTCGACCCGGATCAGCGCGTTCGGCTCCTCGACGCCGGCGGCGACGATGCCGCGCGGGCGGCTCCGGTAGATCGACGGCGCCACTGCCACGATCCCGTTGGCGAGCAGGGCGGAGGCCACCGTGTCACCGGCGTACGCCGGCAGCTCGCGGCCGTCGACGGTGATCTCCAGCGGCCGGGCGCGGTCGATCCGGCCGCCGGCCGGCAGGCGGTTCGGCTGGCTCATCGGGTTCCTCCGGAGGGCTGCGGGTCGGGACGCGCGGCTCCCGCCGGGTAGGTGGCGAGGATCTCGTACGTCGCGGTGTCGCGGACGGCGTTGAACCAGCGCCGGCAGCCAGTGCTGTGCACCCAGCGCTCGGCGAACAGGCCCTTCGGGTTGTCGCGGTAGAACACGTACTCGGCCCACTCGGCGTCGGACAGCGCGGCCGGGTCCTCGGGATAGGCGACGTGCGCCTGGCCACCGTAGTGGTACTCGGTCTCGTTGCGCGGTCCGCACCAGGGACAGCTGATCAGCAGCACGGGGTCTCCTCTCAGTGGGCCACGGCGGCCGCGCCGTGCTCGTCGATCAGCGCGCCGGTGGTGAAGCGGTCCAGCGAGAAGGGCTGGTTCAGGGCATGCGGCTGCCCGGTCGCCAGAGTGTGCGCGAACGCCCAGCCCGCCGACGGGGTCGCCTTGAAGCCGCCGGTTCCCCAGCCGCAGTTCACGTACAGGTTCTCGATCGGGGTCGCGCCGATGATCGGCGACGCGTCCGGGGACACGTCGACGATGCCGCCCCAGGTCCGCAGTACGTGCGCCCGGGCGAAGATCGGGAACAGCTCGACCGCGGCGGCCATCTGGTGCTCGATCACATGGAACGAGCCGCGCTGGCCGTACCCGTTGTAGGAGTCGACCCCGGCGCCCATCACCAGCTCGCCCTTGTGCGCCTGGGAGACGTACACATGCACGTGGTTCGACATCACCACGGTCGGGTGCACCGGTTCGTGCAGCTCCGACACCAGCGCCTGCAGCGGGTGCGACTGCACCGGCAGCCGGAACCCGGCCTGCTCGGCGAGCACGCTGCTGTGGCCCGCGGCGGCCAGGCCGACGGTGCCGGCGTTGATCCGGCCACGGGTCGTCTCGACGCCGACCACCCGGTCGCCGTCCTTGACGAAGCCCGTCACCTCGCAGTGCTGGATCAGGTCGATGCCGTACTCGTCCACCTTGCGGGCGAACGCCCAGGCGACGTGGTCGTGCTTGGCGATCCCCGCCCGCGGCTGGAACGTCGCCCCGAGAACCGGGTACCGGGTGTCGGTCGACACGTTGACGATCGGGCAGACCTTGGCGACCTCTTCCGGCTCCAGCCAGTCGGCGTCGACGCCGTTGAGCCGGTTCGCCTCGACCCGGCGGCGGCTGTCCCGGACGTCCTGCAGCGTGTGCGACAGGTTGAGCACGCCGCGCTGGCTGAACAGGAAGTCGTAGTCCAGCTCCGCGGGCAGCTGCTCCCACAGCTTCAGCGCGTGCTCGTAGATCGCCGCGCTCTCGTCCCACAGGTAGTTCGACCGGATGATCGTGGTGTTGCGGGCCATGTTGCCGCCGGCCAGCCAGCCGCGCTCGAGCACCGCGACATTGGTGATGCCGTGGTTCCTGGCCAGGTAGTACGCCGTCGCCAGCCCGTGGCCGCCCGCGCCGACGATCACCACGTCGTACGACGACCGGGGCTCGGGGTTGCGCCAGAGCCGGTCCGGGTGCTCCGGCAGGTGCCGCGTCGTCATGCCGGCACCCCGTCCAGGTGCGGGTAGAGCGGGTACTTGGCGGCGAGGTTCTCGACCCGGCCGCGCAGCTCGGCGGCCAGTTCGTCGGTGAGCTTGCCGCGCAGCGCGGCCGCGATGATGTTCGCCACCTCGCGGAACTCGCTGTCCCCGAAGCCCCGGGTGGCCAGGGCCGGGGTGCCGATCCGCAGCCCGGACGACACCATCGGCGGGCGCGGGTCGAACGGCACCGCGTTCCGGTTCACGGTGATCCCGATCCGGTGCAGCCGGTCCTCGGCCTGCTGGCCGTCGAGGTCGGAGTCGCGCAGGTCGACCAGCACCAGGTGCACGTCGGTGCCGTGGGTGAGCACCGAGATGCCGGCCTGCCGGACGTTGTCGGCCATCAACCGGCCGGCGAGCGCGCGGGCGCCGTCCAGTGTGCGCTGCTGCCGCTCCGCGAACTCCGGCGTACCGGCCAACTTGAACGCCACGGCCTTGGCGGCGATCACGTGCTCGAGGGGTCCGCCCTGCTGGCCGGGGAACACGGCGCTGTTGATCTTCTTCGCCAGCTCGGCCCGGCTCAGGATCACGCCGCCGCGCGGGCCGCCCAGCGTCTTGTGGGTGGTGGTGGTCACCACGTCGGCGTACGGCACCGGGCTGGGGTGCAGACCCGCGGCGACCAGCCCCGCGAAGTGCGCCATGTCCACCATCAGGTAGGCCCCGACCAGGTCGGCGATCCGCCGGAACTCGGCGAAGTCGAGCTGCCGCGGGTACGCCGACCAGCCGGCCACGATCATCCGCGGCCGGTGTTCCAGGGCGAGCCGCTCCACCTCTTCCATGTCGACCCGGAAGTCCGACTCGCGCACGTGGTACGGCACGACGTCGTACAGCTTGCCGGAGAAGTTGATCCGCATGCCGTGCGTCAGGTGGCCGCCGTGCGCGAGGTCGAGGCCGAGGATGGTGTCGCCCGGGTCGAGCAGCGCGAACATCGCGGCCGCGTTCGCCTGCGCACCGGAGTGCGGCTGGACGTTCGCGGCCTCGGCGCCGAACAGGTCGGTGACCCGCTCGATGGCGAGCCGCTCGACCACGTCGACGTGCTCGCAGCCGCCGTAGTAGCGGCGACCGGGGTAGCCCTCGGCGTACTTGTTGGTGAGCACCGACCCCTGCGCCTGCATCACGGCGGCCGGGGCGAAGTTCTCCGAGGCGATCATCTCGAGGGTGGACTGCTGACGGCGGAGCTCGGCCGCGACGGCGTCGGCGATCTCGGCGTCGAGCTCCGGCAGTGACCGGGTGAGCAGGTTCCGGGAGGCGTTGCTGGCTGCGAGCGTCATGAGGCGGCACCTAAGTCGACTGGTAGACGTCTGATATATCAGTTGTTGTTGTACCGTAGGTCACGTGACTGACGACGTCAAGGCGTTCGCCGATGTGGTGCTTCCGGGCGGTGACCTGGCCGTCGACCTCGACGACGAGCCGCAGTCGCTCTCGGAGCGGGCGTACCGGGTGGTCCGCGACCGGCTGGTGATGCTCGAGATCCGGCCCGGCGCGCCGATCAACGAGGAGCAGCTGGGCCATGCCCTGGGCATGGGCCGGACACCGGTGCGGGAGGCGCTGAAGCGGCTGGAGCACGAGCGGCTGGTGGTCGCCTTCCCGCGGCGGGGCACGTTCGCGACCGAGGTGAACATCACCGACCTGGCGCACATCTCGGAGGTCCGCCAGCAGCTCGAGCCGGTGGCGGCCGGCCGCGCCGCCCGGCGGGCGACCCCGGCCGAGCGCGGGGCGCTGGCCCGGCTGATGGACGAGCTGACCGTGCGGGCGCGGTCCGACGCGGGCGCCGACGCGCTGCTACGGCTCGACGTCCGCGTGCACCGCGCGCTGTACGCCGCCAGCCACAACCCCTACCTCGAGGACACCCTGGTCCGGTACGACAATCTCGCGACGCGGATCTGGTGCCTGTTCGCCGGCCGGCTGCCCGGGATGGCCGGCCACGTCGTCGAGCACGGTCCGCTGCTGTCCGCGGTCATCGACGGCGACGAGGACAAGGCAGCGGCGCTCGCGGCCGACCACGTCGCCCGCTTCGAACGGGAGATCCGGGCGCTCCTCTGACCGCGGCAGCCGAAGGACCAGGATCGGGAAGGTCTACTTCGTTCATCGGGCCCTTGTGACCCGGCGTGTCGTCGTTCGTCGGGCCCTCGTGACCGAAGCCGGCTGTGACACGAGCTGCCGGGTCGTCGTACCCCACCGCGGATCGGTGAACAGGCAATGTCGTGTTCACCGACCACGCGAGGGGTTCACGCAGGCGACTCCATGTTCATCGCTGGCGCACGAGTCGAGTCCGGGACCGTCGCGCGCCGAAGTTGCTGGTCAGAAGGGCCCGATGACCGGCGACACGCCGAGTCACAAGGGCCCGATGACTGGACGGTACGGCGAAGGCCCGGCGTGGACGTGTCCGTGCCGGGCCCTTTCGGATGGCGATTATCAGACGGGCGTGACCTCGTGGGCCTCGCGGCCCTTCGCGCCGTCGACGACCTCGAACTCGACGGCCTGGCCGTCCTCGAGCGTCTTGTAACCCTGAACGTTGATCTTGCTCCAGTGGACGAACACGTCGTCCTGCCCCTCGACCGCGATGAACCCGTAACCCTTGTCCGCGTTGAACCACTTCACGGTGCCCCGCACCATCACGTACTCCTGTTGCCTCTCGGTGGAACCTTGCTGCGGGACTCAGCCTAGCTCAGCGGGTCCGGCCCATCCGGGGCGTTCGCGCCACGAGGCGTCGCTCAGCGGCGGCCCGACGCGCCGAGGCCGACGATGCCGGAGATCACCAGTACGAGCGCCGCCGCCAGGCCGAGCTGGTCGGTGTCGATCGCGCCGTACTCGTTGAGCAGCCACACGGTCGCGCCGCCGGCGAGGACGGTACCCGCGATGATCCCGGTGACGTCGGGCTGGCGCGCGCTCATCCGCGTACCACCTTGATGTCACCGAACTGCACGTCCACATAGAGCTTGATCGTGTCCGAGCTCGGCTTCTGGTCGGCGCCGAGGTCGTAGATCGGGACGCTGGCCTTGTGCCCGTCCGTCTTCTGGCCGAACACCTCCAGCGACCCGGCGCGGCTTGCCGACACGGTGCCCGTGACGTCGACGTTCGGCGGCAGCACTACCTGGATCTCGCCGAGCTTGGCGTGTACGTGCACCACCGCCTTCGGCGCGAACTTGGCTTTGGTCAGATCGAGCTTGAGCGACCCGACGTCGATGCCGTAGTCGGCGTCCGTGATCACGTCGGTCGGTGTCAGGTTCTTGTCGGCGAACTCCGGCAACGTGTGGAACACCGAGGTGGCCGCGATCGCGCCGACCATGAGCACGCCGACCGGCAGCAGGCCGCGGGTACGGCCGACGAATCCGCCGAGGACCATGCCGATGCCGAGGGTGCACAGGCCGATCGCGAAGGCGGCCGGCAGGCCGCTGCCGGAGGACGAGGCGATCAGAACCGCGGCCGCCGCGGCGAGCAGCACGACGGGCTTCACCCAGCGCCGGCGCGGCACCGCCGCGCGGGCGGCGGACGGGCCCGGCGCCGGGGGCTCGTCGACGTAGAGGCCGAGCGGGTCGTCTTCGGTCCATACCGGACCGGGGCCGGCGGTGTCCTCCGGGCCGCCGGTGGTCTGGAACGACGAGGTGGACGACGAGTCGGGTGCAGTCGCTCCGCTCGGGCGCACGGTGTCCTGCACACCGGACCGGGGCTGGCTACCCGGAGCCGGACCGCCCTGGGCCGGACCGCCCTGGGCCGGCCCGGCCTGGTTGCCGTAAGCCTGGCCGTGCCAGCCGTCCTGCCACTCGCCGGCGCCGTGCCGGCCGCCGTGGCCGTGCCGCCGGGCGCGACGGCGCTGCTTGCGGCGGAACAGCAGGAACCAGACGAGGAAGACCACGATGAGCGGACCCGGGAACGAGAACGGCCAGATCTTCAGCGACGACGACACGCCGATCGCGAAGAAGATGCAACAGGCGACCACGACCGGCCACAGCCACGGGTGGTCGCGCCGGGCGCGGCGGCCGAGCAGCTCCTCCGCCGGTGCGGTGTCCGAGCCCTCCTCGGGCATCAGCAGCCAGGCCGCGATGTACAGCGGGATGCCCGCGCCGCCCGCGACCGCCAGCACCGCGACCACAACCCGGATCAGCACCGGGTCGATGTTCAGCGCACGGCCGATCCCGCCGCAGACGCCGGCGATCATCCGGTCGGAGCGACTACGGCGCCAGCTCTGTACGTCGCGCATGCGGTCGGTGTCGACACCGCGCTGGCCGCTCGGGTTCTGCTCCATGCACCGATAGTGTGGCGGATCCGTGACGGGCGGCATCGGGGATCGCCCTCTGGCGACCCTGGCACCCGCGCGCGCGAGTGAGGTACAGGCAGGGGTCAAACCTGCTGGCCCCTTACCCCGCGCGCATGTGACGATCGATTCGATGACACAACCAGCCCAGGCCGCCGCGTCCGGCGAGCGGCCCACCAGCGCGACCGGGACACCACCCCCGGGCGGGAGCGCCGCTCGCGGCACCGCCCCGGGTGCCGCCGGTGGCGCGGCCGTGGGCGGACCGGCACCGGTACGACGCGCCTACCGCCGGATGGACGGCCGGATGCTCGCCGGCGTGGCCGGCGGCGTGGCCGACCATCTCGGTGTGCCGTCCAAGTCGGTCCGGCTGCTGTTCATCCTGAGCACCGTGTTCGGCGGCTTCGGCGTGCTGATCTACGCCGCGCTGTGGTTCCTGATGCCGCCGGCGACGCGGGAGACGCCGCGCACCCCGGGCGCGGCCTGGGCCGAGCACTCCGGCCGCCGTACGACGCGGTCGCGCAGCCGCAAGGAGGACTTCGGCCAGCTCACCGCGCTCGTCGTCCTGGGCTGCGGGGTGCTGCTGCTCCTGCAGACCGCCGGGCTGGGCGTCGGCAGGCTGTTCTGGCCGCTGGTGTTCGCGGTCACCGGTCTGGCGCTGATCTGGAAGCAGGCCGACGAGGCGCAGCGCGAGGAGTGGGCGAAGACCTCGAAGAAGTGGCCCGTGCTGGGGGTGCTGTTCGGCAAGGGCGGCTTCACCTCGGTGATGCGGGTCGCGGTCGGGCTGATCCTGGTGGGCGCGGCGGTCACGGTGTTCCTGGTGCAGAACGGCCGGCTCGCGCAGGTCGGCGACGTACTCATCGCGCTGCTGCTCGCGATCGTCGGCATCGGCGTGATCGCCGGCCCCTGGGTGCACCGGCTGACCCGCGACCTGTCCGCGGAGCGCAACGAGCGGATCCGCAACCAGGAGCGCGCCGACATGGCCGCGCACCTGCACGACTCGGTGCTGCAGACCCTGGCACTGATCCAGAAGCAGGCGCACGACCCGCGGGCCGTCGTACGGCTGGCGCGGTCGCAGGAGCGCGACCTGCGGTCGTGGCTGTACGACGAGACCGACGAGGCGGACCAGACCATGGTGGCGGCGGTGAAACGGGCCGCGGCCGAGGTCGAGGACCGCCACGGCGTACCGGTCGAGGTGGTCACGGTCGGGGACTGCGAGCTGACCGAGCCGCTGTCGTCACTGGTCCGCGCGGCCAGCGAGGCGATGGTGAACGCCGCCAAGCACTCCGGTGCTGACAAGATCGACGTGTTCGCCGAGGTGGACGGGGACCGGGTGGAGATGTTCGTCCGGGACCGCGGCAAGGGCTTCGACGCGGACGCGGTGCCGGAGGACCGGCTCGGACTGCGGCACAGTGTGATCGGACGGATGGAACGGCACGGCGGTCGCGCAACAGTGCGGTCGTCTCCCGGCATGGGTACCGAGGTGAGTCTGGAGATGGGCCGATGAGTACACAGCGTGCAAGAGTCGTCGTCGTCGACGATCACGACATGTTCCGGGCCGGCGTCCGCAGCGAGATCGGTGCGGCGGTCGACATCGTTGGCGAGGGCAACGATGTGGACAGTGCCGTGAAGGCGGTGATCGCGGCCGAGCCGGACGTCGTACTGCTCGACGTGCACCTGCCGGGCGGTGGCGGCACCGAGGTGATCAAACAGGTCCACCAGCGGCACCCGGAGGTGAAGTTCCTGGCGCTGTCGGTGTCCGACGCCGCCGAGGACGTGATCGGGGTGATCCGGGCCGGCGCCCGCGGGTACGTCACGAAGAACATCAGCGGGACCGAGCTGATCGACGCGATCCGCCGGGTCGCCGAGGGCGACGCGGTGTTCTCGCCGCGGCTGGCCGGGTTCGTGCTGGACGCGTTCTCCGGCGCGATCGACATCGCCTCGGTGGACGAGGACCTGGACCGGCTGTCGCAGCGCGAGCGCGAGGTGCTGCGGCTGATCGCCCGCGGGTACGCCTACAAGGAGGTGGCGCGCGAGCTGTTCATCTCGGTCAAGACCGTCGAGACGCACGTGTCGTCCGTGCTCCGCAAGCTCCAGCTGTCCAACCGCCATGAGCTCACCCGCTGGGCCACCGACCGCCGCCTGGTCTGACCCCGGCCGCGTCATCGCGGGACGGCTGCTCGCGGTCGCTCTGCTCGTCGCGGGTTCCGCCGTAATGGTCGCGCCGCCGGCGTTCGCGAAAGGGCCGGTATCGGCGACGATCGAGGATCGCGGCTGGCTCGTGTGGGTCATCCTGGCCGACGACGGCCGCCTCCAGAGGCTCCAGGAGGTCACGCGGTTCTCATCGTTGACCGATCGCTCGACCCGGTTCTTAGCGGCACCGGCCCGGACCAGCCCTGGTTACCGGGTCCGCTACCAGCTCGGCGACAGCAACCCGGGGCACGCGCACGAGTTCGAGCAGGTCCTGTATCCGTCGACCAGCGCCGGGCCGCTCATCTACACCCCGCCAGGCCAGTCGATGTATGGCATCCGGACCCTTGGCGGCTGGCTGAGGTCGCCGGTCGCCCTGACGTTGTTCCTGAGCCGGTACGGGATCACCGTTCGCGAGGCGCCCGCGAAGACCGTGGCACGGCCCGCACCGGCGCCGGGCGTGGCGGCAACGCAGGACCGACCCGGTACGACGAGCTGGCCACTCGTCGCCGCTGCCGTGCTGGTCCTGTCCGGCCTGGCGGCTCTCACCGTCCTGCGGATCCGATCGCACGGCGCTCGACTGAAGCCTCCCGGTACGTAGAACCCGCCTTTCAAGAACAGAAGCCTTCAGCCGCCGGCCTCCTGGCTACCGGGTTTCGTCGCAGGTGCCGAGCTTCCTGCCGGTGCCCGGGATGCATCATGGCAGGTACCACACAACCTGGCAGATGTCACAACGCGAAGGCGGCCGTCAAGCTGGTCGTCGTACTGGTGATCACCGCGCTGGTGCTGCTCAACCGGAAGAAGGCCCCGATCCCGCGCGGTCTCTTGTTCGGGATCGGCGGGCTGACGCTGCTGAACGCGGGGATCGCGGTCTTCTGGCACTGAGCGCGCCCGGCCTGTGTACGACGAGTGGGGTCCGGCTTGGCCACTGGGATACCGTCATCCTTCATGGAGCGGAATCTCACTGCCGAACAGCTCGAGCTCTTCGAGAAGGGGTTCGCGGCACAGCCGTCGTACCGGCTGATGCAGAACGCGGTCACCCAGACCACGGTCACCGACATCGCGCTGGACCGGCGGATCGTGACCGGTATCGACCACTCGGTCTCGCACCCCCTGGACGACTGGAAGGTGACGAACCAGAAGAAGAGCGGGCGGTGCTGGCTGTTCGCGGGGCTGAACCTGCTCCGAGCCGGTGCCGCGCGGAAGCTCGGTGTGAAGGACTTCGAGTTCTCGCAGAACTACCTGATGTGGTGGGACAAGTTCGAGCGGGCGAACTTCTTCCTCGAGGCGATGATCGAGACCGCCGGCCGCGACGTCGACGACCGGACCGTCGCGCACCTGCTGTCGGACCCGATCAGCGACGGCGGGCAGTGGAACATGTTCGTCGCGCTGATCCGCAAGCACGGCCTGGTGCCGAAGACGGCGATGCCGGAGACGGAGAGCTCGTCCAACACCTCGGCGATGAACGACACGCTGCGCAAGGTGCTGCGGCAGGGCGCGCGCGACCTGCGCAAGCTCGCCGCGGAGGGGATCGACGCCCAGCGCGCGCACAAGCGCGACGTGCTGAGTACCGTGCACCGGGTGCTGAGCATCCACCTCGGCACCCCGCCCCAGAAGTTCCTGTGGCAGTGGAAGGACGAGGACAAGGCGTTTCACCGCGACGGCTGGCTGACGCCCGTTGACTTCGCGGACAAGTACGCCGAGCTGCTGCTGGACGACTACGTCTGCCTCGTGCACGACCCGCGGCCGTCCAGCCCGTTCGGCCGAACCTACACGGTCGAGTACCTCGGCAACGTGATCGATGCGCCGCCAGTGGTCTACCTGAACGTCGAGATGGACCTGATGCGCAAGCTCGCCACGGACGCCATCACCGGCGGTGAGCCGGTCTGGTTCGGCTGCGACGTCGGCAAGCAGATGCGCGGCGACCTGGGGTACTGGGACGCGAAGCTGTTCGACTTCGAGTCGGTGTACGACACACGTTTCGAGCTCGACAAGGCCGAGCGGCTGCTGCACCACGAGACGCTGATGACGCACGCGATGTTGTTCACCGGCGTCGACGTCGTCGACGGCGAGCCGCGCCGCTGGCGGGTGGAGAACAGCTGGGGCGACGAGAAGGGCGACTCCGGCTTCTGGACCATGAACGACTCCTGGTTCGGCGAGTACGTCTTCGAGATCGCCGTCCGACGCTCCGCCCTGCCCGCCGAGCTCGTGTCCGCGCTGGACACCGAGCCGATCGTGCTCCCGGCCTGGGACCCGATGGGCGCTCTCGCCGAGGGCTGACCGCGACCGCTTCCGCGAACGGGCCGCCGAGTTCATGACTCGGCGGCCTGTTTCGTCATGTGCGCGGGGCGCTGGCAATTGGCCATATTGTTCTAGTACGATGCGAACATGTTGATCCGGGTGGACCCGTCGTCGCGCGAGCCGCTGGCCGAGCAGATCGCGGCGCAGGTGCGCGGCGCGATCGCGGCCGGCCGGCTCGGCCCGGGTGACCGGCTGGCGCCGGCGCGGGAGCTCGCCGAGGGTCTCGGCGTGAACATGCACACGGTGCTGCGCGCCTACTCCGCGCTCCGGGACGAAGGCCTGCTGGAGCTGCGGCGCGGTCGCGGCGCGACCGTCCAGGCGGCGGCCACGCCGGACGCGACCCGGTTGCGCAATCTCGCGACCGAGCTGGTCACGGCCGCGCGCCGGCTCGGCATGTCCGCCGACGACGTCGTCGAACTGGTCAGGAGTGTGAGCTGATGGAGACGCTCGGAAGGACCCGCCGGGTGGTGGCGCTCGCGCTGGTCGCGGTGCCGTTCGTAGTGGTCGGGGTCGCTCTGCTGACGGCCGGCGGCCTGCCGGACCCGGTGCCGACGCACTGGAACATCCACGGCGACGTGAACGGGACGATGTCCCGGACCGCGTTCAGCGTGATGGTGCTGGTGGTGACCGGAGCGGCCGCCGTCCTGGCCGCCGGGTTCGTGTGGGCGCACGAGGACGACGCGGTACGACGGTGGGGCGTGCAGGCGTGCGCGTTCACCGCGTACCTCATGGGCGGCCTGTCGCTGGGCACGGTGCTGCTGGCCGCGGGGGTGCCGGCGGCGGCCGGTGTGCGGTTGTGGTACGTCGTACCGGCCGTCCTGGTCGCCGCGCTCGGGGCTCCGGCGGTCATCCACGTGCTGTGGCCGGTCGTGCCGGTGCGGAAGCCCGCCGGGGCCTCGCCGCGGCTCGACCTCGCGCCTGGGGAGCGGGCGGTGTACGTCGCCACGCTGCGGTCGCGCGGGATGCTGGCGCTGGGCGTGGGCTGTGCCCTGGTCGGCGTCGTGCTGCTGCTGACCGCCGACCTGATGGTGGGTGCGGTCGTGCTCGCCGCGACGGTCGCGCTGCTGGCGCTGTCGCGGGTGACCCTTCGGGTCGACGACGGCGGGGTGCGGCTCGGGTTCGGGCCGGGAGTGCGGGTGCGGGTTCCGATGGAGCGGATCGAACGGGCCGAGGTCGCGGACATCCGGCCGATGGCGTGGGGCGGCTGGGGTTACCGGGCGCGGCCCGGAGGCCGGGCGCTGGTGCTGCGCGCGGGCCCGGGCATGGTGCTCGACCTGTCCGACGGCAGCCGGTTCGCGGTCACCCTGGACGAGCCGGCGGACGCGGTCGCGCTGGTCAACGGACTGGTCGGCCGCCGTCACGAGACCGCCTGACGCGGTACGACGGCGGCGCGGCGGATCGTCGTACAAAAGCGTCGAAGGGGTGTGGACGAGCGGCCGTCTGTCCCTGGGAACGCCTACGCTGGTGGATGCCATGACGACGCTCTTCTCGCCTGACGAACTGCCGGCCCCCCTCGACGCGCCGCCCGCCCGGGCGAAGGTCGACCCGGACGCCCTGCTGGAGGGGCTGAACCCGCAGCAGCGGGCCGCGGTCGTCCATTCCGGTGCGCCGCTGCTGGTGGTGGCCGGCGCCGGGTCGGGCAAGACGCGGGTGCTGACCCGGCGGATCGCCTACCAGCTGGCGGCGCGGGACGCGCACCCCGGTTCGATCCTGGCGATCACGTTCACCAACAAGG
>WNFV01003952.1_pt1 | contig 22389 bp, 19 predicted proteins | sample 5400101 | NCBI WGS metagenome assembly WNFV01 (sample SAMN13153361, study PRJNA577476) | soil metagenome | isolation source: 115 cm soil or saprolite under grassland replicate 1 | place: USA:California | collected 2016-06-15 | reverse complement strand
TGTCTCGCCGAAGCTCGCTCAATGATCAGTCGAGCGACGGCGGACCTGTCTCGCCGAAGCTCGCTCAATGATCAGTCGAGCGACGGCGGACCTGTCTCGCCGAAGCTCGCTCAATGATCAGTCGAGCGAAGGCGGATGGTAGCATGCGCGGAACTGCATGACTGAGCCGTACCCCACACGCGACCGCGCGTTCTATGCCGATGTTGTCGGCGGCGTGACGACATTCTTCACGATGGCCTATATCGTGGTCGTCAATCCCAGCATTCTCGCCACACCTGGGACGGGCATGCCGTTTTCGGGCGCATTGACCGCAACCGTGCTCATTGCCAGCAGCATGACGCTGCTGATGGGTCTCTACGCGCGCCTGCCGTTCGCGGTGGCTCCCGGCATGGGCCTCAATGCCTTCTTCGCCTTCACGATCGTCCTGCAGGCGAAGGTGCCGTGGCAGACGGCGCTCGGCATGGTGTTCTGGGCTGGAGTGCTGTTCCTGGTTGTGTCGGCCACGCCCCTGCGGGAACAGATCGCGCTCGCGATTCCGCCGCCGCTTCGGGCCGCCGCCTCAGGGGGCATTGGACTGCTGCTCACCTTCATAGGCCTGCGCAACGCCGGGCTGATCGTCGGTGATCCATCCACGCTGCTCCGCATGGGGACGCTCGATCATCGTGCGGCGTTCCTGCTCCTCGGCATCCTCGTCGCCGCAGCATTGATGCGCCGCAACAACCCGCTCGCATTCCTGGCGGCCATCTTCGCGGTGACCGCGCTCGCCTGGACGCTGGGCTACGCGAAGCCGCCGGAGAAACTGGCGAGCGCGCCGGACTTCTCGTCAGCGTTCCTGGCGCTCGACGTCAAAGGCGCGCTCCGGCTCGCGCTGCTGCCGGCGATTGTGGCGATCCTGTTCACGGACCTGTTCGATTCGCTCTCGACGTTCATCGGCGTCGCGAACGCGGCCGGCCTCACCGACGCGGACGGACGTCCGATCAACCTGCGTCGCGGCCTCATCGTCGACGCACTCGCAACGCTCGGCTCGGGGCTGGCAGGCACGTCGCCCGGAACCGCGTACGTGGAAAGCATCGCGGGGATCCGGATGGGCGCCCGGACCGGGCGCGCCTCGGTGGTGACGGCGCTGTGTTTCGTGCCGTGCTTCTTCCTCGCGCCGCTGGCGGCGGCCGTGCCGTCCTACGCGACCGCAGCGATCCTCATTCTGGTCGGGGTGTCGATGTTCCAGTCCGTCGCGACGATCGATTTCTCGTCTCTCGAGGATGCGCTGCCGGCCTTCGTGACTGTAGTACTGATCCCCCTCACGCTCTCCATCACGCAGGGCATCCTCTGGGGATTTCTGCTGCACGCGCTGCTGTATGCCGTCGCGGGACGATCGCGGGAGGTTCGCGCGACGCTTTGGCTGCTTGCGGCGTTGTCGGCAGGACTCCTTCTGCTCGGGCACTGATGTGATCGACGGAGAAGGGAGGGACCCGTTGTTCAGGATCCCCGCATCGCGGCACCGCGCCACATGAAGTACACCGGGAGCCCGAGGAGCACGACGCCAATGCCGACGGCGGCGCGACCGGGTTGCGTTGCGATCGTATTCGCGACGAGCGCGGCCGCCGCGATGATGAACAGAAGCGGCGTCCATGGATACCCGGGGACACGAAACGGACGCTCGGCCTGCGGCTTCGTCCGCCGGAGCACGAACACGCACGCCGCGCCGAGCGCGTAGAAAATCCAGCCAACGAACACGACATAGGTGAGCAGCTGCTCGAACGTTCCGGACACGGCAAGCACCATGGCCCAGAGAGTCCCGGCGATGATGCTCACGGCCGGCGTGCCGTAGCGCGGATGCACATCGGCGAGCCTCCTGAAGAACAGACCATCTTTCGCCATGGCGTAGTAGACGCGCGGCGCTGTAATGGTCAGCCCGTTCGTGGCGGAGAAGATCGACACCAGAATCGCCGCGGCGATGAGCTTCGCGGCGCCGGGGCCCACGATCGCGCCCACGGCCTCGGCCGCCACGCGATCGGATTTGGCGACGCCCTCGGTGCCCAGCGCGGCGAGGTACCCGGCGTTCGCGAACAGGTAGATGCCGACGAGCGACGCCGTGCCGATCACGATGGCGCGCGGGAACGTGCGCCTGGGATCCATGGCTTCGCCCGCTGAAAACGTCACGTACTGCCAGCCTTCATAGGCCCATAACACGCCGATCATGCCGAGGCCCATACCGGAGACGAGCGACGGCGTGACCGACGCCGGCCAGAACGACTCGGCGAGTGCGCGTGCGGCGTGGCGCGAGACGACGAGCACGACACTCATGGTCAGCAGAGCGCACACCTTGATGGCGGTGCTCCAGTTCTGGACGTCCGCGCTGCGTCGGGTGCCGCGCACGTTGATGGCCGCGACGACGCCCAGCAGGACAACGGCGGCCATTTTCTGACCGATCGGCCCGACGGCAACGAACTGCTGCAGGTAGGCCGTCGACGCGACCGCGAGCGTCGCCGCAGATCCTGTCGCGATCACGAGGAAGAACGTCCAGCCGTAGAGGAACGCCGTAAGCGGTCCGAACGCCTCGCGCAGGTACACGTACAGACCGCCCGCCGCGGGATTCATCGCGCCGAGCTCGCCGTAGGTCAGGGCGCCGAGGAGTGAAAGCGCGCCGCCCACAACCCACACCAGCAGCGCGAGCCCGGCATGCCCGCCGGCCTGGCGCAATACGCCGCCCGGCACCAGGAAGATGCCGGAGCCGATCACCGTGCCGACGACGATGAGGATCAGGTCGCGAAGGCCGAGCACGCGGGTGAGGGGGCGGTCCGACAAGACCGCTACGATACCATCCGGCCGCCTCCCGACGGTTCTTCTCGAGAACCGCGCGGCGGTCGTCGCCAACGATTCGCGGCTGTTCGTCGGGGACGGTTTTTTGGCCTGACCGACATCACTCCAGCTTGAGCAAATCGGAGGAATACTACGCCTCGTCGCAAGACGTTCATTCGGTCTGCCCGGCTGTTCGCGCTGCGCGAACGGCGTCAGCGTCGTTCCGCTGAACGCCCGCGCACGGCATTACCGGGGTGCGATGCGCGTCGCGGGACGGGACGGGCTCTTCCGGCTCAACTCCGTCCCCGTGGTGGTCACGTAGTATTTGGCTACCATGTTCGGGCGCTCCCATGCCGGCAGCGTCCGCCGATCGCGGAGGTACTTCAGAAAGTTCGCCGTCACCTGGGCGAAATGCGCCTCGTGGCCCACGCGGAGCTTCTCGGGAATCGTGACGTGGATGTCCGCGCCGCGATCCTCCACGCCGACGCCGGGGTAGAGCTGCTGCAGCGCGGCGATCTTTGCCTGCACGGCCCCAAGTGTCCGTGATTTCCCGGAGTCCGCCGCCGGGACGACATACAGTTCCGGCAGAAAGCGATCGGCCTGCGTCTGGCGCACTTCGACGCGCGCGCGGGTGCCTTTGTAGAACGCGAAGTGGGTGTCGCCGGATCCGGCAGGCGCTTCCCAGTCCCAGATGACGTTCAGCTTCGTGTTCACGCCACGCAGACTGTAGGAGACGAGCGTGTTGGCGTAGTACTCGAGTTTGCCGTCCCTGATCGATCCCGACAGATCGGTTGGAAAGCCAGGCTCGCCCGTGACTCGACGAAAGTCCGCCTCCGATATCGACGTCGGCCAACGCTGCGCCGCGAGCACGCGGACGTCCGATTTGTAGTCGATCGCCCGGTCGGGCGCGAGCGTCCACTGCACGAGATCGACGAGATGGGTGCCGATATCATTGAGCCCCTCGCCCTGTTCGGCCGTATCGAAGAACCAGGGCGGCCTGATGTTCGGCGCGCCGGCCACGGTCTTCATCAGGTAGTGGACGCTCTCCATGTAGACCGCGGGATCCGCTTCCGTCCCGTTGACGATCTCGCCGAACGTCGCCGCGTCGTTCACGAGCGCGCGCTGGAGGATCGACGTAATCTCGAAGCGCTCCGTCATGATGTCGTAGGCAACGACGCCCGTATTGTCGGCCTCGGCGAGAGCGGCGTCGAGCTTCGACACATCCGCAGATTTCAGAATCCACGGCTTGTCGGCGAGCACGTTCAGGCCGCCACGTACCGACGCGACGATGTAATCGATCTTCCCGCGATTGCGGCCCGAGAGCACGACGACGTTGCCGGGCCGCTCGCGAAGCATCCGCTCGAAGAAGTCTGGGCTGGCATGGACTTCGGTCAGCCAGGCCGTTGGATGGTCCGCGCGCCTGTTGAACGACGAAATGCGTTTGAGGTGTTCGAAGAGATCGGGCCCGAGCGGCGCGAACACGTCCACGCGGGCGGCGACGCCGGGATACATTTCCTTCTGAATGAGCCCCGCGTGAAAATGGCCGGGATCCAGGGTCATGAGACGCACGTCAGCCATGGCGCCGCCCCCTTCCTGCCCCGCGCCGGTGATGCTGCCGAGCGCGGCAGCCACGATCAGCGCAACGAGTCGGAGTTTCATCGTTCGGGAGACTACGCGTCCGTCGAATCAGCGTCAAGCCAAACGAACACGCCTTAGGGTGTGGGTGGTTTCGAGAACAGTGTGGCATCAATCGGCACGTTGTGCTCCACCTTGGTGATGCTGATCGTGAAGTTCTGAATGGAGGACGTGGCCTTGAGCTGGAACGGAATCTTGATGCCATCGACCTCCCGGTAGTCGAGAAACTCGATCGTTTGCTCGATCTCCTGTCCAATCTGCGGGACGTCGACTTTGATCACCATTTTTATCGGAAGGCATGTTTCAGCGTCGATCCATTGGCGAACGACGGAACCGCTCGTCGGATCGAGGCTCAGCACGTACGCATCGCGTTCGCCGACTTTTTCTTTCCCGCTCACCTGCACGGTCGTGCCCATCTCTTTGTAATTCAGCAATGGATGCGGGAACGAGCTGTTTCTCAGATTGTCCAGCTGATTGCCCGTGATGTCCTGATTGCCCTGGAGGGTGTCCATCACATAACCCGACGTCCCGTTGAATCGCTGGTCGCGGGTCATCTGCCCAGCCCCGAGGGCGGACAAATCGACCTTGATCAACGAGCGTGACTTGTTCGGCGCGGCGTTCAGGATCTCGATCGAGCCCGCGACTTCACCGCCCGGAGTGGACAATGTGATCGTGCCAATCGTCGAGCGGGATTTCAGTTTTCCGAGCGCGGCACGCCCGCCGGCTGCGGCCAACGTTTTCTCGACCACTTGCTCCGCCGTCTGCGCCCATCCGACGTGCGCCCACCCCAGAATCACCACCACCACTACGGTCAGTCGGGAGGATACGTTTCTCATAGTCCCTTCTCAATCTGGTTCTGAATGTCGTCCGCGCGCTGGCTGGCGCGGAATTCGATGATCCGAAAGTCCGCGAGGCCGTGCGCGTGAAGCGGATCTTCCTCGGCGATCGCTTCGATCTGCCGTCGAGTCTTGCCGACGGCCAGGATGATGCCGCCGTCGCGCGGTATCTTTCGACCCGAGACCAGGAAATTGCCCGACGCGTAGTACTTCTTCAAGAACCTGACATGCGCGGCCATCTGCGCGTCAATTTCAGTGAGGGGGACCTTGTAGGTCAATTCGATGACGAACATGGCCGCTCAGCTTGCATCAAACATGGCGCGGCGTAAAGGGCTGACTGAGCGTTCCCGGCCGCGGCGCAAGTAAGCCGCCGCTGATCGACGCCACGATGGGTAGTCCTACGAACGGATCGCGCGTCATGATCGATCTGCGTCTCTCATCCTGGCCCAGGTGATTCTAGCCTGTGACGACGCGATCGGGCCTGTCCGTTCGACCCCGAGGTGCGAATGTACAATCGGATTCGACGTGCCACCTGAACCGATCGTTCATTACCGGGGTGGGGCGATGTCCGACGTACCGTCAACCAAGCGCCTCTCGACGAACGCGGTACGCTACACGATTCCGTTCCTCCTTATCTTCACGTCTCTGCTGGTTCGATTCACCTTCCAGCGATGGCTCGGTGCATCCGTGCCATATCTGCACTTCTTTCCGGCGGTGATGTTCGCTGCGTGGTTCGGCGGACTTGGACCGGGCATCGTGGCCACCCTCTTGTCGGGGGCGACCGCGATCTATTTTTCGCTGAAGCCGAACAGTTTCATCACATTCAGCCGCGCCGAGACGCTCACCGTTCCGATCTTCATGGCGATTAGCATCGTCATTTCGTGGCTGTTCGAGTCGGTGCGGCAATCGGAGAGCGCCCACCGGAATGCCGCGTTCACGGCCGACCAGCGCGCGCACGAGCTCGAAGCCATCTTCGAAGCGATGCCCGACGGCGTCTACGTCGGCACCCCGGAACGCATTACGCGGGTGAACGCTGCCGGGCTGCGCGTGCTCGGGGTTTCATCGCTGGAGGACCTGAACGCGGGGAGCCATGAGCGCGGGCAGAAGTTCGCGCTTCGGTCAGCGGCGACAGGTGAACGCATTGAAGGCGACCGCCTGCCCTTCTCGCGCGCGCTGCGAGGCGAAGCTGTCGTCGACGTGGTGATCGCGCGCCGCGCCGACACGGGCGAAGACGTCTTCATCCGGACGTCCGCTGCACCGATCGTCGACAACGATCGTGTGGTCGGAGCCGTCGCGGTGAACGCCGACGTGACGGAACAGCGGCGGGCCGCCGAGCGGCTCGAGAAGACCACTGCTGCGCTCTCTGCGGTGAGTCGGCGTCTCGAAGAAGTCGTCGCCGATGTACCTGGCGTCGTGTGGGAAGCGTGGGGCCGGCCCGACGCCGCCTCGCAGCGGATCGATTTCGTCTCCGACTATATCGAGACCATGCTCGGGTACGCACCGGTCGAATGGACGTCCACGCCGAACTTCTGGCTCACAATCGTTCATCCCGATGACAAGGAGCGGGCAGGCCGGGAAGCGCTCGCGATCTTCAACGGCGGCGTGGGCGGACGACAGGAGTTCCGTTGGGTGGCTCGCGACGGGCGTGTGGTCTGGGTGGAAGGGCATTCGTCGGTCATCCTCGACGAACAGGGGCGGCCGGTCGGGATGCGGGGTGTGACGCTGGACATCACCGGACGCAAACAGCTCGAACAGGAAAGGGCAGCGCTCCTGCAACGGGAGCGGCACGCCCGTGCCGATGCGGTCGCCGCGAATCGCCTCAAAGACGATTTTCTGGCGACGCTGTCACACGAGCTGCGAACGCCATTGAACGCGATCCTCGGATACTCGCGTATGTTGCGCAGCGGCGTGGTCGATCGGGAACGGCAGGCTCGCGCGTTGGAGATCGTCGAGCGAAATGCCAGCGCCCTGTCACGGATGGTGGCCGACGTCCTCGATGTCGCGCGCATCGTCGCCGGCAAGGTGCAGCTCAACGCTCAGCTGATTGATCTGCCGATGGTTGTCGAGGAGGCGATCGCGACGATCCGGCCGGCGGCGGAAGCGAAAGGCGTTCGGCTGCAGACCGTGATGGACGCCGAGGCCGGGCCGGTTCTGGGGGATGGCGATCGTCTTCAGCAGGTGATCTGGAATCTGCTCTCGAATGCCGTTCGCTTCACATCTCGTGACGGCCTGGTGCAGGTGCGGCTGCAGCGAATCGATTCAAACCTCGAGATCGTCGTCAACGATACCGGCGCCGGCATTGCGCCTGAGTTCCTGCCCCATGTCTTCGAGCGTTTTCGGCAGGCCGACAGTCGTTTATCGCGGGAATATGGCGGGCTGGGCCTGGGCCTGGCGATCTCGCGCGAACTGGTCGAGCTGCATGGCGGTACGATCCGCGCCGAAAGCGAGGGTCTGGGAAAGGGCGCCACCTTTGTCGTGATGCTGCCTCGATCGATCCCTTCGTCTGAAACACGTTTCGACAGACTGAACGAGCGTCGCGGTGCGGAGCCACGCGAACAGGCGCCGCTGGACGTGGATCTCACGGGGCTCCAGATTCTGGTCGTGGACGACGATCCGGATGCGCTGACGCTGATGCGTGAGATCCTCGAGGCGGCGGGTGCCACAGTCATCAGTGCAGATTCGGGTCGCGCGGCGTTGAGCGCTTTGGACGAGTGCACCCCTCACGCGATCGTGAGTGACCTGGGCATGCCTGGCATGGATGGTTTCGAGCTGCTGGCCCAATTGCGCCAGTCGCCTTCGGAATCGCGGAGAAACATTCCCGCCGCCGCCCTGACGGCATATGCGCGCTCCGAAGATCGGGCGCGTTCCCTCAAGAGTGGCTTTCGGATACACCTTTCCAAGCCGATCGACCCGGGAGAGCTCGTGGCGGCTGTCGCGGCGCTCGCGAGCCGGGCCGATACGACGCCGAGCTGAAATCGGGCTGCGACGGCTCATCCCACGCGCGTTTCCGCGTCCTTACCTCGGTGATACGATCTGCTCGCGACAACAACGCTGGACTAACGCAGGGCGGTACGCGGCGTCGAGGTCTCAACCGTGGAACATCACAAGAAGCTCGCCATCCTGGTCGGCGGCGGACCCGCCCCCGGCATCAACAGCGTGATCGGCGCGGCGACGATCCGCGCCGCGCTTGACGGCATGGACGTCGTTGGCGTGCGCGACGGATTCGAGGGCCTGATGCACGGTGACATCGAACACATCACGCCCCTCACGATCGACGTGGTCAGCCGGATCCACTTCCGCGGCGGCTCACATATCGGGATCTCGCGCGCGAATCCGACCTCCGATCCGAAGCATCTCGAAAACGTCGTGATCTCACTGCTGCGCCTCGACGTGACCGGACTGCTCACGATTGGCGGCGACGACACGGCGTACTCGGCGATGAAGGTCGAAGAACGCGCTGACGGCCGCATTCACGTGGTGCACGTGCCGAAGACGATCGACAACGATCTCGATCTGCCGGCGACGGTCGACACGTTCGGGTTCCAGACCGCTCGCCACCACGGCGCCGAGATCGTCAAGAATCTCATGGTGGACGCGAAGACCACCTCGCGGTGGTACTTCGTGATCACGATGGGGCGGAAAGCCGGCCATCTCGCGCTCGGGATCGGCAAAGCCGCCGGTGCGACGCTCACGCTGATTCCCGAGGAGTTCCCGAAGCCGCTGCGACTGAAAACCATCGTCGACACGCTCGTCGGTTCCATTATCAAGCGTCTGAGTTACGGACGGCGCGACGGCGTCGCGATGATTGCTGAAGGCGTCGTGCTGGACGCGGAGCCGAACGACCTGTCCTCGCTGCATGAAGTCGAGCGCGATGCGCACGGGAACCTCCGCATCGCCGAGGTGAACATCGGGGAGATCCTCAAAGCACAGGTGGCGGCCCGGCTGAAGGAACTGGGGATGAAGGCAACGCTCGTGGCCAAGAACATCGGCTACGAGCTCAGGTGCGCCGATCCCATCCCCTATGACATGGAGTACACGCGCGACCTCGGCTACTGCGCGGCGAAATTCCTGCTGGCCGGTGGGAATGCGGCCATGATCTCGATGCAGGGCGGCCATTTCGTGCCCATCCCGTTCGCGGCACTGATCGACAAGGAGACGGGCCGGGCTCGATTACGGCTCGTCGATACGCATTCCACCCGGTATGCCATCGCCCGGCGTTACATGATCCGCTTGCGCCGCGACGATTTCGGCGATCCGCACGAGCTCGCGAAGTTCGCCGCGACCGCTGGCATTCCGATGCAGGAGTTCCGTCGGCAGTTCGAGTATCTCGTCGACTACGAGCCGCCGCCGCTCATGATGGACGCGAAAGGTGAGGCGAAATCTGCGGCCGGTCTCGTCGACTGATCGGCTAGTCCCGGCGCTCTTGCCGTTGCGGCATGATGTGGCTGGGAAGCTCGCTCGCCACGACCGTCCGCCACTCGACATCGAAGCGTCCGTGATACCCGAAGAGCGGTCCCCAGACGCTGTTGTGCACATGCACGACAATCCGAAAGCGTCGAGTCGAGTCGTCGTACCATTCCCGCACGTCGGCGATGCCGCTAAAGAGCATCGGAAACCTGAACCCAATCGCGCGCGAACAAGAATCTCGACGTAGATGCTCATTGGAGACGACTCTCGGCATGTGTGGCGCGCTTCATCGAGCGGTCAGGAACATGGAGGCCTCAGTTCGCGACGGGATTCTGAAAGAGCGCTTCCCGGATGAGTTCATCCGCAGAGATGATGAACCGTCGAACGGGCGGCACTCGTAGCGCCAGCGCCGCAGACGGCAACAGTTGCTCCGTGAGCGAGACCAGGGCAGCCGTCGCTCGGCGCTTCGAGCTCTTGTCCAGCAGCCACCACAGAAGCACCGCCAGATGGACCAGGTACAGAAGGCGGCCCAGCGATTCGGCCAGCGGCTGTTTCGGGGCATCGGTCGCTCCGGTGATGGCGTCTTCGAAGACCCGCTGCACACGGAGACGCGAGAACGCCGTTGTCGCAGCAAAGATCCCTTCATCGGGATCGCCGACCAGAACTGGTGTGAGCGCACGCAGCGCGACGCGGTGTGGCTCGAGCACGCGAAGGCTCGTCTTCAGAGCGAAGACGAAACGGTCGCGCCATTTCCCCTGGTGCATGTCCGCGGCTTGACGCGCGAACACGGTGGATAGTTCGTCGTAGAGCGCAATGACCACGGCCTGTTTGCTCGGGAAGTAGCGATAGAGCAGTCCGACACTGACGCCCGCTTCCTTGGCGATGTCCCGCAGGGTCGTCGCCTCATATCCGCGTTCCGAGATCAACCGCATCGCGACGGCATAGAGACGCTCGCGGGCCGCCGCCCCCTGCCGCGTCTGACCCGGGGGCCGGCCACGTTTTCGCGGCTTGACATTTTGAGTGAACATGTTCACTAATATTAGAACATGGTCTATTCCACAACGCAAGCGTCGTCCGAAGCCCAACGCGTCCACCTGGTCCGTACGGACGGTATCTGCGGTCTTTGCAGCCGCCTCTTACGCCACGACCGGAGCTCAGAGGCCGCTTCGTCGACTGAATGGGAGGGTGCGATGAAGATCGTCATTCCGGGAGGGTCGGGGCAAGTCGGGACTGTTCTCGCGCGCGCATTCCACACTGACGGCCACGACGTTGTCGTCTTGAGTCGCGATCCCAAGGCTCAATCGTGGCGGGTTGTGGCCTGGGACGGCGCAACACTCGGCGACTGGCAAAGGGAGGTTGATGGCAGCGACGTGGTTATCAATCTGACCGGCCGCAGCGTCAACTGCCGCTACACGACGGCGAATCAACGGGAGATCCTTGAGTCGCGGGTGCTGTCGACGCGCGCTGTCGGAAAGGCGATCGCACAGTCGGCGAGTCCGCCACGCGTGTGGCTGCAAGCGAGCACCGCCACGATCTATGCGCACCGCTACGACGCCCCGAACGACGAAGCGACGGGTGTCCTCGGTGGGGCGGAATCGAATGCGCCTGACACGTGGCGATTCAGCATCGACGTGGCGATCGCGTGGGAGCGTGCGTTGGTCGAGGCGGCGACGCCGGAGACCCGCAAGGTGGCGCTCAGATCGGCGATGACGCTCAGCCCCGATTTTGGCGGCGTATTCGACACGCTACTCGGCCTGGCGCGACGCGGCCTCGGCGGAAGCGCCGGCGATGGCCGCCAGTTCATGTCCTGGATTCACTATGAGGACTTCGTGTCGGCTGTTCGCTGGCTGATTGAACGGGATGACGTCGATGGGATTGTGAACGTGGCCTCTCCGAATCCGTTGCCAAATGCAGAGTTCATGCAGATTCTGCGCGAAGCTTGCGGCATTTCATTCGGTCTGCCGGCGACGAACTGGATGTTGGAGATCGGTGCGGCCTTCATGCGCACCGAAACCGAACTCATTCTGAAGAGCCGAAGGGTGGTGCCAAGCAGGCTGCTTGAGCACGGTTTCACGTTCAACTTTCCGACTTGGCGAGACGCTGCGCCCGACCTCTATCGCCAGTGGAAACTGAAGCTCGACGTCGGCGCAGATGCGGCCTGACGACTGTGATTCATCCGGAGAGCCTATTCCTGGCGAAGCGCCTGCGTCGGGTCGAGCCGAGCGGCACGGGTGGCCGGAATTGAGGCGGCCACCAGGCAGGCTGCGATGATGACGAGCAGACTCACAGCGTAGGCGACCGGATCGAGAACGTGCACGATATGGCCAATGGTGGCGGCGCCCAGTGTGGCCCGGAGCAACGCGGCGAGTCCCGCGGCTGAACCGCCGCCGATAAGGAGGCCGACGCCGACGGGCCGGATCGACTGCGACAGGACCAGCCGTGTGACATCCTGTATCGTCGCGCCGAGCGCCACGCGCACGCCGATTTCCCTGGTGCGCTGCTCGACGAGGTACGACAGCACGCTGAAGAGGCCCGACAGGGTCAGTGCCAGGGCCAGCCCGCCGAGGACGACCGTCAACCAGAACGCGATCTGCAGGAGGTAGGTGTCCATCCTGGCCAGCGTCCGCATGGTCACCACCTGGCGGGCCATGTTGGGATCGATCGTGGTCAATCGATTGAGGAGCGTCTGCCGCGCCAGTTCAGGATCGCCGTGGACACGCGCGATGAGCGACGTCCTGGGCATCGCGGCACTCGTCGGCACGTAGACGACGGCCTTATTGAAGGGTGCGATCCGGAGCCCTGCGACGTCTCGGACGACCCCGGCCACCGTGAACGTTCGCGACTCGAGCGGCGGCTCGTCGACGCGCGGCGTGTCGGACGTGAGATCCACGTCGAGGCGCACGACCTGGCCGACCGCATCGGCATTCGGCCACATGACGCGCGCGGTCGTTTCGGAAACGATCGCCACCGACAGATTCGACGTGCGCTCAGCCGGCGTGAACGCCCGCCCCCTCACGACCGCGATATCGAGCACGCTGAAGAACTCCGGCGAGACGAACCTGTATGCGACCCTTGCCTTGGCGCCGCTGCTCTCCGCGAAGGCCGCTCGCGGTGCCAGGTCCGGCCACGACGCCGCCACGGAGGCGACCGACGGTTCGGCCATCACCGCTTCCACGATCGCATGGCGGGTCGGCTCGTTCACGATCTGGACGACGACGGTGTCGGAGGTTCGCACTCCAGGATCGAACGCGGCCGCCGCAAACGCACCTCTCAAGAACACCGCCGCCGAGATCAGCAGCAGCGCCGACGCGCTCACCTGCAGGCCAATCAGGAAATTCCGCGCTCGTCCTGGTCGCGCGTCCCTGATCACCTCGCCCCGGATCGTCCTGATCGGTTCGATCCGTGTGGCCTGCAGCGCAGGGGCCAACCCGAACGCAATTGTCGAGACGCCGGCGCCGACGATGAGAAACAGCCACACGCGCCAGTCCGCGTCGGGTACCAGCAATCGGATATCTCCGATATCGGGCGGCATGCTGGTCATCACCGCGTTGATGATCGCTGCGAGCGCCACGCGCGAGATCGCGAAGCCGGCCGCGGCGGCCACGAGCGCCAGCAGCAGGCTCTCCGTCAACAATTGGCGGACGATGCGGCGGCGGGTGGCGCCAAGTGACAGCCGGATGCCAATCTCACGCTGTCGCGCCACACCCCTGGCGAGGAGAAGGTTGGCGACGTTGGCACAGCCGATCAGCAGGATGAGGCCGAACGCAAAGAACAGGGGCGCGAACACGAACACGGTATCACGACTCGGCTGGGCGGTACCGCGCCTCGGTACGAGCGTAATGTTCGAAGCGCCGCGCTCGATGGGACTGCGATGGGACTGGCGTGCCTCCCAGACGGCGAGTCGCGCCACCGCGGCCTGCCGCGACATGCCCGGTTTGAGGCGTCCGATGATGTCGACACCGACATTCGCTTCGCGGCCCCGATGGATCGGACGAACGTGACCGAGCATCGAGAGCGGCGCCCAATAGTCGTCGGGTGCGACGGTCAGTCCGCGAAATCTATCGGGCATCACGCCGACAATCTCGACCGTCACTTCATTGACGAGCAGGCGGCGACCGAGAATGGCCGGGTCGCGCGCAAATAGCCGATCCCATCCGCGGTGGCTGAGGACCATCGCCGGATGTCCCGCGAATGGCTCGTCGTCGGCAGGCGTCAGCGTCCGTCCGATCGCGGCGCGGACGCCGACCACCTGGAAGAAGTTGCCCGTGACGAGCGTGCCGAACATCAACCGCCCGTCGACGCGGCTGTCGACATCGGACAGCTCCGCGTACGCGTCGGTGAAGACGCTGGTCTCACGACGGAGCGCGTCGAACTGCGCACGCGTGAAACGCTGACGCTCGTCGTCGGAGGTTTGCGGCCGTTCCACCGCGAACATCTCGTGCACGTCCGGCACTGCGTCGACGCGAAACAGCAGCGCGTTGAGCACTGTGAACGCCACGGCGACCAGGCCGAGCCCGAGCGCCACCGTGGACACGATAGTGAAGGCGGCGAGCGGCGCGCGCGCGAAGGTGCGGAACGCGTAGAAGATGTCGCGAATCGTATCGTCGCGCACGGTCAGGTCCTGTACACGCTCACGCCGCCTCTTTCTTGTAGATTGGCACAGGGAGAGACGACGCCGATCGGAAAAAAGTTCGCGCGCCCGAACCGGGGCCGTTGGCCTTTGAGAGGATCGGCGGTGCGCCGCGTTCTTACTGGTAGCGAGTCATGACGGTCGATCCCGAAGCGCTGTTTCTTGCCAACCAACGCCGCCTGTTCAGCTACTTCCGGCGCGTGGTTGGTCAGACAGACGCAGCGCGTGATTTGACGCAGGACGTTTTCCTGAGGGTGACTCGTACAACGGTCCCCGATGCCGGAGACACCGAGGTCCGGGCCTGGCTCTTTCGAATCGCCAGGAATCTCGCGCTCGACTACTCCCGCAAACGGATTCGACAGCCCGAACCGGCGCCACTGGTGGAGCACGGTTCGCGACATCCATCTCAGGACGTCGACTTCGCTGTCCACGAGGCGCTCACCGCGCTATCCGATCTCGATCGAGACGTATTTCTCATGCGGGAGGTCGCGGGGCTTGGTTACGACGAGATCGCGCGGGCATGCGGGCTGACGCCTGACGCCGTCCGCTCTCGCATCCACCGCGCTCGACTCCAGCTCCGCGCGCTGCTGGCGGCGCCGATTGCGACAAGACGAACGATTCCGATGCGGCAGTCCGGCCGCGAGACCTGAGACGGGGACATGAACGAGATGCACGAAGTGATTTCGGCCTTTCTGGACGACGAACCATTCGATCCGAGCCAGCTGGCGGACGCGCTCAGCGAACAGGGCGGACGCGATTTGCTTCTCGACCTTCTGGCGCTGCGTCACGTGGTGCAGCCGCAAGGCCGCGAGGTACCGGCTTCCCTTGCGCAACGGCCGAGACGTGCGCCATTGCAAGCGCTGGTCGCTGCGGCCGCGGTACTGGTCGCGCTGGCCGGAGGTTATTTCCTCGGAGAGCGCCGGGGTGGAAACGCACTCTCTGCAACGCCGGCTGCGATGCGAGTCGTAGACGCCCCGGCGGCGTGGCAGGAAGTGCCCTCCGGGAGGATGCGATGAGAACCATTCCGTGGTGTCTGCTGATCACCCATCTTGCCGCGGGCATTGCGCATGCCCAGACGCCGAACGACCTGCAGGTTCGTCTCGGCGCATATACGTCGAGTACTGACGGTGGCGAAAAGCCGGTCGGGGTCTGGTTCAGCACGGGTCCCGTTGCCATCGGGAAGCGCGTGACCAGTACGTTCTCCGTTGGTGAAAGTTGTGAGGCGTTCTCGGTCAGCTCTGACGGATCTCTTCGTGAGCACGCCACCGCCGCCTGGAGAATCGACGTGACGCCGACGCGTGTCGTTCGCGACGCCGTCACGTTTCGACTGCGATGGCAGATGGCCGGACGGCAAGGCGATCGGATGTCACTGGTATTCAGTGACGCCTCTCCGTCCCTGCATGATGATATCGAGTTGACGCTCCGTCCAGGAGAGTCGTGGCCGGTTTACACGCTGCGAAATATCGCCCGGTACTCGTGTGCGACCGCGTCGTCGATCCGCGTATCGGTCGACAACTATCCCGAGGAGGAGAACGAGCGTCGACTCGTTGTGGCCGACCTCTGGCTCGTCGAGCGTCTTCCAAACGGCAGTGAAGCGCAGCGGAGCCAGCCGCTCTCGGTTCGCGGTCTGCCAAATCACCCCTTCCGCTTCTACTTCGACAGCATCGTCGATGGAAACGTCACGCTCGATATTTACGGGATACTCATCTCGCGGCTCGAGACGAACGGCCTCGCGATCTCCGTTGAAACGCGCAGCCGATGGGCTCCCGGCTCGCCGAATGTCAGCGGTCCGCAACGATCCGTGAAATCGGAGATCCAGGTGAAGCCGGCGGAGATCGTCGAGATCCGGCTGCCGATGTTAGGAGACGACGCCGGGCCGTTTGCGAAGCGCGCGTTTTCGATCAGGATCCGAGCGCGTCAGCTCCGCTGACGCGCAGATCACACTCCGGTAGTGACCGGCCGGCTGATGGTCATCAGCTTCACGAGCAGCAGGCCTGCAACGAACCCGCCGATGTGTGCCATGTACGCGACGCCGCCAGACTCCGGCGTGTTCGCGATCGATCCGATTCCACTGATCAGCTGAATGACGATCCAGAATCCGAGGACGACGACCGCCGGCACCGAGGCGACGCCGCCACGCATCAGCACGCGCACGCGATTGCGTGGGAAGAGCACCAGATAGCCGCCCAGGACGCCGCTGATCGCGCCCGATGCACCGAGACTCGGGATGTTCGAAGCGCCGCTCGCAACGATCTGCGCCAGCCCGGCCGCGATCCCGCAAATCAGGTAGAACACGATGAACCGGCCGTGGCCCATCACGCGCTCGAGGTTATCTCCGAAGATCCACAGGTAGAGCATGTTGCCGCCCAGGTGCATCCATCCGCCGTGCAGGAACATCGACGTAAAGAGCGTGGACCAAAACGGGACAGGAATCGTTGGAGGCAGGTCGTGGCGCACGACGTATTCATGCGGGACCACGCCCCAAGCCTGGATGAACGACTGCAGCGCGCCCTGTGACGGTTGTGCGAGCTCGAGCAGAAATGCGAGGACGTTGAGGACCACCAGCGCGATTACGACCAGTGGTGCGGAACCTCCGGAGTCACGGTCGTCGCCAATCGGCAGCATCGCGATCCTCCGGAGGCGGGCTGAGCAACCTCCGTACCGCATGCGGTAGGATTCCCCGCATGAGGTCGACCATGCGCCGATTGCTATCTGCGGCATTGCTGCTCGTCGCTGTCATCAGCATGACCGCCGCCCCGCGCGCGCCGAAACCCGGCGTCGACTGGCCGCAGTTCCGCGGCATTTCAGCCAGCGGCGTCGCCGAAGGCTTCTCGCTGCCGGCGACGTGGGACGCGAAGAGCGGGACGAACGTGATCTGGAAAACACCGATTCCAGGGCTCGGGCTCTCGAGTCCGGTCGTGTGGGGCGATGAGATTTTCCTGACCACTGCGATCAGCGGCAAGGTCGACGCGAGCCTGAAGGTCGGCCTCTACGGCGACATCACCTCGGTGCAGGACGACACCGAGCACGAGTGGCGGCTGTACGCGCTGGACAAGAAGACCGGCGCCACCAAGTGGCAGCGGACGGTCCACAAGGCCGTGCCGAAGATCAAGCGCCACACGAAGAACAGCCATGCGAACTCGACACTGGCCACCGACGGCGAGCGGCTGATTGCCTTCTTCGGTTCGGAAGGGCTCTACGCGTTCGACCTGACGGGCAAGCCGCTGTGGAAGAAGGATCTCGGCGTGCTCGACGCCGGCTTTTACATGGTGCCCGAGGCGCAGTGGGAAACGGGCAGCTCGCCGGTCATCCACGACGGCATGGTCATCGTCCAGGCCGACGTGCAGAAAAACTCGTTCCTGGCGATGTTCGACGCGAAGGACGGCCGCGAAGTCTGGCGCGTCGAGCGCACCGATGTGCCGACGTGGAGCACGCCGACGATTCACCGCGTCGGCGGGCGCACGCAGATTCTCGTCAACGGCATGCGTCACGTCGGCGCGTACGATTTCAAAACCGGCGACGTGATCTGGAAGCTGTCAGGCGGCGGCGACATTCCCGTCCCGACGCCCGTCGTGAGCGACGGCCTCGTGTACGTCACGAACGCGCACGGGCGCGACTCACCGGTCTATGCGATTAAAGAGACGGCGACCGGCGACGTCAGCCTGAAGGCGGATGCGACGAGCAACGACGGCGTCGCGTGGATGGCGCCGCGCAGCGGCGGCTACATGTGCACGCCGCTCATCTACCGTGGCCTGGTCTACATCGTCCGCTACAACGGCGTGCTGAACGTGTTCGACGCCAGGAGCGGCGAGAGGAAATTCGAAGCGCGGCTCGCCGGCGCGACGTCGGCGTTCACGTCGTCGCCTGTTGCCAACGACGGCAAAGTGTACATCGCCAGTGAAGACGGACAAGTGTTCGTGCTGGCGGCCGGACCGAAGTACGAAGAGATCGCGATGAATCAGATGTCGACGCCGATCCTTGCGACGCCGGCGCTTTCCGAAGGACGAATGTTCCTGAGGACGGGCGATCAGATCATGGCCATCGGAAAAAAGTAGACAGGAAGAATGGACGCGCGTCACTCGTGACGCAACGCCACGATCGGATCGAGCCGGGACGCACGGCGCGCGGGCACCCAGCTCGCTATTAGCGCCACAATCAGCATCGCGGTGACCGCGCCGCCGATCGCGATCGGATCGATAGGCGTGACACTGAACAGTGTCGCCTTGACATAGCGGCCAAGAGCCGCGGCGGCCGCGGCGCCGACGATCGCGCCAATCGCCGCGAGCAGCGCTGCCTCGCGCATCACCATGACGAGCACGTCCGCACGCGCGGCGCCGAGCGCGACGCGATCTCACCCGTCCGCCGCGACACGTTCTGCGCCAGGATGCCGTAGATTCCCACCGCCGAGAGAATCAACGCGAGCACGCCGAACGCCGACGTCAACGTCACGAACAGCCGCTCGCGCGACATCGTCGCGTCGATCTGCTGCATTTGCGTGCGCACGTCGAACACGGGCAGATCTGTGTCGACCGATCGCACGGCCTCCCGAACGAGCGGCAGGATCGCGGACACGCTCGCAGCCGTTCGCACTTCGAACGTGAACGAGGCGGCTTCCTCAGCCTGCGGCAGCACGCCGAACCAGGTCGGCGGAACCGGCGATTGCATGCGATCGTAATGTGTGTCGCCGCACACGCCGACGATCTCGAAGGTCTGGGTTCCACTCTTGAATCGCCGTCCGATCGGATTGCCGTCAGGCAGGTACTGGCGCACGAACTGCTGATTGACGATCGCGACCGTCGGCGACTCCCGCCGATCGTGCGCGTCGAACGACCGCCCCATGACGATCGGCAGGCCCATCGTCTCGAAAAATCGATGGCCGACGACGTTGTAGAAGGTGGGGACGCGCGTGGGGGGCGTTCGGTCTGTGAATTCCACCGTCGTTCTCGCCCGCCTCTCGCCGACGAGCACCTGCGCCGACAGGCTAGACACCTCGACACCGGGGATCGCGGCGATCCGCCGATCGATTTCCTCGAACATGGCGTGGCGCGCCTCCCCGACGTACGTGGCGCGCGGCGGATCGATCGTGAAGAGCACGATCTGCTCGGGACGGAACCCGAGCGCCACCGACCGGAGATTCGCAATCGTGCGCAGGAACAGCGCCGCACCAATCAACAGCACCACCGAGAATGCGACCTGAAAGACGACGAGCCAGCGGCCGCGCATCGCATGGGTCGTCGCGCGGCCGCCGTCTTTCAGGGAAGATTGGACGTCGCCCTGCAGCGCCTGCCAGATCGGCACGAGGCTGAAGAGGACGCTCGTCGCGATCGTCACCGCGAGCGCGAGGGCCAGCACGCGAAGGTCGAAGGCCGCACCGAAACGCTCCGGTTCCCACGAAGACAGGAGCACATTCGGGACGACGTCGCGCACCCAGTAGCCGAGCAGCACACCGAGCGCGCCGCCCGCAAGGCCGAGGGCGAGCCCTTCGGTCAGCAACTGGCGCGTCAGGCGCGCGCGGCCGGCGCCGAGCGCGAGCCGCAGACTCAGTTCGCGGCGGCGCGTCGAGGCCCGCGCCAGGAGCAGGTTCGCCACGTTCGCGCAGGCGATGAGCAGCACGACACCGACGAGTGCGAGCAGCGCGATGAGCGGCGAGCCGAAGTCCTCCGCGAGATTGTCGAGCCCCCGCGCACCGTCGAGTAAACGAAGCGCTGGCTGCGGGCGATTCATCTCGGTCGGCAGCGCCGCGCGGACCGCCTGTTGCAGCGTCGCCTGCATCGCGGACTGTGCCCTAGCATCAGCGACGCCGGGCTTCAGCCGTCCCATGACGTCGACCCACCACATCTCCTGATCGTCGATCAGGTTCCCCGTCTTCCTGAACGGTACCGGCGCGACGACCGGCTGCATCGTCAGCGGCATGAAGAGCTCGGGCGACGCCTGCGACGACAGGCCGGCGAAGCCCGGCGGGTTGACACCGACGATCGTCACGGGCACCTGGTTGACGCGGATCGATTGGCCGATGGCGCGGGCATCACGGCCGAAGCGGCGCGCCCAGTAGGCGTCGCTGATCACGGCGACGGCCTCGCTCTGTCCACGCCGAGCGTCCGAGGGCAGGATCGGCCGTCCGGCGATCGGCACTACGCCGAGACCTTCGTAGGCGCCGCCCGAGACGAGAGCCGCGCCGACCCGTTCCGCCTGGCCGCCCACGAGCGCGGTGACGCGACCAACCATTCTGAAGCCGAACACGTGATCGAACGCCGGCGCGCCGAGCTCGAATGCCTTGAAGACATCGTACGAAAACCCGGCGCCGATCTTGTTTGGATTGGTGGGTCTGACGCGGCTCCAGTCGTCCCACGTCGAATCCGGAATGCCGCGCGGGCCGGTGCTCCAGGTGAACAGGCGCAGCTGCTGCGGATCGCGGACCGGCATCGGCTTCCAGAGCGCCGCCTCCATCAGGCTGAAGATGGCGGTGTTCGCGCCGATGCCCAGCGCGAGCGACAGCATGGCGAAGAGCGTGACCGCGCGATTCTTCAGATGCGTGCGGGATGCGAATCGCAGATCCTGAGCGAGCTCCGCCAGCGGGCGCCATGTCCAGGGCCCGCGGATCTCCTCGCTCAAGAGCGCGTCGTTGCCGAGATCGCGTCGAGCGGCCCATCGCGCGTCATCGTCCGAGAGCCCGGCGTCGCGCCGCTCCTCTGTCTCCTGATCGAGATGGAACTGCAGCTCCTCGCGCACGTCGTTTTCCTTGCGGCGGCGCTGCAGCCACCACATGAACCTTCGCAGCAGCGGCATCATTTCCCCTCCGCACCGCCCGGCTCGAGCAGGAATCCCATCGCGCGAACGAACGCATCCCACTTCGAATGTTCGCTGGCCAGCTGCTTTCGCCCCTTCGACGTTAGGCGGTAATATCGCGCGCGCTTGCCCTTCTCCGAGCGCTCCCATGAGGCCGCGACCCAGCCGTTGGCTTCGAGCCGGTACAGCGCCGGGTAGAGCGACCCCGTTTCAACCTGCAGCAGGTCTTCCGTCGTGCGTTGAATGTGCTTGGCGATGGCGTGGCCGTGGCTCGGTCCCGGCAGCAGCGTCCGGAGGATCATCAGATCCAGCGTGCCTCGCAGCAGTTCGACTCGCGTCTCCCGTTTGCGACTCATTGTGTAGGAACGCTACCCTATATTATGTAGAAAGTCTACTCAACGTCGATGCGCTGGAGCGGAAGGCCGATCGGTGTGGAGATCACTGCACCGGCGGCCGTGCCTTTGGATCGTCTGAATCGCCTTCTTGCCGATCTGTGAGACGCCGCTGAACGAACACGATTACCTGCCCGTACGCGCTGCGTGAACACGCACGTCTCCTAATAGGTGTGGAGTTTTGGCCGGCGTGTAAATCGCTCGATCGATCTTGACAACTGCAGTTGCGGCGTTTGCCAGCCGAAGCTCGCGGCTGAACGTGTCAGCGCGTGGCAGCCGTAGCTCTCGGTGAAGTGGAGGTCCACCTTCGCGGCTTCGCCGCTACGGCGGACAACCTTCCCTGGCTTGCCAGCCGAAGCTTGCGCCCAGCGACAGCACGCAAGCGAAGGTTGGTGGACCAGACCGGGGATCGAACCGGTGACCTCATGAATGCCATGCAAATCGTGGGCAACGATTGTCAGGCAGCCCGCCCGAGCAGTAGATTCATCGCATGACCTCCGACGCCAGCCGCCCTGCGAACAAGTTGCTTCGCCTGCTCGAACCGTCTGCGTATCATCGCCTCGCGCCGAAGTTGAAGCCGGTAACGCTGGAAGCCAAGCAGGTGCTCTACAAGCCCAACGAAGCAATACACACGATTTATTTTCCCGAAAACGCGGTCATCTGCCAGATGGCTCTCATGGTCAACGGCGACACGATGGAAACAGCAACCGTCGGACCGGAAGGTGCATCGTGGATTTCGGCGAGGCATCGGTGCTCCGAGTATGCCCTGAACCGTACCGGGATCTTCGGAGGGCAGTTAACGTGAGTCATGCCACCGCGGCCTGCTCATAGTAGCGCGCTTCGTACTCGGCCGGCGGCACGTACCCGATCGGTTCGAGCAAGCGCCGGTGGTTGAACCAATCGA
>WNFV01005253.1_pt1 | contig 22400 bp, 28 predicted proteins | sample 5400101 | NCBI WGS metagenome assembly WNFV01 (sample SAMN13153361, study PRJNA577476) | soil metagenome | isolation source: 115 cm soil or saprolite under grassland replicate 1 | place: USA:California | collected 2016-06-15 | reverse complement strand
TCCTGCTCGAGTGTTGATGTTGGGGTGGGCCCGGGAGCCGGCGGTAGGCTGAGGTTCGCCAAGGCCTTCGCGCTCCAGCCCAGGGGCTGGGCTTGGAACTGCGGAGGCCCCTTGGAACGTTTGCGGTGTCGTGGGCCACCGCAACGCGGGAGGAGTACGAATAGGGGGTGAGCGATGAGCGAGAGCGAGCAGCCCAAGCGGATCGAGACGTTCCTCTACGACGCGGACGGGAACCGCACCAAGGACGAGAGCGTCGCCGTGCGCGGCGAGGTGGTCGAGTTGGATGCAGAGGGCAGGGCAGTCGAAGGAGGTGTGGATATGGCAACCGGAACCGTGAAGTGGTTCAACGACGACAAGGGTTACGGCTTCATCACGCAGGACGATGGTGGCAAGGACGTCTTCGTCCACCACAGCGCGATCAGCGGCGAGGGCTTCAAGAGCCTGGCCGAGGGCGCGAAGGTGGAGTACCAGGTGGAGGAGGGGCCGAAGGGACCGCAGGCACGCGACGTCAGCATCGTCGCCCCAGTGTGACGTCAGCGGGGCGCACAGCTCTAAGTACGCCTCGTGAAGTGCGACGTCGGCACCTGATCAGCGACGATTCATGCACCCGCCGCAAGCGCAGGCTCGATCTCGAGGACACGCGGCTCGACTCCTGACCGATGCGAACGACCGCCGAGTCCACGGGTCCCGGTTGAAAACCGCCGCCTGAGGGTAGATATTACCTGCTCGATTAACAGGCGCAAAGCGGCAAAGGGGAGAGCTATGAGGAACCTTGCGGCACGTCTGAGCGCGCTCGGCGCGCTCTGTGCGCTCGCTGTTGGGGCGACGCTGTTGTGCGTCCCGGGAGCGCTTGCGACGGAGGCCGGCGGGACGCGCGTGAGCGTCGGCAGCCCGCCGTCGCCGTTCTCGCAGAACAAGCAGAACGAGCCGGCGCTAGCCGTCGACGCGCACGATCCGAACGTGCTCGCGGCGGGTGCTAACGACAACATCGATTTGGAGGCCTGCAACGCCGGCGATCCGACGACCTGCCCGTTCACGACCGGCGTCGGCACCTCCGGCGTCGCCTTCTCGCTCGACGGCGGTGCTACCTGGATTCAGCCGACCTACACGGGCTACACGGCGCGGACCTGCCTCGGGCCGGATCCATGCGCGTCGAGCGCGCCGCCGACTCCGGCCGGCCCCGGCAACGCCGGGATCGGGCCCATCGGGACGCTGCCCGGCTACGTCGAGAACGGCCTTGTCTCGAACGGCGATCCCGCGCTTGCTTTCGGCCCGCGGCCCGGCTCGGACGGAAAGTTCTCGTGGGCGAACGGCTCGCGACTCTATTACGCGAACCTCGCCGCGAACTTCAGCGCCGAGCGGACGGAGCAGGCATTCAAGGGCCCCTTCGCGGTCGTCGTCTCGCGTGTCGACGACGTCGGGGCGGCCGCCGCCGGTGATGCCGGCGCGTGGACGGCGCCGGTGGTCGCCTCGAAGCAGAGCCAGACGACGTTCTCCGACAAGGAGCAGATCTGGGCGGACAACGCCTCCTCGAGCAGGTTCTTCGGCTACGTCTACATCTGTTACGCGCAGTTCCGCTCGAACGGGAGCCACCAGAACGCGAACGCGCCCGTACCGCTGACGGTCCTCGTCTCGCGCGATGGCGGCTCGAACTGGGACTCGAAGCAACTGACGCCGGCCGGCACGGACCCGAACAGCAACAACGCGAGTGGCTTCGGGATCTCGGGCTGTACGGTCCGGACCGACTCGACAGGCACTGCATACGTCTTCGGCGAGCGGTTCGCTCCTCCGTTCTCGCTGCCGACGCACAGCCAGCACGTCATGTTCAAGTCGACGGACGGCGGCAAGAGCTGGACGAAGGCAACGCCGTTCCAGGACGTCGTCGATCCGTGTTTCCACATCGACCCGGTCATCGGCCGCTGCGTCGAGGACGGGATCGCCGGGGCGCGGAACGACCTGGCGGCCTCGTCGAGCGTCGACATCGCGAACGGGGCTCCCACGGGCGCCGACGCGACGAACGAGATCGTCGACGCCTGGGCCGATGGACGTGACGGCATCAACCACGAGCACGTGATGGTCAGCTACTCGACCGACGGCGGCACCCACTGGTCGACGCCGAGTGCGATCGAGAGCTCGGGCGACCGCGGGTACTACGCCGCACCCGCGCTCTCGCCGAACGGCACCGACCTCTACGTCGTCTACAACGCCTACACCACGCCGTACCGGGACAACACGACCGACCCGCGCAGCCTCGTCGGGGTCCTAAAGCACACGGACATTGGTGCCGGCGGCGCGCCAGGCGCCTGGACGGAGCTGAACCGCGGCGCTCCCGGCGACCCGCGCGGCTCGAGCCAGAACGGACTCACGGCCGAGTTTCTCGGCGACTACGTCTACGCGGCGGCGACGCGGACCTACGGCGCGGCAGTGTGGAACGACGTCCGGAACGCGGCCGACTGCCCGGCGCTCGACGCCTGGCGGATGGCGCTGAGAGGAGGACCGGCCGCTCCGAAGCCCGCGCCGCAAAGCGTCTGTCCGGCGACGTTCGGGAACAGCGACATCTTCGGCGGCTCGTTCCCGGATCCGACCCCCTGAGCCCGGGCTGCGACGACGAACCTCGAGGGGCGCCCGGCGGGCGCCCCTCTCGTGGGGATAGACTCGGCTCCGTCGCGGCGATGGAGGCGAGGCCTCCCGAGCCGGTTTTCCAGCTGCGCCGTGATCTGCTCGGCCGCAGTAGCCGCCTCGACTGCCGTTGCCACTGGTAAACGGAATCACTCTGTTGGGGGACAACGGCGCGGGGTCGCTCGCCGATGGCAGGGGCATACAGGGGATCGGATTTTGCTGTCGCGTTCCGCATCGCGGAACCGGCGGGAAGCTCGCCGCTTCAGTCCGTGTCCCCCACTAGAAAGCAAGCGCGGGGCGGTCATCTCCACCCGCCCCGCGCAACCTTGTACACCGCCGCGACCGCGTCTACGCCGAGCGCCGCCGTCATGGTCTGTTGTGGGCCGTTCGACGCAGGCGAGACCCGGCCCAAAGGCCGCCACACGTTGTTCGCGATATCGATGTTGAGAGAGCCGACGCGGAAAGGACGATTCTGCGCCGGAGTGCCGCGCGCACCAAACGAGGGATGGCACGAAGGCCAATTCGGGTCGAAACTGAGTCCGCGGCATCTCTGTCCTCAACCTGCGGAAAGGCGGCACGAATGTCTGCGGCGGCATTGAAGCGCAAGCTGCGCGGCTTCCCGGCAGCGAGCCTCATCCTGCGCACCTCCGGGAGCTAACGCACCCCGAACTGGAAGACATCCGGCCGGTCTTCATGGCCGGCCGGATTCGAACCGCGGTGAGCTACGCGAACCGAAGAGCCGGCCCGGCCGCCCGCTTCACGGCCTTGGCCGCGAATCCCGGTAGAGCCAGCAAGATCAGAGCCAGCACCAGCAGCGTGAAGTAGAACCGTCTTCTCATCAGATTGCGGGGATTGCCCGGACGCTGACTTCTGGCGCGTACCTCGAGCGGTAGCCGAGAGCCTGTCCGAGCGGAGCGCCGAGCGCGAGACCCGCCTTCTGCAGCCACGGCGGCGGATGCGGAAGCCGCACCGTGTCGAAGTGCGCTCGCGCGATCACGGCCAGCCGCAACGGGTTCGGCATGCCCTTGCGATTCGTCTTGCCGTCCTCCGCGAGTGCGAACATCGTTTCGAGGAGCGACTCGAACTGCAGCGCCGGTCGCACCTCACAGACGAAGCGGACTTCTTCCTCGCCGGCATTCCAGAAGCGATGCGGGGTCCCCGGCTCGACGATGAAGACCTCGTCGGGCAGAAGCGTCAGCTTGTTCCTGCCGGCCTTGATGCCAAGCGTCCCGGCCACGATCGCGAAACGCTCACTCTGGAACGGATGGACGTGTGCAGCCGCGACGAAGCCGTGTGGTTGGACGACCGTCTCGATCACGACGGCTTCCCCGTCCGTGTCGGCGGAGGTCGCCAGAAACGTGATGCGCTCGCCCGTGACCGGGTTGTGGATGGTGTCGCCTGTGCGGATCATGTGCCCTCCTGGGTGTTGTGGATGACACTCAGGAGGCTAGGTCCGCGGAGCCGAAAAATCGTCCGTCGCTCTGCCGATCTTCGGTCGTCCCGCTAGCCGATCTTCGGAAGGCCGCTCCTCATCCGACTGGACGACCGCCTCCCACCCGGACGGACGAGCGACTAGACCGTCTCGGCGCCGGCGAGACCGGTCTCGTACGCCAGCACGACGGCCTGTACTCGGTCGCGCACATCGAGCTTCGTCAAGACGTGTGCGACGTGTGTCTTGACTGTCGTCTCGCTCACGAAGAGCTCCCTCGCGATCTCCGCGTTCGAGAGGCCGCGAGCGATGAGCTTCAATACCTCGAGCTCGCGTGCGGTCAGCTCGGCAAGCTCGGGTGGCAGCGTCTGCATGGACGAGGGCGGACGGCGGACGAACTCCTCGATCACCCGCCGAGTTACGGAGGGCGCCAGCAGCGCGTCGCCCTTTGCGACCGCACGGATGCCCTCGACGAGCTGCTCGGGAGGGACGTCCTTGAGCAGGAAGCCGCTCGCGCCCGCCCTGAGCGCGTCGTAGACGTACTCGTCCATGTCGAAGGTGGTCAGCATGACCACCTTCGTTTCCGCCCCATCATCAGCGAGCAGGCGCCGCGTCGCCTCGATGCCGTCGACTTCGGGCATGCGCACGTCCATGAGGACGACGTCCGGCCGCAGGCGCCGTGCCTCTGCCACCGCCTCCTCCCCGTCCGCGGCCTCGCCCGCGACTTCGATGTCCTGCTCGGCATCGAGGATCATGCGAAAGCCGGCCCGAACGAGCGCCTGGTCGTCGACGATTAAGACAGTGAGGCTCATGAGGCGACCGGGAGCCTCGCGCGGAGCCGATAACCACCTTCCGGCCGTGGGCCCGCGTCCAGCTCGCCGCCGTACACCGACACACGCTCGCGCATCCCGACGAGGCCGTGCCCACTGCCGTCTCCGCCGCCCGCGCCGCGACCGTCGTCGCTGACGACGACCTCGATCTGCCCGTCGCCGTAGTTGACGAGTACCTCCGCCCGCGTCGCTTCCGCGTGCTTGAGCGCGTTCGTCAGTCCCTCCTGGACAAGCCGGTATGCGGTCAGGTCAACGCCGGCGGGAAGTTGAACGGCCTCGCCTTTGACGCGCAGGTCGACGGGCAAGCCGGCTTCCCGTGCGCTCTCGACGAGCCTGTCGAGATGCTCGAGGCTCGGTTGGGGAGCGAGTGCGGGCGCCTCCTCGGGCCGGCGGAGAACACCGACCATGCGCCGCATCTCTGCAAGGGCCTCGCGTCCCGTCCTTTCGACGACGAGGAGGGCCTCGCGCTCGCGCCGCTGTTCCGGCCGGAGAAGCCGGCGCACGGCCGATGCCTGCACCGTCATCACGCTGACGCTGTGCCCGACGACGTCGTGCAGTTCGCGAGCGATCCGCGCCCGCTCGTCGGCGACCGCGACCTGCGCCCGTTGCTCGCGCTCCCGCTCGGCCCGGGTGGCCCGCTCCTTCGCCTCGTCGGCCTCCACGGACTTGCGGCCGACGCCGAACGCAATCGTCCAGACGATGGAGAAGATGATGCTGGCCACGATGAAATTCCCCACACCCGACCTTGGATCGTTGTGGACCACCACCGCCAGAACACCCTCCGCGACGGCAAAGCCCGCAACGGCCTGGGACCGGTCTCGGAGCAAGCCGACCAGGAAGAGCGCCGCGCACCCCACGACAAACGTCACGCCGTCGAAGGGGACGACCGTCTTGTCGACGAACGAGGTCAAGGCGGCTGCGACACCCACCGCCGCAGGTGCGCCGAACGGAAAGCGTCGCCGGGCGAGCAACGGAAGAACGATCGCCAGCATCGCCAACACGTCGAACCACAGCGGGCCCGCCGGTCCAATCTCGTGCCCCCGGCCGAGGACCGCGCCGGTGACACCGATACCGGCGAGCCCCAAGATCACAGCGTCGAACCAGTGGCGCCGCGCCAGCGGCCAGAGCCTCTTCACGGTCTGAAGGTACTCCGAATGCGGTCGCATCGCCTCGCCCGCGAGAACGAGTCGAACATCGTCCGTGAGGACGACACGGAATCGCCATCGCGGCCGAAGACGGCCCGTGCCGCCGGCCCTAGCGTGGTGAGGACCGCATCGCAAACAGGAGGACACATGAACATGCAGGCACGAACGAATGGGCGACGCAGCGGTTCTGCGAGATTTGTCGTCGAGACCTCGGGTTTGACGAAGCGGTTCGGGGAGCGGGTCGCGGTCGCTAATGTCGACTTGCACGTTCCGCGCGGCTCGGCCTTCGGCTACCTCGGTCCGAACGGAGCGGGCAAGACCACGCTGATCAGGATGCTGCTCGGCCTCACGCAGGCCACGTCCGGAAAGATGCGCCTACTCGGACGCCCGGTGCCGGACGAACGCGGGGCGGCGCTTGCGCGCGTCGGTGCGATCGTCGAGGAGCCCCGCTTCCACCGGCATCTAACGGGCCGCGAGAACCTCACCCTGATCGCAGCCGCGCGGGAGCCGGAGGCGCACGAACGGATCGACGGCGCGCTCGCACGCGTCGGCCTCTCCCAGCGGGCGGACGAACGCGTGAAGCGATACTCGCTCGGGATGCGCCAGCGGCTCGGCGTTGCCCGCAGCCTGCTCGCCGACCCCGAGCTGAGTCGAATCCGCAGCCGCGGAATCCATGGGAATCCGCGTCACGCTCCATGCGGACGCCCACGCTGTGGGCGACGACATCAGCCGGCGACTCGTCCTGGCGGGGCTGGCCATTCGCCGTTTCGAGCCGGCCCGCGTCTCGCTCGAGCAACGGTTTCTGGAGATTACGTCCCGATTGGAGGAAGCAGCATGAGCACGACAACCGTCGCCGCGGAGCTGCCGCGGACAGACACCCGGAGGAACTGGCGACCGCGGCTCGTCAGCGCTGAGCTGTTGAAGCTCCGCAAGCGGCGCGGGCTCGTGATCTCTGCCCTCGCGCTCACGATCCTGCCCATGATCATCGGCTACGCGGTCCTGCTGAGCATCCACGCCGCGAGCCCAGACAAACATGGGCCTGCAGGAGGACTGGAGAACCTGTCGGGCTCGATGGACATCCTGACCCAGTTCAGCGTCGTGGCGGCCATCCTTGTCGGGGCGACGCTGGGAGCGGGCGACCTCGGCTCCGGCGTCTTCCGCGAACTGGTCGTCACCGGACGCTCGCGCTTCGCCCTCTTCGCGGCACGCGTTCCCGCCGGCCTCGCGCTCGTCTTGCCGATCGTCGGCGCTGGTTTCGCCATCACGGCAACCGGGTCGACGATGTTCGCGGGGTCGCTCGACGCTCCGAGCGCAACGCTCCTTCTCGAATCGGCAGCCTGGCTCGGGCTCGTAACCGCGGTCTCTCTGGTGCTCGCACTCGGCGTCTCCTCCACGCTCGGCTCGCGCGGGACCACCATCGGAATCGTGCTCGGCTGGCAGATCGTCGCCGTGCCCGTGCTGCTCGAGATCGGTGCGCTCGGGTCTCTCCGCGAAGGGCTCCTCGGTGCCGCGACCGGGCGCCTCGCGCCGGCCGCTCTCTTCGAAGGCGGCGCCACCGTGCCGATGTCGGTTCCTGCGGCGGCTCTCGTGGTCGCTGCGTGGACGGTCGTCCCTCTCGCGGTCGGCGCGTGGCGGACGTGCACACGCGACGCGTGAGCAATGGAGGTCGGGTGGTTCGAGCGGCTCTGGTCGCTGCCGCGTTTCTGCGGCGACGGCCGGATCGCTGCCGGCATTTCGCCGCGGGGAGCCTCGAGCGTGGCGCGCTTGCCGAGCCCCTCGCGCACCTCTGCGGCCGTCAGCCGTTACCAGCTGCCGCGCGGCGCGCGGAGCTGGGGCTGGCTTGTGATCGCGCTCGGCGCGAATCGCTTTGTGGCTTGCGTCTCCGGCCGCCCCTTAGCCGCCGTGGAGCCAGTTGATCAGGGCGGAGAAGAAGCCGGTCTGAGGCGGAATCGCGTGTGACCGTGACACCGCCGGCTGCAGGCCCGCGCACGCATCGAAGTCGTTTACGGGTGTTTGCGGCCCGAAGTAGGTCTGCAACACCGCGATCCTGTCTTGCTTGGCGGCGTTCGCCGGTGCGGCCGTGAACGTGAAGGCAGCAACAAGCGCTGCCATCGCGATCAGCGCAAGCCGCCGTCGGCCGCAGCGGAAGCTCTAGGGTTGTTCCCCGGTAAGCCGTGAGTCTTGACATAGCGGGTTTGCTATGTCACCGTATAGCAACCATGCTATGTAAACGCGGCAGGTGATTTTCGTTCTTACCGTCTCCGCCGCACTCCTCGTCGCAGGTGTGGCGTCCTGGCTGCGCGTCTCTCCTTGGTGGATCTTCCTCTTGGCCTCGACCGCTAGCGCAGTCGCAGTAGCTCTCTTCGCTCAGCTCGAGGAATGTCACGCGAACTCAGCGAGTCATTGGTTCGACGTCGCCATCCTCGTCGGCATCGGCCTGTCCATTGCTGGCGCATTCGCGGCATTGGTCGACGCGTTCCGCTTAGCCCGCGCTCGCGCCCCAGGCGCCGCCTTCGCACGGCTCGTTCCGCTCCTACTCAGCGCAGCGCTTGGCTTTGGCACGTTCGTGCTTCTGATCGCGGCGATCGCGCCCTGCCTCGATTGAGCGCGGTCAGGCAGCCCGCGGCCCGGTCAGCAGGAGACGCGGTTGCCCACCCTCCTCCTCGGAAGGTCGCCGGCGACGACTTCTGCCGCCTCCTTCTCCCGATATCGATCGACGTGGGTGCTCATGCCGTGGTTCCGCTCGAGCTGGGGCGCGGACGGGCGAGGCGTGTGAGGCCGGCGGCGGCGAGGTAGAGCGTAAGCAGGGCGGCGAGGCTCCAGCCGAAGAGGCCGACGTCGGTGGCCAGTCCGAGCACGAGGCTGGCCAGCGCAACGAGGGCTAGCAAGATCACGATCGTTCGAGATGGGTTCAACATCAGGTCCTCCTTGTCCGCTAGTGCTGCGGGATGAAGAGCTGGAACGTGTCGCGGGACGGCTTGTCGGTGCCGCTCTCGTCGGACGACGTGAAGCTGCCTGTCGCGCCCGCGTAGTCGCCGGTCCCGCCGACGACCGCTCCTCGGGTCGTCCCTGCGCCGAAGGCTTTCCCGCCGACTGTCAGCGTGAGCGTTCCGCCGGGGATGGTCGCCGTGCCGAGGCACTGGGCGCGGGAGTCGTCGAACGATCCGGTCGTCGTGGCGGTGACGGTGCAGGTCGCGTCCAGGTCGCCCGCGTCCTTGTCTGAGCCGTCGATCATGTCGGCGGTGAATGTGATCTGATCGCCGTTCGAGAGCTTCGGCTCGTCCCGGTTCGAAGGTGATGACTTCGGCGGGTTGTCGGCGAAGGAGAACGAGTCGTCGTTCTGCCTCTCGGTGAAGCTCAGCGTTTGCTTTCTGAACGTCGCCCCTCCGCCGCCACAGCCGGCGACTAGCGCGGCGAGAAGGACAGCGGCGGCGGCGGCGGCGGCGGCGGCGGCTACGAACACCCGATGGGTCATGGCTTCCCTCCTTGGTCGCTTGCCTTCCGACCCTAGGAGGTGGCGGGCCCTGCGTCGTCTGCCGCGATGCTGATCTTCGTCTCTGCCGAACGGCGGATCTTTCAGCTACTCGAATCTGCCGTGCGGTTGATGTGGATCTGGCTGTACTGCGCTAGGTTCCGCGACATGCCTCGGATTCGCGCAATTGTTCGGATGCTGCGAGGCCATCCCTTTGCGAGCGATGCCCTGCTGGCGATCGTGCTCGCCGCGTTTGTGTTGTCCGAGGTCTACACCTCTGGGGGCTATCTGACCGGCTCGAATTGGGTGTACGTCCCGGTGGCCGTGTTGATGACGGTTCCTCTCGCCTGGCGGCGGCGTGTTCCGCTTGTCGTGGTGGGGCTCGTGATGGGCGCGTTCGCGGCGCAGTCGCTTATCCTCGACCCGACGCCGACTCCCGACGTGGAGTTGATCCCGGCGCTGATCGCTGTCTATTCGGTTGCGGCGCATGGCGAGCGGTGGGTCGCCTTTGTCGGCGGTGGCCTCAGCCTGGTTGCCGGCCTGATCTGGCTCGGCGGCGACGATTTCCTTCTGCCCACGGTGATGTTCGGCGGGGCCTGGTTCGCCGGCCGCCTCGTGCAGAAGCGCCAGCTTTATGCCCAGGCGTTCGCGGAGCGGGCGCGAGTGCTGGAGCGAGAGCGAGACGCGAACGCGCGCGTGGCGGCCGCCGAGGAGCGGGTGCGGATCGCGCGCGAAATGCACGACGTCGTCGGGCATAGCGTCAGCGTGATGGTCGTGCAGGCGGGTGCCGAGCGGCTCGCCCTCGGTGAGGAGCGCCCGGCGACGCGCGAGGCGCTACGGGCGATCGAGCGCACGGGCAGGGAGGCGCTCGCGGAGATGAGCCGGCTCCTGGGCATTCTGCGCAAGGAGGGCGAGGGGCTCGCGCTGGCGCCGCGGCCGAGCCTCGCCCAGGTGGACGTGCTCGTGCAGACAATGCGGGACGCCGGCGTGCCGATCGAATTGCGCGTCGAAGGCGAGCAGACAGATCTACCTCCGGGCGTCGATGTGTCCGCCTACCGGATCGTGCAGGAGGCGCTCACGAACGTGGTCAAGCATGCGGGCCCGGCCCGGGCCTCCGTGGTCGTTCGCTACGGCCGCCGGACCGTCGAAGTCCAGGTAACCGACGATGGGCGCCGCTCCGTCAACGGAAACGCGGCCGGCTATGGGCTGGCTGGCATGCGGGAGCGAGTCGAACTTCACGGCGGCACGCTCGAGGCGGGCAGCCGCAGCGAGGGCGGTTTTGCCGTGAAGGCACGGTTGCCTCTCGGGACGGCGCCGAGCTGAGTGTTCGCGTGGTCATCGCCGACGACCAGGCGCTCGTTCGCGCCGGTTTTCGCAAGCTCCTCGAGGTCGATCCCGAGATCGAGGTCGTCGCGGAAGCGGGAGACGGGCTCGAAGCGGTCGAGGCTGTTCGGCGGCTGCAGCCGGACGTGGTGCTGATGGACATTCGCATGCCAGGCGTTGACGGCCTCGAAGCGACGAGACGGCTCCGTGACCGCAAGACGCCAACGCGAGTCCTCATCCTCACGACCTTCGGTCTTACCGACTACGTCTACGAAGCACTTCGAGCGGGAGCGAGCGGGTTCCTGCTGAAGGACTCGCCCGCAGAGGAACTGCTCGCCGCGGTGCAGATCGTCGCACGGGGCGACGCGCTCCTCGACCCATCAATCACACGTGCCGTTATCGAGGAATTTCGGCGGAAGCCGCGCAGGCCGGACGATCTCTCGCGAAGGCTCGAAGGGTTGACCGCCCGTGAGCTTGAGGTGCTCCAGGGGCTCGCGCGCGGCCTCTCGAACGCCGAGATTGCAGCCGAGCTCGTCGTCGGCGACGGAACCGTGAAAACCCACGTCGCTCGCGTCCTCCAAAAGCTCGACCTGCGCGACCGCGTGCAGGCGGTCATCTTCGCCTACGAGTCCGGTCTCATCGAAATCGGAGTCGTGGAACACGACACGTAAAACGCACGAACGACGGTGCGGCTGACCTTGAATCCTCACTGTGCGATGTCGCCGGTTGCCAACGCGAGCGCCGCCGGACCAACGACGTCGCGCTCTAACCCCCATCGTCGCGAAACCTTGAAACCTTCGTCCGCACGGGCAGCGACGACGTCGTGACCCGACCCCCTCCCCGCGAAACCTCGTCCCACAAGGCCCGGCACGGCCGCGCTGATCCCGGTGCCGTTCCGCCCGAACCATCGGATCGGCCGGGACGGCCGAGTCGGCGGGTGCGTGCGAGTCTTCGGCATTCTGCGTGGATGGCAGGGCGTCGGTCCAGCAGAGGAGATTCGCGTGCGACCACACATGCGCAACGACTTAAGAGCCGGGATGGCTACTTCGCGCCGGAAAGCGTGATCAGGAGACTCGGCAACACTCCACTCGTCCCGTTTTTGGGGGGCGGACCGGCGGTGCTGCTGCAGGTGGCCCATCCACTCGTCGCCGCCGGCGTCTTCGATCACTCCGACGTTCGACATGATCTCTGGCGGCGCCTCGTTCACACCCTGCGCGCGCTCTACCTGATCGCTTTCGGGACGAAGGAGGAGGCCGAGCGGGCGGCCGAGTTGGTGCAGGCGGTGCACGCCCACGTGCACGGTTCCACGCGGACGCAGCTCGGTCCCTTCCCGCCCGGTACGCGGTACTCCGCCTCCGATCCCGAGCTGATGCTTTGGGTTCACGCGACTCTCGTTCAGGCGTCGCTGGCCGCCTACGGGCGGTTCGTCCATCCTCTTTCGCGCGAAGATGAGGAGCGCTACTACCAGGAGATGGCGCTGGTCGCCCGTCTGTTCGGGACACCCGCGTCCGTGATCCCCCACTCCCTCGCCGATTTCCGTGAGTACTTCGCCGCCCAGATCAGCGGGGAGACGATCGCAGTCACCGCGCCAGCGAAGGAGGTAGCCGCGGTGATCCTGGAGGCGCGCCTTCCCGCGCCCATGCGCGTGTTTGTGCCCGCGCACCGATTGTCGACGGCCGGCCTGCTGCCGCCGCGACTCCGCGACCAATACGGACTGCGCTGGAGCACGTTCCACGAACTCGCACTACAGCTGGCCGCGCGCTCCATGAGGATCACAGCAACGCCGGTCCTTGCCGTCGCATCACGACTGACACCTACGACCGGGCGGCTCGCAGCCTGAGCGTCCCAAAATGCGTGCGCGGTGTCCGCTCGTACCAATCCGTAGCGTGCTTTTCCGCGGCCTGCGCTTGCAGCACGTTTTGAACCAGACGCGCCGAAGAGATGTTTCCGAGAGACTGCGTTTCGGGGACTACGGTTCGCTGATCTAAGAGACTGGCACCGTCGGGACTGAGACCAGCGAGCTCGTGGTAACCGAGTTGGCAGCAGTGACCGTCACCGAGATCCGAGCACCCGCGTCGGCGGTGCCGAGCGCATACGTCTGCGCTGTTGCCCCGGGGATCGCTGCGCAGTTCGCGCCGGCTGGGTCGCAGCGTGCCCACTGATACGTGAACCCGCTCGGCGCGCCCGCCCAGCTCCCCGAATTGGTGGTGAGGGTCTGCCCCTGCTGTGCATTGCCGCTGACGCTCGGTGCCGTCAGGTTGCGGATGGTGAACGCGGACTGGAAGTGGCTGCCCACCTTTCGGGCGGCTAGGACCGCGACAGACGCCGGGATGTGTTCTCCAGGGTAGGAGGCGAACGCAAGGGCGCCCACCGCACGATCGAGCCGTTGAAACACGAAGGCGACCTCAAACCAGGCGATCTTCGAACCGGACTTCAACGTGAAACGGGCGAGGATTCGGAACGCGCCGTGTCCGACGGCGATTGAGACGGGCGCTGCGATAGCCGCCGACGTCTTGAGCCTCTCGCGGCGAGGAACGCTGGCGATCAGGGCTTTGAAGAGGGCGCGACGGCCCGCGCGCGTGTTGAGCACGCTCCGTGCGCTGTCGAACACGCGGGTGGCTGTGCCGATGTCACCGAACTCGTACACGATGCTCTCCGCGCTCAGAATCGGGTGGCCGCCGAATCGGAGGCCGGGGCGGAAAAGTCGGTCGTACTCGGCAATCGCCGGCGACGCGGGCGACCTGAAGCCTTCCGCGCGGACCGAGGCGCCGGCGGCGAAGTCAGACGCTGCGAGACCCATCGACGGGAGATCCGGTCCCTGCGGCCCCGAACCGGCGGCCGAGGCACCGACCGCCAGGACCGAGGCAAGGGCGGCCGCAAGCGTCGCCAGCGCGACCCAGCGGCGGCTACCCAGCCTTGCTCCGTATCGGAATCGATCGACCAGTAGACAGCCTCCGCCTCAATCTAGTTCTGGATCAGCGAATTCACCGAAGTTGAGCGCTCCAGGCTCCACGCTAGAAACCGGCGTTCGTCCGCTCGACGCTCGAAGGTCCGGACCGGCGCGCACTTTCGTCCGGCTCTGAATAGCTCGCCGACAAACTGCTAAAGAAGCTCCCGGATACAGGGTCGGCGTAACAGCAGACGGCCGCTTCCAACGCGCGACCCAGCGCCGACCCTGGTAGTAGGCGCGCGTCGCAGTTGGCGATCGAGAAGCAACTCCTTAAGACGTGGCGTGCGCCGGCCGGGAACGCTCGGAGAGGTGTGAGCGCGGCGCGCACCATAGTGGCCGGGAGCGGCGCACGCCAGAGCGGCGGGGAGCGGCACGCGCCCGGTGCCGCAGTCTGGCGGGCGCGGCCTCTCCCCATCTCTCATTAACTGCAGCATCAGCGCTCAAGCGCTGGACGAACGTCTAGATCGGCGAAACCGGGCGGACTAAGCGGACCCTCAGCCAGCCGGGCATCTCCTATGCGTGGCCGCTTCGGCTTTAGGCGTTTGTTCAGCTGGGCGGAGCGGTTGTTTCGGCCACGAGCGCCAGGATCGTCGCGTGTAGGCGCTCGGGAACTTCGCTCTTTTCCAGGTAGGCGTCCGTTCCGCGCTCGTCTGGGTGAGGTCGCTTGTCTTCGAAGATCGAGCCGCTGATCAAGATCACGCGCGCCTTCGGGTAGCGCTCCTGCAGCAGGTGTGCACATTCGATCCCGCTCATCGTCGGCATGAGCACGTCGATGACGGCAACGTCGGGTTCGGCACGGGCGGCTGCCGCGAGCGCCTCCTCGCCGCTTGCTGCCTTGCCGACGATCTCCAGCCCTGGTTCGCCTGTGAGCAGGGCCTCGAGCGAGTGCAGGAAGGACGCATCGTCATCGACGAGCAGAATCCGGATCGGTTGAGCTTCCATCGCGTCTGCCCCCCTTAGGCTACCCCCAGATCCGGGCTCTACGATCGAAAAAACCTGCAAATTGGGGGTTCTCGAGGCTACGACAAGGCGACCGGGCGAACAAGTTCCTGCGCGTCGGCTGTCGGCTCTTCTGGGACACGAACCCTCGCTCCGGTGCTACCTGCCGGAGAAACGGAATGGGTCTTCGCGACGCTGTCCTGCCTTGACGGCACACTTCTTCTCGCACACCGTGAGAGAAAGGCGCGATCCGGCGCCGACACCGAGGACTCAAATGCGGCTATGAGAATCCGAGTCAGCGATCCTGTCCTGATCGGCGATCTGCTCGACCACTTGCTCGGCAACGGCTGCCTTGCGATCCAGATGAGCCGGAACATGGTCGCCGTGTCGTTCTCGGATGGGCTCCCCTACGATGCGGCTCGGCTCGAGCTCGACTTTCACCTCGCGGACTGGCTGCTCAGACACGCGGACGGGAGCGCCGTCGTCATCGACTAGATCGGGAGAGACGTCACGCTCGACCGGGGCGCGATCGAGCGCGACGCTCTCGAATCAGGTCGAAAACGGCGGAGGTTAGAGCACCTGCTGGGCGACCTCCACGCGAAGGAGGGACCGAACGTTCTCGATCTGGTTCACGATCGTGGCGACCGAGGAGCCGGCGAACAGGAGCCCGACCGCGACGTTGTCGAGGGTCAGGACAAGGGAGCCGGAGTCGCCGCCGGCCGAGATGTTGGTCGTGACGATTTGGTCGAAGAACCGAGCGACTCGACCCCCGCCGTAGCCGACGTCGACCGTTGCGTTGATGGCGGTGATCCTGCCGGTGGTGTAGTTGGTCGTCCGCCCCGTCTTCTGGACGATCGTGCCCACGCCGATGTTCGCCTTGCGGCGCCAGCCGCGGGCATACCCGATCCAGTAGATCTCGCGATCGAGGTCGTGGAACTGGCCTTGGGCGATCGCCGCGTCCACGACGTTCCTGTGCAGGCTGCGCGGCGTCGGCGGCTCGAGCGTGATCGGCACCCACCGGCTGAGGGCGGCGATCCGGTCGGTCGGGTCGGTGCCCCCGTCGTAGGGGCCGGGCTGGAGGATCGGATCGCCGCTCTGGGCGGCGTTCGTGTTGGCGAGCACGTGGTTGTTCGAGAGGATGTAGCAGTGGGGTGGGGTCCCGATCCCCTGCGCCGGCGGGCTCCCAGTCGTGCCGCCGGGCAGGATGTCGTAGACACACGTGGCGATCGTGCCGGCGGTGATCTGGTAGTGGCCGACCGAGTAGCCGCCCTCGGCGGGGCGCACACGGCGGGCCAGCATGAGCGCCTCGGCGAGCGCTACGTACTCCTCTTCTTCGAGCATCGGCACGAGTGCGCCGTCGCCCTCGACGGCTGGCCTGGCAAACTGGCGAGGCCTTGGCACGTGGCCCGGACCCATCGGCGGGGCGTGGCGGAGTTGCTGGGCGATCGGGAAGCCGATCTCGAGCACGTCCGTCTTCACCTCGCCGACCTTGACCGGGACGAGATCCTCCTTCGGCAGCTCGTCCTTCCCGATCTTGTGACTGACGAGGACGAGCACCGCCGGCTCGCCCGTCGGCTCACCGCCGCGCCACTTGACGCCGGAGGCGACACCGACGACGTTCGCCAGCGGTTCCTCGGGGTTCAGGAACTCGCCGACCGCCCGGCGGTGCGCACCCTCGATCTTGGCGGCGCCGGTGGCGGCGAGCTCCATCTTCTCTTTGTCGGACATCTCTACCACTCCTTCTTACTTCCCTTGGGCTTCGACGAAGCCGATCGCCTCGACGTCGACCTCGTAACCATCGAGCAGCGTCGGTATCCGCTGTTCGGGCGCGAGCCGGGACTCCGGCACCTTCTCGGTCACGAAAACCTTGATCACCGGCTTTCCGGCGCGCTCGCCGATCCCGACTCCCGTCACATTGGGGAGTGCGAGCAGCCCGGCCTCGTGGCGGGTCTTCGTCTCGGCGATCGCGATTTCTTCCATCGACCTCCCTTACGCGGCTGCTGGACCGGACGAGGCCTCTTGGGAGGAGCTCGCGGCCGCTGGCGCAGACTTCCACGCGCACTGACGGGTCGCGAAGCTGGCCCGATTTCTTGCTTCGCGGGCGCGAAGCGCCGCAGCAACGTTCTCGAGCTCCCGAGCGAACTCAGGACACTCCCTTCGTTGCTTTCGGCTGCCTGCTTCCCCGTCAAGGCGATCCATAACATCAACAGTTCGCAAAGAGCGATCCTTTTTCGCCACCGGTGCGGGCACCGCACGTCCGCGACGAATGGCGACGCCGGGCCATCCGGCGAGTCACTGGCTCACGCGTTTGTTCAGCTTGGAGTTAGTCTTGGCGAAGGCGCCGGAAAGGCTTGTCTACACGGCTAGGGGGAGATGGAGGACAGCGGAGCACAGGGTGGTCAGGGACTTCAGGCGAGTGCGGACCGCGAGCGCTTCCTGTGGCGGATCGATCAGTTCGAACAGCTTGGCTTCAGCGGGTCCGAAGCAGCCGAGCTGGCCGAATCGGACGCAGACCTCGGGCAGGCGCGCCATCTGCTCGTGACCGGCTGCTCCTCGACTCTCGCGCTCCAGATTCTGCTTTAGCCACGTCCCTGCCTGGCGGTCTGCTGCTCATCCTTGCTTCTCGCGAGCTTTCTCCGCTTCCTGTCCTTTCGCCAGCGCCGCTTCGATATCGAACCGCGTCCCATCCGGCCCGACCGTCGCGGGAGTGCTCTTCTGGGAGCCGCTCGGCTTCGTGAGACGGGCCGAGTCTGACGCGCTCGACGACCCAAGCGGCGAGGCGCCCACACAACCGAGCGACGACTGACGCAAGGAGACCTGCCCGGGACGAGAGAGGAGAGAGGATCCTCGCGCACCCATGTAACTGAATGAAGCTGACCTAGGGGTGTGTCGCGTTTCCGCCAAAACGCGACAGCCGCGCGTCGTGCCGGGTGGCGCCGTTAGGTCGAGTAGTCGTACTCCGTTGAGGGTGCGTTGGCGGCGGATCGGCGCCACCCTGCGGCCCCGCTCGCTCAGCCGACCCATACCTTCGGGGGGTTGACGCGGGACCGAGACGCGCTGAAGCTGGGATCGACGTCTCGCAGGGGGAGGCGAACTGCGGAACATGCTGATCGGAGACTCCGTCATCTATGACGGGCGGACCTACGACGTCGTTGGTTTCACGCCGACGAGCGTGCAGCCTGCCCAGGTCCAGCTGAGCGACCCCGCGACGGGCGCGACCGTCTGGGTGGATCTACAACTGCTCCGTGCCGAAGACGCGCCTGAACGGGCTGCGCTCCGTCTCGTCTCTCGCGATCGTCGCCGAGAGGAAGACTAGGAGCGGAGGGCCCGCCGTCCCTGTGGCATAGACGCAGTCAGACCCCAAGACGTGGCTCGTATCGGCGTGCCCGCGCGGTTCGCGGGCGGGATTCTCACGTTACTGCGAGGTGTGTGACTTGACTGCGCCGGGTTTGTGGAATCACTCGACGAGCGCCAGGAAGCGTTGCGTCCGCTCGTGGCTCGGCGCCGAGAAGAACTGCTCGGGCGGCGCCTCCTCGATGATCTTCCCCTCGTCCATCATCAGGATCGAGCTGGCGACGTGGTGCGCAAAACGAAGCTCGTGCGAGACGACCACCATCGTCATGCCGCCGCGCGCGAGTCCCTCCATCACGTCGAGCACCTCGCGCACCAGCTCGACGTCCAGCGCAGACGTCGGCTCGTCGAACAGCATCGCCTTCGGCCGCATCACCAGGGCACGCGCGATCGCCACTCGCTGCTGCTGGCCGCCGGACAGCTCCTCCGGATAGTTGTCGGCCTTGTCGCGTAGCCCCACCCGGTCCAGGAACTCGAGCGCCCGCTCCCGCGCCTCGCGCCTCTTCAGCCGGCGCACCTCCACGAGCCCGCACATCACATTCGCGAGCGCGGTCATGTTCTGGAACAGGTTGAACCGCTGGAACACCATGCCGACCTCCGACCGGTGGGCCGCGAGCTCCTTCTCGCGCACCCCGCTGAGCCGCGCGCCGTCGAGGTGGACTGACCCCGAGTCCACCGGCTCGAGCAGGGCGAGGCAGCGCAGCAGCGTCGACTTCCCCGAGCCCGACGGTCCGATGATCACCTTCACCTCGCCGCGGCCGACCGCGATCGAGACGCCGCGCAGAACCTCGAGCCCGTCGTAGACCTTGTGCACATCCTCCGCACTGAGGACGACGTCCGTCATCGCGCATCGTGCGAGACCGCGGGGACGGCCGGAGCTGCGACGCGCCGCCGTCTCCTCCCGGCCGAGCTCCAGGTGAACCGCTTCTCGAGCTGTGCCTGCGCAATCATCAAGACACTCACAATCGCCAGGTAGTACACGACAGCAGCGGAGTACGCCTCCGCGTACTGAAAGGCGAACGTTGCGCGCACCTGCGACGCCGTGAGCAGCTCGTGAAGCGAGATGACCGATGCGAGGCTCGTCAGTTTCAACAACGTGATGAACTCGTTGCCGGTCGGCGGGATGATGATCCGGATCGCCTGCGGGACGATCACGCGCCGCAGAATCCGCGGGCGCGTCATCCCCAGCGCCCTCCCGGCCAGCTCCTGCCCCGGGTCGACCGAGAGGAGCCCTGAGCGGATGATCTCCGACATGTACGCCGCCTCGTTCAACGACAGGACGATGAACGCGGCGAGGAACGGCTTGAACCAGCTGCCGGCGAAGGTCGGCCAGAACTGCGGCAGCGCGTACCAGACGAAAATGAGCTGCAGCAGCGTCGGCGTCGCCCGAAAGATCCAGTTGTAGAGAAAGACGAGTCCGCGAACGACCAGCGACCGGCTGCCGCGGCCGAGGGCGAGGAAGAACCCGATCACGCAGGCGGTTGCCAACGAGACGATGGTCAGCTCGAGAGCGAGAAGCGCTCCGTCCCGGTACGGCTTGGATGAGAGCGCTTCCCAGAAGATGTGGGTGTCGAAGCTGGCGATCACCCGTTCCGCGTCGGCCTACTTCACGTCACTCGTCGGAATCTGCTGCTTCGCCGCGATCTTCTTCAGCGTTCCGTTCTTCTTCAACGTCTTGATCGCCGCCTTGAGCGCAGTGCCGAGCTTCGTGTCGGACTTGCGGTAGTAGATCCCGAACGTGTCCTTCTCGGGGAAGAGGTAGGCGATCGCGAGCTGTCCCGGATGCTGTTTCTTCTGGTACGCGCCCGACGTGTCCTGCGTCAGCACGGCGTCGGCCCGGCCGATCAGCAACTGCGCGACGGCGTCTGTGTCTCCCGGGTAGCTCTGCAGATTCATCTGCGCCCGTCCCGACGACTTGAACTCGTCGTTGAGCTGCTTGAGGTACTCCTCGTACTTCGTCCCAGCCTGCACGGCGACGTTCTTGCCGGAGAGGTCGTTGGGGGACTTGACGCGCTTCGGATTGCCGCCTTGGACGACGAGCGCGCGATGGGTCTTCATATAGGCGACCGCCGGGAACTGCTTCACGCGATCGGGGGTGATGAAGATCCCGCTGATCACCATGTTGCATTTCTTGGAAGCGAGCGCGGGAAGAAGGCCGGGAAAACTGGTCTGCACGAACTTCGCCTTCACCTTCCAGAGCTTCGCGACCGCGTTCGCCAGGTCGATGTCGAATCCAACAGGCTTGCCGGCCGCGGTCTTCGACTCCATGGGCGGGAAGGTCGGATCGCTGCAGTACTTGAACGAGCCCTTCACCGGAGAGACGACACGGTGACCCGCCCCGGCGGTCCCGGCAACCGCCAGGGTCCCGGTCAGAGCCGACACGGCGAGTAGGACGACGTAGCGCTTCATGATTTCCTCCTCAGGCGGGACTAACGAGACTAACGGACGCGCGCTGCTCCTTCAGCATCTCGCGCGCGATCACCAGCCGCTGGATCTGGTTCGTCCCTTCGTAGATCTGCGTGATCTTCGCGTCCCGCATCATCCGCTCGAGCGGGTACTCCTGGATGTAGCCGTAGCCGCCCAGCACCTGCACGGCATCAGTCGTCACCTCCATCGCAACGTCCGTGCAGTAGAGCTTCGTCATGGCCGACAGCTTGGTCAGCTCCGGCCCGTCCACGCCCTCGTCGACCGCCGCGCCGAACTTGTAGAGCAGGCCGCGCGCGGCCTCGCACTTCGTCTCCATGTCGGCGAGCATCGCGGCGACGAGCTGGTGCTGCCCGATCGGCTTGCCCATCGTCTCGCGCGTCTTCGCATACTCGAGCGCATAGTCGGTGGCGCCCTGCGCGAGCCCGAGTCCCTGCGCGGCGACGCCCGGCCGGGAGCGATCGAGGATGCGCATCGCGATCTTGAATCCTTCCCCCTCCTCCCCGAGGAGATTCTCGGCGGGCACGCGGCAGTCCTCGAACACGAGCTCGCCGGTGGTCGAGCCCTTGATCCCCATCTTCGGCTCGACCCGGGCGACCGCGAACCCGGGCGAGTCCGCCTCGACCACGAAGGCGGAGATCCCGGCGTGGCCTGCCTCCGGATCGGTCTTCGCGAACACGGTGTACAGCTGCGCGACTCCGGCGTTCGTGATGAACCGTTTCGAACCGTTCAGGACGTACGTGTCGCCCTCGCGCCGCGCGGTCGAGCGCATCGCGGCGGAATCCGACCCCGAACCGGACTCGGTCAACGCGTACGCGCAGAGCCACTCGCCCGAGGCCAGCTTCGGGAGGTAGCGCTGCTTCTGATCGTCGTCACCGGCCAGCTTCAGTCCCAGCGACCCGAGCTCCTGGACGGCGAGGATGAGCCCGCTCGTCGCGCAGACCTTCGAGACCTCCTCGATTGCGACGAGGGAGAGCAGCGTCCCGGTCCCCAGACCGCCGTACTCCTCGTCGAAGAAGAGCCCGAAGAGGTCGTTCTCCCGGAACAACTCGACGACATCCCAAGGAAACTCGTGACTCTCGTCGATCTCTGCCGCGCGAGGCGCGATCCGCTCACGAGCGAGCTGACGGACGAGGTCGCGAATCTCGCGCTGCTCGTCCGTCAGCGGCTCGTACGGCACTGTCGAAGGTTACTCAGGGGTGTGGCAGACCGCCTCGATGTTGTGCCCGTCAGGGTCCTTCACGTAGGCCGCGTAGTAGTTCGGGTGGTAGTCGGAACGGAGACCCGGCGGCCCGTTGTCCGACGCTCCGGCCGCCAGTGCGGCGGCGTAGAACGCCTGGACCCCGGCGCGGTCGGCCTTGAAGGCGACGTGGTGCGGCACGACCTGATCGCTCTCGCGGATCGCCACCATCCCGTCCTCGGTCCCCAGCAGGACCAGGCCGGGAAACTCCATCACGACCTTCGCGCCCAGCGCCCCAAGGACATCCTCATAGAACTTCCGACTCGCCTGGAAATCCCGCACGGGGATCGCAACGTGGTCGAGCATCGCCCTCCTCCTCTCGATTCGCGAGGCAAGATTCTGGCCAATGATCCTCGAAAACGGAACGATCCGCACGCTCGAGCCGGCGCTGCCTGAGGCGGGCGCGCTGGCCATTGCCGGAAATCGCATTGCCGGCGGTGTCGGGGCGCATGAGACCGCGCTCGCGAGCCCCGAGCGCATCGACCTCGGCGGACGCTGTGTCCTGCCCGGCTTCAACGATGCCCACGTCCACTTCCCGACGTGGGCACTGGCCCGGCGGCAGCTCCGGCTCGACGGAACCAGGACCCTCGAGGAAGCGCTGGAACGAGTCGCCGCCGCGGCCCGCGAGATCGCCCCAGGTCGCTGGCTCCGAGGCGCGGGCTGGCGCAGCGGCGACTG
>WNFV01002913.1_pt1 | contig 22414 bp, 18 predicted proteins | sample 5400101 | NCBI WGS metagenome assembly WNFV01 (sample SAMN13153361, study PRJNA577476) | soil metagenome | isolation source: 115 cm soil or saprolite under grassland replicate 1 | place: USA:California | collected 2016-06-15 | reverse complement strand
CTGACCGGTTTCCAGGCGGGGGTGCTCGGTCTGGGCCTGAACTACGGGGCCTACATGACCGAGATCTTCCGGGCTGGGATCCAGTCGGTGGGGCACGGACAGGCCGAGGCCGCAGACGCGCTCGGGATGAGCTACGCACAGCGGATGCGACGCGTCGTCCTGCCGCAGGCGACGCGCGTGATCATTCCGCCGACGGGCAACGAGTTCATCGCGATGATGAAGGACACCGCGCTTGTCAGCTTCCTCGGCGTGGAGGTCTCGCGGGCGGAGCTGTTCCTGCGCTCCCGGCTGGCAGGCGAGGCGGATTTCCGCAAGCTCGAGGCGCTGCTCGTGGCCGCGGGGATGTACTGGGCCCTCACCGCCATCTTCACGTTCTTCCAGCGCAAACTGGAGCGACGGATGGGGAGAGGGTACGAGCGCGGCGAGGCGACGATGCGCAAACCGAAACCCAGGCTCATGTCGCTCGGGGAAGAAGGGCCGGGGATGGGCGGAGCGCACCTGCCCGCCGCGATCGCGCTTGATCGTGAGCCCAGAGAGGAGGAGCCCCCGCCGTGACGGGGCCGACAGGCCAACCCGTGGTCCGTGTCGAGAACCTCCACAAGTACTTCGGACCGCTGGAGGTCCTTCGGGGCATCAACATGGAGGTCCGCAAGGGAGAGGTCATGGTCATCTTCGGCCGGTCCGGCTCCGGCAAGAGCACCCTCCTGCGATGCATCAACTTCCTCGAGGACCCGACCGAAGGCACGATCGAGGTGGCTGGGATTCGGCTGGAGGGTGGGCACCGGACCAGACACAAGCGCGAGCAGATCCGTCAGGTCCGGATCCACACTGGGATGGTATTCCAGCAATTCAACCTGTTCCCGCACATGACCGCCGTTCAGAACGTGATGGAGGGACCCGTCACCGTCAAGGGCATGAAGGCCGAGACCATGCGGCGTGTTGCGATCGAGATCCTGGGGAAGGTGGGGCTCGCCGACAAGGCCGATGAATATCCGATCCGCCTCTCCGGGGGCCAGCAGCAGCGGATCGCCATCGCCCGCGCCCTCGCGATGGAGCCCGACGTGATGCTGTTCGATGAGCCGACGTCGGCGCTGGATCCGGAGCTCATCGGGGAGGTCCTCCAGGTCATGAAGTCGCTGGCAACCGAGCTTCACATGACCATGATGGTCGTGACGCATGAGATGGGGTTCGCCCGCGAGGTGGCCCATCGCATGGCGTTCTTCAACGAGGGCGTGATACTGGAGGAGGGAACGCCCTCGCAGATATTCAACAACACAAGATTTCCCGAGACGCGCAAGTTCCTCGACGCTGTGCTCTGAGAGGCGCTGCCCAACTCGAAGCCGATAAGACGCTGGACGAGAAAGACGGGCCGAGGAACCTTTGGAGCCGCTCACGCCTTCCCCATACGCGAGCGTTGTCTACTCGGTTCCTCGACCCGTCAAATGCAGGCCCCAAGCGACCCGGGCTCCCGGTCGACCGTCCCGCCTTCCGGAAGGAAGATCGCCTCAGGAACTCGCGCCCCTTCGGTAACTCTCTCTCCCGGAGGCGCTTCCGGCCTCCCGGTCCCAGCGGCCGCTCGGGACCGGAGCGAAATCTAGCGAGGCGCCTGTGACCTGTCAACGCGAAACGCCTACTTGCACTGCAACGGGTTCGAAACAACCACGCTGGTAGCGAGGCGGTTCGCTCCGCGGAAGAAAGAGTGACAACGATCGACGATGCGTCGTCACTCAAGCGACGCGACTCAGGCCCCCGCCGCGATCAGGACGAGCTCGGTCCCGAGTCCCAAGGCGAATCCGGCGAACACGCCCCACAACGTGATCTCCCAGGACAACCGACGACCCGCGCTGAACAGCTCGCCGACGACGTACAGGATCGCGCCGGCGGCCAGCGCGAGGAACGCCACGAAGACGAGGTCCGAGTGGAACATCGTTCCAACGACCGTCCCCAGGAACGTCGGCCCGCCTCCGATGAAGCCGGCCAGGAGCAGCCAACCCCACGACGCGCGCTCGCCGGCGGCGGCCAGCGGCCCCACGATCCCGAACCCCTCGGTCCCGTTGTGCAGTGCGAAGCCGATCACCAGCAGGAGGGCCAGCGACACCTCGCCGGCCGTCGCGGCCTGGCCGATGGCCAGCCCCTCCGAGAAGTTGTGGAGACCGATCCCGATGGCGATCGACATGCCAACGCGCAGGGCCTCGCTTCGGACCTCGGCCTCCGCCAACGCCATGGCCCCCGGGCCGAGACTGGCTCCCGGCCGGCGCCGCCATGCCTTGCTCGCGTACAACAGGCCGAGGAGCCCAACCCCGAATCCGGCCCCGTACAGGAGCCCGACAGCCAGGAGGTGGGCCCACGCGCCCTCGTGGACGGCATCCTCCAAGGGTTCCGTGGCGTGCTCGAGGATGTCGAACAGAAGGAAGATCAGGATCCCCGAGGAGACGCCGTTGAGGAAGGTCTTCAGCGCCTTGCTCTGGTGCCGGACTCGGCCCATGGGGAGTCCGAGGAAGATGGTGAACCCGGCGATCGCGCCCAGGATGACCGTCGCCAGCACGCTCACGTCTTCGAGATCTCCTCGCTCCTCGGGCCCATGAACGGGTGAATCCTACTGTCCCAGTCGGATTCTACCCAGACTCGTTGGGGCGCCGGAGAGCGTGCGTCGATCGACGCCGGGGCCGTCGGGGGGCGCGTCTACAATCCCCTCGGTGGCCAGCGGCGTGAGCGATCCCCCCAAGCGACTCTTCCTCCTGGACGGGCACAGCCTGTCGTACCGGGCGTTCTTCGCCCTGCCGCAATCTCTGGCAACCAGCACCGGGCAGGTGACGAACGCCGTCTACGGCTTCACCTCGATGCTCATCAAGCTTCTGGCCGAGGAGCGTCCCGACCTGATCGCGGTGGCTTTCGACATCGGGGCGCCGACGATTCGGCTGGAGAAGTACGCCGAATACAAGGCAGGCCGGCCCGAGGCCCCCGACGAGTTCCGCCAGCAGCTCGGGCTGATCGTCGAGGTCCTGGAGACCCTCCGGGTGCCGGTGATCGGCGTGGAGGGGCACGAGGCGGACGACGTCATCGCCACCCTCGCGGTCAAGGCCGCGGAGGCCGGGATCGAGGTCGTCATCGTCACCGCCGACCGCGACTTCTTCCAGCTGGTCCGGCCTGGCATCGAGGTGATGTTCAACCGGCGCGGCATCTCCGACATAGCCCTGTACGACGAGGGGGCGGTCCGCGACCGGTTCGGACTGTCGCCGCAGCAATATCTGGACTACGTCGCTCTCAAGGGCGACACATCGGACAACATCCCCGGCGTCCCCGGTGTGGGAGAGAAGACCGCGTCGAAGCTGGTCCAGGACTTCGGCTCGGTGGAGGAGCTCCTGTCCCGGTCCTCGGAGCTGAAGGGAAAGCTCCGGACCTCCATCGATGAGGCCGGTGATCAGCTCCTGCTGAACAAGGACCTGGCTCGGCTCAACACCGATCTGGAGCTGGACCTCAGCCCGAGCGAAAGCGTGATGGGCGAGTGGGACATGGATGCGGTGCACCGCCTGTTCACCTCGCTCGAGTTCCGAACGCTGCTCGAACGGCTCGAGGACGTGGGACGCGGCCCCAAGCCCGCGGCCGAGCTGGCAGACCTCGATCTGCGGGAAGCCTCGGCCCAGGAGGTCGGCTCCCTCATGGCGGACCCGGGGCCGAAAGCCGTTCGTCTCGATCTCGAGGGACGATCGATCCGGGGGGTGGCCGTATCCCTCGGCGGCGGGCAGGCCGCCTACACCGCACTGGACTCGCTCGATCCGGTCGCCCGCGGCCTGTCGGACGCGTCGGCGTTGAAGTGGACGCACGATGCCAAGGACACGGAGGCGGCCGTCATCGCCTCCGGACGCACGGTTGCCGGCGTGGCGTTCGACACAATGCTCGCGGCGCATCTGCTCGATCCGGCCGGCACCACCTTCGACCTGAGCGCCCTGTCGCAGCAGTACCTGGGATCGGATCTGTTGGCCGGGCTCGAGGCGGAAGCCGAGGGTGAGCTGTTCGGCCAGTCCTGGCGGGTTGTCGCGGCCGAGGCCGTCGCGGTGGCCCTCCTGACCCCGGCCCTGGCGGAACGGATCGACCGGGCCGGGCTGCGCCGGCTGCTCGACGAAGTGGAGATGCCGCTCTCCACCATCCTCGCTCGGATGCAGGCCCGGGGCGTGGCCCTCGACGTCGACTACCTGGATGCCATGGCGAAGGACGTCCGGGATCGGATGGCCACGTTGCAGGCGGAGATCTACCGGCTCGCGGGAGAGGAGTTCAACCTCAACTCGCCGCCCCAACTCCGGGCCATCCTGTACGACAAACTCGGCCTGTCGCCAGGCAAGCGCACGCCGAAGGGGCAGCTCTCCACCGACGCCTCGGTCTTGGAGAAGCTTCGCGATCAGCACCCCATCGTCGATGCTCTTCTCTCGTGGAGAGAGCTCGACAAGCTGAACTCGACGTACCTGGAGGCCCTTCCCCGGCAGGTCGATCCGGCGGACGGGCGCGTGCACACCACGTTCAATCAAACCGGCGCGACCACGGGACGGCTCTCCTCGTCGAACCCCAACCTCCAGAACATCCCGGTCCGAGGGGAGCTGGGGCGACAGATCCGAAGCGCCTTCATCCCCGGCTCGGAGGATCAGCTCCTGCTGGTGGCGGACTACTCGCAGATCGAGCTCCGGATCCTTGCCCACCTGTCCGGCGACCAGGGCCTGAGGTCGGCCTTCGCCGAGGGTCGCGACATCCATGCCGCCACCGCAGCCCGCGTGTTCGGGCTCCCCGAGGACAAGGTGGACGCCGCCCTCCGCAACCGGGCCAAGATGGTGAACTACGGGCTGGCCTACGGGATGAGCGCCTTCGGCCTGGCCCAGCGTCTGGACATCGCCCCCGACGAGGCCCAAGAGATCCTGGACGCCTACTTCGAGACGTTCCCCCAGATCCGGGAGTACCTCGACCGGCAGGTGGCCAGGGCGGCGGCGGAGGGCTTCACCGAGACCATGTTGGGACGGCGGCGGTACATCCCCGAGCTCCAGGCGTCCAACCCGCGGGTGCGGGATCTGGGTCGGCGCATGGCTCTCAACGCGCCGATACAGGGAAGCGCGGCCGACGTGTTCAAACTCGGGATGATCAGGGTCGACCGGGCCACCGGCGCCTCGTCCCTCCAGATCCGCATGCTGCTCACCGTGCACGACGAGCTGGTCTTCGAGGTCCTGGCGATTCAGGTGGAGGAGGCCGCGACGCTGGTGAAGAATGAGATGGAACAGGCCCACGAGCTGTCCGTGCCCCTCAGGGCGGACATCGGTTGGGGCCGCAACTGGGCCGAAGCCGCACCGGCCGGCCACTGAACGCCGCGCCGCTGGCAACAGATGTCGCGCCCCGTTGACGGGCGTTTGCCCAGGTAGCTACCATTCCCGGGCCGCGAGGCGCGTCCGCATCACCGCAATCCACCCCGCTGCACGTGGGCGCGTCGCGCGCGCGAAGGAGGAGATGGTTCACATCGAGACGAGCGAAGCCAAGGCCGCGCCCGAGCGCGACCTGACACCCGAGGAGCTGGTCGACGCGGTCGAGGCCAGCCTCCGCGACTTCAAAGACGGTGACATCGTCGAAGGAACGGTGGTCAAGATCGACCGGGACGAGGTCCTCCTCGACATCGGCTACAAGTCCGAGGGGGTCATCCCGGCCAAGGAGCTCTCGATCCGCCACGACATCGACCCGAACGAGGTCGTGCACGTCGGGGACAGGATCGAGGCCCTGGTCCTCCAGAAGGAGGACAAGGAAGGCCGGCTCATCCTGTCGAAGAAGCGCGCCCAGTACGAACGGGCGTGGGGTCGGATCGAGGAGGTCATGCAGTCCGGTGGCACGATCAAGGGCCCCGTCATCGAAGTGGTGAAGGGTGGCCTGATCGTCGACATCGGCCTCCGCGGCTTCTTGCCAGCCTCACTGGTCGACCTCCGTCGGGTCCGGGACCTGCATCCGTACGTGGGCCAGGAGATCGAGGCCAAGATTATCGAGCTCGACCGGAACCGCAACAACGTCGTGCTGTCGCGCCGAGCGTTCTTGGAGGAGTCTCAGAGCGAGGGGCGCAAGAAGTTCCTGGAGTCCCTCCAGAAGGGGGAGCGGCGAAAGGGCACCGTGTCCTCCATCGTGAACTTCGGGGCGTTCGTTGACCTGGGCGGAGTAGATGGCCTCGTGCATGTCTCGGAGCTGTCGTGGAAGCACGTGGATCACCCGAGCGAGGTAGTCCAGGTCGGCCAGGAGGTCGAGGTCGAGATCCTCGACGTGGACCTTGAGCGGGAGCGCGTCTCGCTGTCGCTGAAGGCCACCCAGGAAGACCCGTGGAAGGAGTTCGAGCGCAAGTACCAGGCCGGCGAGATCATCGAGGGTCAGGTCACGAAGCTTGTGCCCTTCGGTGCGTTCGTCCGTGTCGCGCCCGGCATCGAGGGCCTCGTACACATCTCCGAGCTCTCCGAGCAGCATGTGGATTCCCCCGAATCCGTGCTGTCCGTCGGTGATCAGGTCCGGGTGAAGGTCATCGAGGTCGATGTGGCCCGTCGCCGCATCAGCCTGTCGATGCGGCAGGTGGGAGGGGCCATGCCCGCCGTGGCGGAGAAGGAGATCGAGGCGGACGAGGAGGAGATCCGTCCCGAGGGCACACCATCCGCCGGGCTCGAGGCGCCCGCGGTGAGCCAGGAGGCGGCCGTGGATGCATCGGCGGAACCTTCTCTCCAGGTGCCCGATGCCACCGAGGGCGGCGCCGAGGCCCCGAGCGAGGGCCCTGCCCAGGCGCCCGAAGCGCCGGGCGAGGCTGCCCCGGCGGAGGAAGCGGCGGCCGCCGACGAGGACGTCTCGCTCGAGGCCATCCTGGAGGACCTTCGCCGGCGCGAGGGCCGCGCCGAGTAACCGTTCCGATGCTGCTCGTCGGCCTCACCGGCGGGATCGGTACCGGGAAGTCCACGGTGGCGAGGATGCTCGAGAAGCGGGGTGCCGTCGTGTTCGACGCCGACGTCCTGGCCCGCCAGGCGGTGGCGCCGGGGACCCCCGGTTTCGACGAGGTGGTCGAGCGGTTCGGCCCCAACGTGCTGGCTCCCGGCGGCGGCCTGGACCGGGAGGCGCTGGCCAGCATCGTCTTCGCAGACCCGGCAGCGCGTCGCGATCTGGAGGGCATCGTGCACCCGGAGGTGCGGCGGATGTTCGCCGAGGGGTGCGAGGAATACAAAGACTCGGATCGAGTGGTGGTGTTCAGCGCGCCCCTGCTGGTAGAGACCGGGATGCACACGGCCTTCGACCTCCTCATCGTGGTCTCCGCGCCGGTGGCCACCCAGATCGAGCGGCTGATGCGAGATCGCGGCATGCCGGAGCGCGACGTCCAGGCTCGGATCGCCGCGCAGCTGCCGCTGGAAGCCAAGGCAGAGGTGGCCGACGTCCTGGTGGACAACGAAGGGACGCTGGAGGATCTCGAGGGCCAGGTCGACCGGGTGTGGCGGGACCTGGACGCCAAGGCAAGGGCCGGGGCAAGGTGAGCCGGGGCCGGTCGCTATCATCGGGCCAGTGAGGTTCGAAGCGGTCTTCTTCGACGCCGGGGAAACGCTGGTCCACCCCCATCCCACGTTCGCTGAACTGTTCTCGCGGATCCTGAAGCGTGAGGGGTTCGACGTGGAGCCCGAGACCATCACGGACCGCATCAACGTGGTGTTCGATCGGTTCCGTGAAGCGGCCAGGACCAAGGAGCTGTGGACGACCACCCCCGAGAAGTCTCACCTGTTCTGGCACGACGTCTACGCCATCTTCTTCCGTGAGATCGGGATCCCCGACTCGGACGGCCTGATCGACACGGTGTATCGCGAGTTCACCGACCTGGCCAACTACTCGCTCTTCGAGGACGTCGTCCCGGTATTGCACAAGCTCCGCGACGCCGGTCTGAAGCTGGGGGTGGTGTCGAACTTCGAGGAATGGCTGGAGCGCCTCCTTGCTCAGCTGGGGGTGACCGGATTCTTCGACGTGCGGGTGATCTCCGGGGTCGAGGGCCTGGAGAAGCCGGACCCTCGGATCTTCCAGCTGGCGGTGGAGCGGGCCGACGTAGCCCCGGAGCGATCTGCCTACGTGGGAGACAACCCCGAGTTCGATGTGGACCCGGCCGCTGCGGCAGGCATGTTCCCCGTCCTGCTCGACCGACGGGAGCGGTTCCCCGACGCGACGGGGGCCCGCATCACGACGCTCGACGAGCTGCCCGCGGTCCTGGGGTTGTGATGGCCGCCGAACGGACCTACTCGGTCGGGGAAGCCGACGCATCGCTCCCCGAGCTCCGGGTGATGCTCGAGCGGGTGCGAGCGAACCGCCAGGTGATCCTGCGAGCAGCGGAACGGATCCGTGGGCAGGTCGCCGCGGATGGAGGCGGTACCGAAGGCAAGGACTACTGGGAGGCCAGGGCAGCGCTGAAGGCCGACATCGAGGCCCTGGCCGACCGAGACATCCTGCTCCGCGACCCCGAAACCGGCCTCGTCGACTTTCCCGGCGAGCGTGAGGGCCGTCGGATCTTCCTGTGCTGGCGGCTCGGTGAGGATCACGTGGGGCATTGGCACGACCTCGAGTCGGGCTTCGGCGGAAGGAAGCCCCTGTGAGCGAGCACCCTTTTCGGCGTCCCGTGGTGGTGGTGATGGGGGCGACCGTGGACGAGCCGCCGCCCGGGATCGATGCGGCGGCGACGTTGGCCGATCTCTCGTTCGCGGCGTCCGCGTCGGCGCTGGCCGAGGCCATCGCCGACGCGGACGCCGTCTTCGCCTGGCATTCGGTTCCCGAGCTGCTCCCGGAGGTGTGGCCCAAGGCGGAGGGGCTTCGGTGGATCCAGTCGGCGTCCGACGGCGTCGACTGGCTCCTGTTCCCCGACCTCGCGGACAGCGACGTGGTGGTGACGAACGCCCGCGGGATCTTCGATCAGGCGATCGCGGAGTACGTCGTGGGGTTGATGCTGGCCTTCGCCAAGGGCCTGCTCGGGGTGGTCGAGGGCCAACGGCACCGGGAGTGGCGGCACCGGCCGACCGAGCTGTTGGCCGGCAAGCGGCTGCTGGTCGTCGGGGTCGGGCCCATCGGTAGGGCCATCGGCCAGGCCGGCCGGGATCTGGGGATGCAGGTCCGCGGGGTTGGGCGGAGAGCGAGGTCGGGGGACGACGTCTTCGAGTCGATCGCAGGGACGGAGGGTCTGGCCGGCGCAGCCGGGTGGGCCGATTACGTGGTCGATGCGCTGCCGGCAACCCCGGCAACGCGGCACGTTTTCGATGCGTCCGTGTTCGGTTCCATGCGCCGGAGCGCTCGGTTCCTCAACGTGGGCCGGGGCATGACGGTCGTCGAGGAGGCGCTAGTCGATGCCATCCGAGAGGAACGGATCGGCGGCGCCGCCCTCGACGTCTTCGATCGAGAGCCGCTCCCGCCGGATAGCCCGTTCTGGGAATTGCCGAACACCATCGTGTCCCCCCACATGTCCGGCGACTTCGACGGGTGGCTGGCGGCGGTGGTCCGGCTGTTCGTGGAGAACCTCCGGAGGTTCGTCGCGGGCCGGCCGCTGCTGAACGTGGTGGACAAGCGCGAAGGGTACGTGGTCGAGCCCTCGCCTTGATAGGCTCATCGCCCATGGCGGAGCCGGTCATCCAGGTCCGTGGTCTCCGGAAGTCGTACCAGGACGTCGAGGCCGTCCGCGGACTCGACCTGACCGTGGAACGCGGGGAGGTCTTCGCGTTGCTCGGCCCCAACGGGGCCGGAAAGACCACCACAGTGGAGATCCTCGAGGGCTACCGGCAGCGCTCGAGTGGTGATGCCTGGGTGCTCGGGAGGGACCCAGCGAATCTGGACCGGGCGACCAGGGAGCGGATCGGGATCGTCCTCCAGTCGACCGGGGTAGACCCGTTCCTGACGGTCCGGGAGACCATCGACATGTATCGGGGGTACTACCCTCACCCCCGTCCGGCCGACGAGGTCGTCGACCTCGTCGGGCTCTCGGAGAAGCGGGACACCAGGGTGAACAAACTGTCGGGAGGCCAGCAGCGCCGCCTCGACGTGGCCATCGCCCTGGCCGGCGATCCCGAGCTGCTGTTCCTGGACGAGCCCACCACGGGATTCGACCCCGGTGCCCGGCGGCACGCCTGGCAGATCGTTCGCAACCTCATCGACCTGGGAAAGACGGTGTTCCTGACCACTCATTACATGGACGAGGCCCAACACCTTGCGAAGCGGGTCGCGGTGATCGCCAAGGGCGAGATCGTGGCGGAGGGCCCACCGGCGACGATCGGTGGCCGCGACACCGCTCAAACCGTGATCCGGTTCCGAGTCGATGACCGGGAGAGCCTCCCGTCGTTCGGCCATGTCCCGCTCGGAGACGGGACGCTGGAGCTTCGAACCGAGCACCCGACCAAGGTGTTGCACGAGCTCACCGCGTGGGCCCTCGACCGCGGCTCGGACCTCGAGGGGCTGGAGGTCCGCCGGCCCACGCTCGAGGACGTTTATCTCGAGCTGACCGGGGGAGAGGCGGGGTCGGAGTGAGCGACGTCGAGCTGACCCTCCGGCAGGTGCGATATACGAACAAGGAGTTCTGGCGGAACCCCGGCTCGGCCTTCTTCACGTTTGCCTTCCCCCTGATGTTCCTGGTCATCTTCACCGCGCTCCTGGGGAGCGGAACCGTCGAGGTCACGCCGGGGGTCGTCATCGAGCAATCGACCTACTACGTCGCCGCCATGTCCGCGTTCGCCGTGATCACGGCTGCGTACACGAACATCGCGATCGGCGTGGTGTTCCAGCGCGACGCCGGGATCCTCAAACGGACCAAGGGGACGCCGCTGCCGGGATGGGCCTACCTGGGCGGGCGAGTGCTCCACGTCCTGATCATCGCGATCCTATTGGTGATCATCACGGCCGCGTTCGGCGTCGCCTTCTACGGCGCCGACGTCCCGACCGGGACCCTGCTGCTGAAGTACGTCGTCGTGGTGGTGATCGGCGCCATGAGCTTCACCGCGCTGGGCCTGGCGACCACCGCGATCGTCCCCAACGCCGACGCGGCCCCGGCGGTCGTCAACGCGATCATCCTCCCGCTCCTGTTCCTATCGGGCATCTTCATCCCGTTCGGGGTGGAGACGCCCGAATGGATCCGGACCGTCGCACGGATCTTTCCGGTGAAGCACTTCGCCGACGCGATGCGCGCCGGCTTCTACGGCCCGCCGCAGTTCAAGTTCCTATGGCGCGACGTGCTGGTCGTGGCCATCTGGGGTATCGCCGGGCTCGTCCTGGCCGTCCGATTCTTCACCTGGGAACCCAAGAAATGAGGTCAGGGATGCGGAAGCTCCTCGCCGGGATCGCCATTGTCGGGCTCTTCGCAGCCGCGTGTGCAGAAGAAAGCCCGGTCGTGTCGACCGCCAGTCCCTCCCCAGGCGCGACCGCGGCAGACTGCGCGAAGGGAGTGTCGTCCTATACGAGCGCCGGCACGCTGACCATCGCCACGGACAACCCGGCATACGCCCCGTGGTTCGGCGGAAAGGTCAGCCAGTCGGGCTCTCCCTGGAAGGCCGATCCCAGCTTCGGCAGAGGTGATCCGTACAGCGGCGAGGGGTTCGAGAGCGCCGTCGCCTACGCGGTCGCCGGAGAGCTCGGGTTCGCACGAGGGGCCGTGGCGTGGATCCCTCTCAACTTCAACCAGTCCTACAAGCCGGGACCCAAGAATTTCGATCTCTACATCGGACAGGTCTCCTATTCGCCCGTGCGAGCCCAGGCCGTGGATTTCAGTGAAGGTTATTACGATGTCCAGCAGGCATTGGTGGCTAAGCGCGGGACCCCCATCACGGATGCCACTACGTTCGCCGATCTCCAGTCCTACAAGCTCGGCGCACAGATCGGTACCACGAGCTACAGCTACATCGTCGAGAACATCCAGCCGGACCAACAGCCGAGCGTCTACGACAATCCCAACGACGTGATCGCTGCATTGAACGCCGGACAGATTGATGGATACCTCGTCGACGCGCCGACAGCGTACGTCAATGTGCTGATCGGTGAGGTGCCCCATGGGGAGGTGGTTGGGCAGTTCCCAACCATCGGGGATCAGGAGCACTTCGGGATGGTGTTCCAGAAGGGAAATCCCCTCGTGGGGTGCGTCAATCAGGCCATCGCCACGCTGGAGTCCGACGGAACCCTGGATGCCATCCAGAAGAAGTGGTTGAAGGCGCTCACGTACCCGTTCATCGAGCAGTCGTAGCGACCCATCGCCGGAGGTGTCGTGAGCTCTGCTGGGCCACCCGGACCCGGCGACCGCCTCCACATTGAGGACGCTCGTGCGGCCAGGGGATCGCGGATCCTGAGTACGGGCCGGGGGCGCCGCGAGGGGCGACGGGCCGTGTTCATCGCGGTGGCGAGCACGGTCGTCTTCTTCACGGTGCTCGTCGTCGTGGTAGTGAATTCGCCCGGGTGGCTCGAGATCAAGCGGTCCTTCTTCAACGGCGAGCTGTTCATGGAGAATCTACCGGGCATCTCGCGGGCATTCCTCCTGAACGTGAAGCTCTTCGTGGTCGCGGAGATCTTCATCCTGGTACTGGCACTCTTCTTGGCCGTGCTCCGGAGCCTTCCCGGCCCGGTCTTCTTCCCGATCCGAATCCTCGCGGTTGGGTACACCGATCTGTTCCGTGGGGTCCCCACGATCCTCGTGATCTACATCCTGGGGTTCGGCGCTCCCGCGCTCCAACTCCGTGGGGTGCCGAAGTCACCCTTCGTGTGGGGGGTGGTGGCGCTGGTGCTCGTGTACTCGGCGTATGTCGCCGAGGTCTACAGAGCTGGCATCGAGTCAGTGCACCCGAGCCAGGCGGCAGCGGCGCGCTCGTTGGGCCTTTCACGATGGCAGACGCTTCGCCTCGTCGTGATCCCACAAGCGGTCCGACGCGTGATCCCGCCCCTCCTCAACGACTTCATCGGGTTGCAGAAAGACACGGCGCTCGTCGCATCCATCGGAGTCGTGGAGGCCTTCCGGACCGCCCAGATCGACAGCGCGGCCACGTTCAACTTCACCCCGTACCTCGCCTCTGCATTGTTGTTCGTGGTCATCACCATCCCGTTGGCGCGATTCACGGATGCGCTCATCGCCAGGGATCGACGGCGGCGGCAGGTGGCAGCCGCCCTGTAGGTCGCCGGACCGTGGATGCTGCCGCACTGAGCCTCGAAGGGATCCGCAAGTCCTTTGGCCGGCTCGAGGTGTTGAAGGGCATCGACCTGTCGGTCGCCGACCACGAGGTCATCTGCGTGATCGGAGCCTCCGGGTCGGGGAAGTCCACCATGCTCCGATGCATCAACCTCCTCGAGCCGGTGGATGCCGGGAGGATCATTGTCCGGGGTGAGGAGATCACGGCCCCCGGCGTCGACGTCAACCGGATCCGGCGGCACATCGGGATCGTGTTCCAAGCGTTCAACCTGTTCCCGCACATGACGGTGTTCCGGAACATCACGCTAGCCCCCATGGAGGCCCTGGGCCTCTCGAGGACGGAGGCCCGGGACCGTGCCCTCGATCTCCTGGAGCGGTTCGCGCTAGCCGACAAACGGGACGAGTACCCCGACCGGCTTTCCGGCGGGCAGCAGCAGCGCGTGGCCATCGTCCGGGCCCTGGCCATGAAGCCGGACATCATGCTGCTCGACGAGGTCACCAGCGCCCTGGACCCCGAGCTGGTAGCCGAAGTCCTGAACGTGATCCGGGAGCTGGCGGCCGGCGGGATGACCATGGTCATCGCCACGCACGAGATGGGGTTCGCCCGCGACATCGCCACCAGGGTGTGCTTCCTGGACGAGGGCCGGATCCTGGAGGAAGGGCCGCCGGACAGCATCTTCTCGGAGCCGCGCGAGGACCGGACCCGGCGGTTCCTCCAGAGCATCATCGAGGCGGGCCGCATGTAACCGCCCTTCAGTGGTGTCCGCGGAGACCCCTACAATCGATGCGTGCCCCCGTTCAAGGTCCATGCGGAGTTCGAGCCTGCGGGCGACCAGCCGGCCGCCGTCGAGGGCCTGGCCCGGGGTGTCCTGGCCGGCGAGGACTACCTGACGCTGCTCGGGGCCACCGGGACGGGGAAGACCTTCACCATCGCCCAGGTGATCGAGCGGGTCCAGAAGCCCACCCTGGTGATCGCCCCGAACAAGTCGCTCGGAGCACAGCTGGCCAACGAGTTCCGGGAGTTCTTCCCGGAGAACGCGGTCGAATACTTCGTCAGCTACTACGACTACTACCAGCCCGAGGCCTACGTCCCTCAAACCGACACGTACATCGAGAAGGACTCCTCGATCAACGACGAGATCGATCGGCTGCGGCACTCGGCCACCAGCGCCTTGCTCACCCGGAAGGACGTCCTGATCGTGGCCTCCGTCTCCTGCATCTACGGCCTTGGCACGCCCGAGGAGTACATGGGTCAGGTCCTGCGGCTGCACCGGGGCGTGGCCATCGACCGGGACTTCGCCATCACTCGGCTGGTCAAGATCATGTACGAGCGGAACCAGGTGAACTTCGTGCGGGGCAAGTTCCGGGTCCAGGGGGACACGCTCGAGGTGTTCCCGGCCTACGAGGAGACCGCCGTCCGGGTGGAGTTCTGGGGCGACGACGTGGAGCGGATCACCCGGTTCGACCCACTGACCGGGGAGGTCCTGGGGGAGCTGTCCGAGGTGTGGATCTACCCGGCCACCCACTACGTGGCGTCGGACCAGCGGATGCAGCGCGCCATCGCCGGGATCGAGGAGGAGCTGAAGGGGCGCCTGGGGCAGCTGGAGTCCCAGGGCAAGCTCCTGGAGGCGGAGCGCCTGCGGATGCGCTCGAACTACGACCTGGAGATGCTCCGGGAGGTGGGGTTCTGCTCGGGGATCGAGAACTACTCCAGACACATCGACGGCCGACAGCCCGGCGAGGCCCCGTACACCCTGCTCGATTACTTCCCCCAGGACTGGCTGTGCGTCATCGACGAGTCCCACGTCACGGTGCCCCAGATCCACGGGATGTACGAAGGTGACAAGACTCGCAAGGAGACCCTGGTCGAGTTCGGGTTCCGGCTGCCGTCGGCCCTGGACAACCGGCCGCTCCGGTTCGATGAGTTCGTCGAGAAGGTCGGTCAGACCGTGTTCATGTCGGCCACTCCCGGGTCCTACGAGCTCCGGACGTCAAAGCGGGTCGTTCAACAGATCGTCCGGCCGACGGGGCTGATCGATCCGAACGTCGAGATCCGGCCGACCCGGGGGCAGGTGGACGACCTCATCGAGGAGATCAGGAAGCGAGCCGAGGCGGGGCAGCGGGTCCTGGTCACCACGCTGACCAAGAAGATGGCCGAGGACCTCACGGACTACCTGATGGAGATGGGCATCCGGGTCCGGTACCTCCACTCGGAGATCGACACGCTGCATCGGATCGAGATCCTCCGCGATCTCCGCCTGGGAGAGTTCGACGTCCTGGTGGGGATCAACCTGCTCCGGGAGGGACTGGACCTCCCGGAGGTGTCGCTGGTGGCCATCCTCGACGCCGACAAGGAGGGGTTCCTCCGGTCTGACACCTCGCTCATCCAGACCATCGGCCGGGCCGCCCGCAACGTGGACGGCACGGTCCTGATGTACGCGGACGAGGTCACCGACTCGATGAAGGCGGCCATCTCGGAGACCCAGCGCCGGCGCAAGATCCAGCTCTCGTTCAACCGCGAACACGGCATCGATCCGCAGTCGATCCGCAAGAAGGTGTCGGACATCCTGCTGTCGATGGCCGTCGACGGGGGGAAGGCGCCGTCGCCCGATCGCGGGCGGCGGCGCCGCGAGCGGGTGGAGATGCCCACCGAAGAGCTCGAACGACTCATCCAGAGCTTGGAGGAGGAGATGCACCAGGCGGCGAAGGAGCTTCGGTTCGAGTACGCAGCGCGCCTCCGGGACGAGGTGGTCGACCTCCGGAAGGAGCTGAAGGCGCTCCGCCAGGCTGGGGTGGGGACCTGAGCCCCACGCTCGCGGTCCGGGCCCCGCTGGCGTGGCTGGGGCCGGGCAAGGTCCTCGACCGAGTGAGCGTAGTCTGCGACGGTGGCCGGATCGAGTGGGTGGGTTCGGCCCGGCTGGCCCCGCAGGCGGACGACGAGCTCGAGGTGGACGGGTTCCTCATGCCTGGGGCGGCCGATCGTCACGTCCACATCGGCTTGGCGGACCCCGGTGCCGTGCTCCTCGGCGGGGTGACGGCGGTCCGGGATCTGGCGTGGCCGCCCGACGTCATCTTCCCGCTGGCCGATGCGTCGGAGCTGCCCACGTTCAACGGGCCGGTGATCCGTGCGGCCGGTCCCATGATCACCGGACCCGGCGGCTATCCGACCGCCGATCGGTGGGCGCCCCCCGGGACCGGGCTGCAGATCCGGGGCGCAGAGGAGGCGGCCACGGCGGTAAAGACCTTGGCCGGCCGTGGAGCCGCGGCGATCAAGGTGTCCCTGAACGCCGAGGCGGGACCCACCCCGACGGACCGAGAGCTCGCGGCCATCGTCCAGGCTGCGGGGGAGCGGGGGCTGCCGGTGACGGCCCACGTGCAGGGCGTCGGGCAAGCCGAGCGGGCGCTGGGCGCAGGGGTGAACGAGTTCGCCCACTGCCCGTGGAGCGAGCGGCTCTCCGAGTCGGTGCTGGAGGCGGCGGCGAAGGCCGTGCGGATCGTCTCGACGCTCGACATCTGGAGCTTCGGCAACGTCACCTCCGAGCTCCGGACGGCCGCCGACAACATGGCTCGGTTCCGGGCCGCCGGCGGCACGGTCGTCTACGGCACGGACCTCGGCAACGGAGCCATCCCACCGGGGATCGACGTTCGGGAGGTCCTGCTCCTCCGGGAGACCGTGGGCATGACTGCGGACGAGATCCTCGAGGCCCTGGTAGCTGGGCCGCTCGAGTCCGGCGGCCCCGCCGACCTCATCGCGCTGGCCCGCGATCCTCGTGAGGACCTCACGGCGCTCGGCGATCTGAAGCTGGTGATTCGGGCCGGTCGGGTGGTCGCGGCGGCCTGAGGCTTACCGCAGGGATCGGAGCTCGTCGAAGCAGCGGTCGATATCGGCCTCGGTGTTGAAGAAGTGGGGGGAGATCCTCAGTCCGTCGCCCCGGAAGTCGGTGCACACGTTCCGCTCCAGGAGAGCGTGGCAGATCTTGCCGGCCTCCGGCCCCACCCCCACGTTCACCACGCCGCCGCGCTCGCTTCGCTCGCGCGGCGTCCGAACGGGAAGGCCCGCCTCGTCCGCCCGGACGATCACGTGATCGGTGAGCCCCCCCTGCCGCTCACGGATCCGATCCACGCCGGCCTCCGAGATGATCTCCAGTCCGCCCAAGGCCACGGGGAAGACTGGGGCGGGCGGCGTCCCGTGTTCCAGTCGCCGCGCCGTGGGGTGCAGCTCCAGATGCTGGGTGTCGAAGGAGAACGGCTCGCGAGTGGCGAACCATCCCGTGACCGTTGGCTCCAGCTCGGGAAGCAGGTCGCGCCGTGCGTACAGGAACGCTAGGCCCGGGCCGCCACACAGCCACTTCAGGACGCCGGCGGTGTAGAGGTCGCAGCCCAGGTCGTGGAGATCGAGGGGGACGATCCCGACGCCGTGGTAGTCGTCCACGATCGACCACGCTCCCGCCTCCCGAGCCATCCGACAGATCTCCTTCGCGTCGACGAGCGCGCTCGAGCGGTACAGCACCCGGTTCACCATGACGACCGCGGTGTTCCGGTCGATGGCCCGTTCATACTCCCGGAGCGGGATCGTCAGGCCATCGAGCGACTTCAGGAACACGACCTCGGCCCCACTCGATCGCTGCGCCAGCCAGACGTGCCCGTCGGTGGGAAAGTCCAGCTCCGACAGGATCACCTTGCGGCGCCTGGAGAAGTCCACACACGACGCGATCGTCGAGAGCGCGACCGAGATGTTCGTGGTGATGGCCAGCTCGTCGGGATGGCACCCGGCCAACGCCGCGAAGCGCTGCTTCAACGCGCGCATGGTAGGGAAGATGTCCTCGAACCACACCTGGTCCGGCGCGCCCTTGGAGGCCCACGCGTCGATGTACGCGTCCAAGTAATCGCGAGAACGCCGCGAGACCGGACCGAGCGACGCGCTGATCAGGTAGGCCTTGCGCTTCACGACCGGGAACTCGTCCCGCCAGGAGGACGGGTCCACGCCCCCGGATGGCGTCCTCACTCGCAGGGCCCCTCAGGTATCTCCCTCGGCTCCGTCGTCGCGTCCCCCGTGCTTCTCCAGGTATTCGATGTAGAGCGGACGGAGGGCATCGGCAAGGGTGCCGCGGTCGGCGTCCACGAGGTCGTTCAGGAGGGCCAGCGGCCGCATGATGTCGGTCTCGCTCCGCTCCTCATCTCCGATGGCCGCCCGGGCCTCGGGGATCGTCTTCAGCAGGTCCCACAGGAAGCCCACGTCGAGTCGCCGCCAAGCCAGGCGCGTGGCCCGGTCGTGCAGCTCAGCCGAGGACAGTCGTTCCAGCTTGGATCGCTCGGTCACGGGGTCAGCCTACCGCGAGGTCGCCCACCCGCCCGATGGGGCAATGGCCAGGCACGGCGGGGGCTTGTCGGGGCCGCCACTACAATCTCCCCGTGGCCACCGACACACTCGTGATTCACGGGGCCCGTGAGCACAACCTCAAGAACGTCACGCTGGAGCTACCCCGCAACCAGCTCATCGTGTTCACGGGCCTGTCCGGCTCGGGGAAGAGCTCCCTGGCCTTCGACACCATCTACGCGGAAGGTCAGCGGCGCTACGTGGAGTCGCTCTCGGCCTACGCTCGGCAGTTCCTGGGACAGATGGAGAAGCCGGACGTGGACTTCATCGAGGGACTGTCCCCGGCCATCTCCATCGACCAGAAGTCCACGTCCAAGAACCCCCGGTCCACCGTGGGGACCATCACCGAGATCTACGACTACCTCCGCGTGCTGTACGCCCGGATCGGCCATCCTCACTGTCCCAAGTGCGGGCGGCCCATCGGCCGCCAGACGCCGGAGCAGATCGTTGACCAGGTCATGCAGCTGCCCGAGGGTACCCGGTTCATGATCCTCGCCCCGGTGGTCCGGGGCCGGAAGGGTGAGTACGAGAAGCTTCTGGCCGATCTGGCCCACCGGGGGTTCCCCCGGGCCCGGATCGACGGCGAGATCCGCGACCTCTCGCAGTCCATCCGGCTGGACCGTTACTACAAGCACACCATCGAGGTGGTGGTGGACCGCCTGGTGGCCAGGCCCGACATCCGCCGCCGGGTCGCCGACTCGATCGAGACGGCGCTCCAGCTGGCGGAGGGGATCGCGGCCATCACGGTGCAGACGCCGGACGGGAATGAGGACGTGCAGCACTTCTCTCAGAAGCTCGCCTGCACGTACGACGGCATCTCCTTCGACGAGCTCCAGCCCAGGAACTTCTCGTTCAACTCGCCGTACGGGGCCTGTCCGACCTGCGACGGCCTGGGGACCCGCCTGGAGGTCGACCCCGAGCTCGTGGTGCCCGATCCCGAGCTCTCCATCGAAGAGGGAGCCATCGCGCCGTGGGCCGGGACCCGCCTCGAGTACTGGTACAGGGTGCTCGAGTCGGTGGCCGAGGCCCACGGTTTCTCCACCAAGACTCCGTGGAAGAAGCTCCCGAAGAAGGCCCGTGAGATCGTGCTGTACGGCTCGGACCAGGAGATCCACGTCCGGTACCGGAACCGGTACGGGCGAACACGCTCGTACTGGACATCGTACGAAGGCGTCGTTCCGGCCGTCGAACGCCGGTACGAGGAGACCGAATCCGACAGCCAGCGGGACCGGCTGGAGCAGTACATGCGGGAGGTTCCGTGCCGGACGTGCCATGGCGCGCGCCTTCGGCCGGAGAGCCTGGCGGTGACGATCGGGGCGGTGAACATCGCCGACCTCACCACTCGCTCGATCCGCGACTCGCTCGCGTTCTTCGAGCAGGTGGACCTGTCCGAGCGAGAGCGGATGATCGCCGAACGCCTGATCAAGGAGATCCGGGCCCGGCTGGGGTTCCTGGTCGACGTGGGCCTGGACTACCTGGCGCTGGCCCGGGCCTCGGCCACCCTGGCGGGCGGTGAGGCCCAGCGGATCCGCCTGGCCACCCAGATCGGGAGCGGATTGGTCGGCGTCCTGTACATCCTGGACGAGCCGTCGATCGGCCTGCACCAGCGCGACAACCGGCGGCTGATCGACACCTTGGTTCGTCTCCGGGACCTGGGCAACACGCTGATCGTCGTGGAGCACGACGAGGCCACCATCCGGGCCTCGGACCACATCGTGGACATCGGGCCGGGTGCGGGCAATGACGGTGGCGAGATCGTGTACTCGGGTGACCTGAACGGCCTGCTGGACGACGACGGGTCCCTGACCGGCGCGTTCCTCTCCGGCAAGCGCGTGATCCCCACCCCCCAGGTCCGCAGGACCCCCGGCGAACGGTGGCTGAAGGTGCTCGGGGCCAGTGAGCACAACCTGAAGGACCTGAACTTCGCGTTGCCCCTCGGACTCTTCGCCTGCGTCACGGGCGTGAGCGGCTCGGGCAAGTCCACGCTGGTCCAGGAGGTACTGCTCCGAGCGCTCATGCACAAGCTGTATCGGTCACGCGCCCTCCCGGGCAAGCACCGTCGCCTCGTCGGCTGGGAACGCATCGACAAGGTCATCGACATCGACCAGTCGCCCATCGGCCGGACCCCGCGATCCAACCCGGCCACATACACGGGCATGTTCGACCATATCCGCGCGCTGTACGCTCAGGTTCCGGAAGCCCGGGTCCGCGGGTACCGGCCCGGGCGGTTCTCCTTCAATGTCCGAGGCGGCCGGTGCGAGAACTGCGCCGGCGACGGGCAGATCAAGATCGAGATGCACTTCCTCCCGGACGTTTACGTGACGTGCGAGGTGTGCAAGGGCCACCGGTACAATCGCGAGACGCTCGAGGTCAAGTACAAGAACCGTTCGATCGCCGACGTCCTGGAGATGAGTGTCGACGAGGCTCTGGAGTTCTTCCGCAACATCCCGGTCATCAGCCGGCACCTCCAGACGCTCTCGGACGTGGGCCTCGGGTACGTCAAGCTCGGACAGCCGGCGCCCACTCTGTCGGGTGGCGAAGCCCAGCGGATCAAGCTGTCCTCAGAGCTCCAGAAGCGCGCCACCGGCAGCACCCTGTACATCCTGGACGAACCCACGACCGGGCTGCACTTCGAGGACGTGCGCAAGCTCCTGGCGGTGCTCCAGCGGCTGGTCGGAGCGGGCAACACGGTGCTCGTGATCGAGCACAACTTGGACGTCATCAAGACCGCGGACTGGATCGTCGACCTCGGACCGGAGGGTGGGGACGCTGGCGGCAGGATCGTGGCCGAGGGTCCGCCGGAAGCCGTGGCCGCCAATGCAGGGTCCTACACCGGACAGTTCCTTGCCGAGGTGCTGGGGGCGCTCCCGCTGGAGCGAGAGCGGATCCCGCTGGACGCATAGCCGGGGCGCGCGTACCAGCCGGGCTTGCTAGCATGGCCCGCGCTCATGTCCAGGAAGGTCCTTCCGTCCGCCTTCGTCCTTTCGATCCTGGCGGCGGCGTGTGCCACTCCGACCCCGCCGAGCGTCACCTTCGGCTCCGGCAAGCAGTTCGTCCCGCAGGTCGCCGACTTCCTCGACAACGTCGGGTTGTATCCGTCGGTGGCCGTGGACTCGGAGGGCACGCCGTACCTCTCCTCCTTCGGGTTCCTCGCCGAGCTGAAGGAGGGAGAGATCGCGCCGACCCACCCGATCGGAGCGCCGTCCCTTCCCGCGATCCTGATGTCCAGCACGAAGGACGGCATCTGGACCCGGGGAGCGGTGGCCATGCAGGCCTCCATCCCCAACGTGAGCGTGCCGTTCGGCCCGGCAACGGTCCCCGAGGTGAAGTCGTTGAACCCCCAGAACGTGAACGGGACGGCTCTGGCCGTCGATCAATCGGGCGGGCTGCATGTGGCCTGGGCCGCCGATCTGGGCCTGTCGTACGCGCAGAGCTCCGGCCCCACCGGCTCGTTCACGGCTTCGCTCATACAAAAGATCCGGCCGGCCCGGGCTGGTGTGCTGGGGCCTCCCGCCGTGGCCGTGACCCCGTCGGGCGCACCCTGGGTGGCCTTCATCCTGACCACGGCTCGAGGCCAAGAGGTCACGGTGAAAACGACGGTCGCCGGGGCATGGAAGACCGACGTGCTGGACACGATCCCGCGGAGGACTGGTCCGTCGCAACCGTATCGGGTCGCCGCGACGATCTCCGCGTCCGGCCAGCCCGTGGTGCTCTACTCGAACGGTTCGAGTGTCCTCGCGGCTGCCTTGGGCGGAGGGGAGGAGGGAGGCTGGGCCTTCTCGACCGTCGAGTCGGGCGCCGACGGCTATGGGCTGTCCGCGACGACGGGGAAGGACGGGACCATCCACGTCTCGTACTACGCGGGGGATCAGGTG
>WNFV01003800.1_pt1 | contig 22418 bp, 18 predicted proteins | sample 5400101 | NCBI WGS metagenome assembly WNFV01 (sample SAMN13153361, study PRJNA577476) | soil metagenome | isolation source: 115 cm soil or saprolite under grassland replicate 1 | place: USA:California | collected 2016-06-15 | reverse complement strand
CCCTGGTCGAGGCGCACCTCCAGCCGCCCGGCTGGTTCCTCTAGGGCCGCGGCGATGTCGGCGGCCAGAGCGGCCGCCGCGTCCGGTCCCGGGCCCGCGCCGCTCGGACGCGCCAGATCATCGAAGTCTTCGCCGGTCCAGCCCTCGCGCACCCCCGCCCTCCGATCGCCGATCCCGCGCAGACCTCCGATCCTGCTCGGCGTTGCTCAGTATCGTTCGTCATCGCGCGGAGCGTCGTAGGCTTGGCCCGTGGCCGCCCCCACCCGTCGCGCGAAGCGCTTTCGGCGGCCGCCGCCGCGCTCGGAGGCCGTCTCACCGGCGAGCCTGGTCGAGGAGTGCATCCTCGTCCTTTCCCTCTCGCTCTTGGCCAGCGCGGTGTACGCGATCATCAGCCTGACGTCCGCACCGCTGAAGGGCGCCACGGTCTTCGTCGTGCCCCGGGTCGGCCTGGCGACACAGTTGGCGAACTTCGCGTTCGGATTGGCCCCCGTATGGCTCGTCGTGTTCCTCCTGCGCAGAAGCGGCGAAGGGGTGGGCCAGATCGGACTGGCACTGAGCCGGCCAGGCCGAGACATCGCCTCGGGGGTGGTGCTCTCCGTCATCGTCGGCGTGGTCGGGATCGGGATCTACCTGGCGTCCGTGGCGTTCGGGGTGAACCGGTTCGTCGTACCGGTGCCGCCACTCGGCCACTGGTGGACGATCCCCGTCCTTCTCCTGAACGGCGTCCAGGCGGCGCTACTCGAGGAGGTGATCGTCGTCGGTTATCTGATCACCCGGCTCCAGCAGCTGCGCCTGTCCGGGCCGGCGGCGGTCGGCGCATCGGCACTCCTCCGGGGGGCCTACCACCTGTATCAGGGATGGGGCGGGTTCGGCGGCAACCTCGCGCTCGGGCTGTTCTTCGGGTTGTTCTTCATCCGCACTCGGCGGACTTGGCCGCTCGTGGTGGCCCACTTCCTGCTCGACGTCGGCGCCGGGGTCGGTTACATCCTGTTCCGCACCCATCTCCCGGGGTCGTAGCCGTGAGCCTCGCGAGGGGACTCGATCTCCGCCGCCCGCTGAGGGCAACCGCAGCGCAGGGGTTCGCGCACGTGTCGCACGCCGTCGATGGTTCATTCCTCCGATCGCTGCGCCGAGAGCTCGAACGTGGTCCGTTCCAGCGGTTCGAGGGATCCTTCGGGCTGGTCCACCAGGAGATCGAGGGGTACGACGTGCTCGAACCGATGGATGGGTTCCCACTGGTGGCGGCGCTGCGCGACGAGCTGGCCGGGCTGCTGCGGCGGAACGGTCTCGGGATCGTGGGCTTGGCGACGTGGTGGCCGAACGAGGCCGGCGTGGCCCGATACCGCCCCGGATCCATCGGCATCACTCCCCACCTGGACGGCAAGTGGTACCGGCGGCTGGTGGTCGTGGTCACGGTGAACGGCACCGCGCCGTTCAGCGTGTGCCGCGACCGAGCAGGCGAGGTCATCGAGCGATGGGACGCGGGGCCGGGCAGCCTCACCCTGATGCGTGCCCCTGGGCTCGCCGGACACAGGGACGGCCGGCCGTTCCACACCGTGGAGGGACCGCGTCGAGGAACCCGATGCTCCATCGGGTTCCGGATGAACACGCGATCCGTCCAGACGGCGAAGCCATAGCCCAACGGGTGGAACGTGATCGCACGGGCTGGTCGGAATCGTGGCGGAGCGTTGGGCTCGCGTTGGTCCTACTGGAGCCGGCGGGCGATCCGTCGCTCCCATCGCCTGGACCACCGATGCGTCCCGTTCTCCGAGAGGTCGAGATCGATCGTCAGGTGATACGCCTCGGCGTCGCTTCGAACCACCTGATGGACCTTTGACGTGACCGTGGCCTCCGGCCACTCGATGGTCAACGAGGCGCGCGAGTCGGCACTCGCGATGGCGGGGTCCCGTGTCGACACGGCCACGGTTCCCCCGTAGAGTTCGTGGAACCGCGGTCGCTCGCCCTCCGCCTCCGTCGTGCCGGAGCTCTCGGCGACCGCCCGGGTCTCCCGGTCCAGCACCCCGTGCTCGATCCGCCATACGACGGTGTCCACCGCGTTGCCCTTGGCCGACTCGTATCGTTCCTGCTCATTGCTGGCCGTCGTGAGGACGGGACGCCCTCCGATCGGTGAGGGCCCGTCCACCCTGGGCAGGATCAGCGCCGAGCCGCCGCGTTCGAAGGTGAGCGTGGCCGCCGCGGGCGGCGGCCACGCGTTCGGCCAGTCCGACCCGGCCAAGTCGAGCCGGATCCTGTGCCCCGGCTCGAAGACCCAGGAGGTGACCTCGAGCTCCACCTCGGCCCGGTACGGCGTCCCGGGTTCGAGCGGAGAGGGCCGCTCTCGCGACTCCCGGTGCGCCAGGTTCAGCAGGCCTCGCGTCACCAAGGCCGAGGTTCCGTCGGGGAACACGTCGCACAGCTTCGCCGAGAGGAGGGCCACGGGCGCGGACGACGTCACCGTCAGCTCCACGCGAGGGTGGCCGAGGATCTCGAGCTCCTCGGAAAGGGGAGGCCATTCGTACACGACGGACCACGCCTCATCGGGTCGCTGGTCCTGGGGCTGCCCGTACGGCAGGTGCCCGGCGCAGGAGATCCAAGCCGTCCATCCGACATCGCCCCGGACCTCGAGCTCGTCGGGGTCGGAGGACGGCCGGCTCACGGCGACGGCGTTCCCGAACGGCATCGGGACCTCCCTGCCTCGATCGAGCGGCCACCCCGGCTCGTACCGCCACTCTCCCCGGACCTCCGCCAGGTCGGGCTGAGGCTTGGTGGAATGGCGGGCGAAGATCAGGATCGCCGGCTCGCGATCGATGCCGTTGTCGATGCCCTTCAGCCACCGGTCCCACCACCGAAGCATCTCCGGCGTCAGGTCCACGTTCGGGCCGGGGAGCGAGGTCTCGGTCGACGCGTGAGCCCACGGCCCCAGGATCAGCCGCCTGGGGCACGTCAGCGCTGCCATGGTCCGAAGCGAGTTGTTCGTGTACCCGTCGGCCCAGCCGGCGACGATCATCGTCGCGGCTTGGATGGCTGCATAGTCGGGGCGGAGCGAGCCGTGCTGCCAGTACGGCCCGAACGTCTGCTCCTCTAGCCAGCGGATGACCCACGGCTCGTTCTCGTGCACGCGCTGCTCCCATGCCGTGCGCCACCCCTGGCCGTACAGGGAGGGCACCGGCGGGAGGGCGTTCAGGCCGGTCATGTAGGTTGGGTAGTCCAGCAGGTCGAGGGCCTTCAGCGCACCACCGAAGTAGTGAACGTCGTCGGCGTACCGGTCATCGGTGGCGAAGATGGGGATGATGGCCTTCAGCGCCGGCGGCCGGGTCATGGCCACCTGGATCGAGTTGAATCCCGAATAGGAGGTGCCGTACATCCCGACGCTGCCCGTGCACCAGTCCTGCGAGGCCAGCCAGGCGATGACCTCGTTCAGGTCCCGCTGCTCGATCTCCGGGTACTCGTCCTCGGCCACGCCCTCGGAGGTTCCGGTCCCTCGCACGTCCACCCGGCACACGACGTACCCGGCCTCGGAGAGGCGCACGTACTCCGTCCGGTACGATGCGGTGAGGTCGTCCTTGCGATAGGGAAGGGCTTCCAGGATGGCCGGCCACGGACCCTCGCCCTCGGGCAGATAGAGCGTTGCAGCTAGCCGCACGCCGTCGGCCATCGTGATGAACGTGTGCATCGACCTCGCGGGCATCGGCGCGAATCCTAGCCCGCCCTCGCGGGCCCGCGAGCGATGGGCTGACCGGTGGTCACCTCACGTCCAGCTGGGGAACCACGCCCGGAGCGAGAACGCATACCCGGAGAGCGGGTGAGCGGTGAGCACGGGCCAGAACCACAGGAACAGGCCCACCGAGGCAACGATGAACCCGGCGGCGAGCGGTAGCCACGGACGCGATCGAGAGCCGGCGATATGGGCCTCCGACAGGTCCCGCAGGGAATAGACGCACGCGAGGACGAAGAACGGGACGATCGGTGTGGCGTAGAAGAAGAACTGCGGCCGCGTCACCAGGAACCAGGGGACGTAGAGGGCGGCGACGGCGATGACGACGAAGCCGGCAACCCAGTCCCGCCGCAGCCACCAGGCGTAGGCAACGTACGGGATCGCCACGAGGCTTCCCCAGAAGATGGCCGGGTTGCCGTTCGCGTAGATCACCCGGCGGACGTCGTCGCCATACCGCGCGTAGTACAGGACCGGACGCCACAGCAGGATCCACTTCCAGGCCTGCGCGAGGTAGGGGTGGATGGACTTGTGCGTCTCCGGATCGATCGAGCGCAGGTGCCAGTGGTAGTCCGTCATCGCTCCCTGGAGGCGGAGCCAATCTCCGAAGTGGAACCCGAAATGAAGGAACCACCCCAGATACGACGCGACGTACACGGCCGCCGGCACCGCCAGGAAGGACAGGGCAAGGGGGAACGATTCCCATTGGATCGCCCGCCACACTGGTCTGCTCACGCCGGCTCGCTTGCGCCGCATCACTTCCCACATGATCGACAAGGCAAGGGCTCCGACGATGCCGGTGACCCCCGACCACTTCGTGGCGAAGGCGGCCCCGAACGCGATGCCCGAGGCGACCCTCCATGGTCGGAACAAGGGAGAGGGCACACGGACGACGAAGTTCGATGGCTCGGGGAGGTCTGAACGCCGAGGGATCTCGGGCCCCTCGCGTGTCGGCGCGGACCTCCGGCGTCCGCGCCGCTCGATCCATCGCCGGTCCAGAAGGAGGAACAGGAATCCGAGGGCGATCCAGAACGCCACGAAGACGTCGAGCATCGCCACTCGTGACTGGACGAAGCTGAGGTTCTCAGTGGCTAGGAGGAGTCCCCCGGTGAACGTCCAGAGGGGACTCCCGAACAGCAGTTGCGCCATCAGCGCCAAGAGGATCACGGTAGCCGTGCCGAAGGCGGCCGAGGATACTCGCCATCCGAAGGCATCGGTGCCGAAGGCGAGCTGGCCGAGGGCGATGGCCCATTTCCCGAGGGGAGGATGCACCCATGCTCCGGTGTCGTTCTTGTCCCTCCTCCAGAACCGCTCGTCGCTGCTGGTGGTGTCGCACCGTGCATTGGAGTAGCCGAGGTAGATGCAGGCCGACTTCGAGTAGTAGATCTCGTCGAACACCCGGGTCGGTGGCGCGCCCAGGTTGGCGAACCGGAGGATCCCGGCGATCAGCCCCACCGCCACCACCGCCACGACCGGCCTGTTGATGAATCGGCGAACCACCTCCAGAGCGGAGAGCCGGGCCGGCTGTGGAGCCGGAGGCTCGATCATGGTGGCGGGCGTCTGCACGGGGTGATGGTACGAGAGGCCTCGCTGCTCGCGGGAGGGTCAGCGCCGGACGCCCGGCCGGTCCCTCAGCCGGTACACGAACTGGACCCCCTGGAACACCGGGTCAAGCGAGGCCGACTTGTTGTCGACGAGCCCGGCCGAGAGCCCGGCCTCCTGCACGGCGTCGAACGTGAGGTCGGTCACGACCTTCGCCGCTTTCTTCGGCCAGGCCACCCAGAACTTCCCGTTCGGATCCAGAGATCGGGACAGGGTGGTCAACCTCCGCTCGAGCTCACGTCGTCTCGTCGCGAACAGCACCACGACGTCGAGCGTCCTGCCGGGCCGGCGGAGCACCTCAGCGCCGGGCGGCAAAGGATCGAGGATGAAGCCGGGAGGAGGGGAGACCAGCAGAACCCGTGAGCCATCGCGGATGCCGAGCTTCCGGGGCAGCGGGGTTCCCGAGTAATCCTTGTGGGCTGCCGTCGGCATGGGCCGCAAACTGTACTCGCGTCGGAGGGCTCCTAGGACCTCAGGCCGTTCTCGGTCCGCGGCGAACCGTGTCAACATCGATCAGTGAGCGGGATCCTCTATCTGGTCGGCACGCCGATCGGGAACTTCGGGGACATGACCGACCGGGCGCGCGAGACGCTCGGCACGGTCGCCGTGGTCGCCGCCGAGGACACGCGGCGGACGGGGCGGCTCCTGGCCCATTTCGGCATCGAGGCCAGGATGGTCTCGCTGTTTCAGGGGAACGAGGGCCGGCGGACCCAGGAGCTGCTGAAGGAGCTGCGATCCGACCACGACGTGGCCGTGGTCTCCGATGCCGGCATGCCGGGGCTCTCCGACCCGGGCTACCAGCTGGTGCGCGCGTCGGTGGACGCGGGGATCGAGGTTCGCGTGGTCCCCGGCCCGTCGTCGCTCCTGTCGGCCCTGGTGGTCTCGGGGTTGCCCACCGACCGGTTCGTGTTCGAGGGATTCCTTCCCCGCCGGGCCGGCGATCGGCGCATGCGCCTGCGGGGCCTGGCCCACGACCGGCGAACCGTGGTGCTGTTCGAGTCGCCCCATCGCGTGACCACCTTGCTGCGTGACGTCCTGGTCGAGCTGGGGAACCGTCGGGTGGCCATCGCGCGGGAGCTGACCAAGCTGCACGAGGAGGTCATCCGCGGTCGGATCTCGGATGTCCTGGCCCGTCTGCCGGACCTCGGGCTGAAGGGCGAGCTCGTCGTGGTGCTCGAGGGGAGTCGCCGGCCACAGGTCGTGGACCAGGAGGAGTTGGTGGGGGAGGCTCGAGCTCTCGTTCAGGCAGGGATGCGGAAACGCGACGCTGCATCGGAGGTGGCCCGGAAGCGGGGAGCCTCCGCCAACGCCATCTACGAGTCGCTGCTGGAGGCAGACCGCTCCGAAGGGAGCTTCCCAACCACCTGACCCATAGAATGGCCCGACCATGGGCCGGGACGTCTTCTTCATCACCACTCCGATCTATTACCCGAACGACGTCCCGCACATCGGCCATGCCTACACATCCGTGGCGGCCGACTTTATCGCCAGGTATCACCGGCTTCGCGGAGACGAGGTCTTCCACCTCACCGGCACGGATGAACACGGGCTGAAGCTCCAACGGGCGGCGGAGGCCGCCGGGAAGGACCCCCGCGCCTGGGTGGACGAGATGGAGCCGCGGTGGCGTGAGGTATGGGCTCGCCTGGACATCGCCTACGACGACTACATCAGGACCACCGAGCCCCGGCACGAGAAGGCGGTGAAGGAGCTCCTCCAAACCGTGCACGACAACGGCCGAGACGACATCTACCTCGGCACCTATGAGGGGCTGTACTGCGTCTCGTGCGAGCTGTACTACACCGAGGACCAGCTCGTCGACGGCAGGTGCCCGATCCACGGCATCCCGGTCGAGGCCATGCGGGAAGAGAATTACTTCTTCCGCCTCTCGGCGTACGCGGACCGGCTCCTCCAGCACTATGAGGCGCATCCCAAAGCGGTACAGCCGGAGGTCAGGCGGAACGAGGTCCTGTCGGTGATCCGCGGGGGACTTCAGGACTTCTCCATCAGCCGGACGTCGTTCCGGTGGGGCATCCCGCTCCCCTGGGACCCGGCACACGTGAACTACGTCTGGTTCGACGCCCTGACCAACTACATCACGGCCGCGGGATACGGCTCAGACCCGGGTCGGTTCGCCCGGGTGTGGCCGGCGAACATCCACATGATCGGCAAAGACATCCTCCGCCAGCACGCGATCTACTGGCCGGCCATGCTGATGGCCGCGGACATCGAGCCTCCCGAACAGGTCTGGGCCCACGGGTTCCTGACGGTAGGAGGCCACAAGATGTCGAAGACGAACGCCACGGGTATCCATCCCTTCGAGCTCGTGGATCGCTTCGGGGTCGACGCGTACCGGTACTACTTCATCCGGGAGATCCAGTTCGGCCAGGACGGGAGCTTCTCCTTGGAATCCATGAACGACCGCTACCACGCCGACCTGGCGAACGGCCTGGGGAACCTGGCCAGCCGGGTCCTGGCGATGCTGGGGTCCTACTACGACGGGCTGGTCCCCCAGGTCACTGTCACCGGGATGGAGGGCGACCTCCCCGACTTGGTCAAGGACGTCACCGGCCGGTACGACGGCCTCATGCTCGACGTTGCCTTGACCCCTTCGGTGGCCGCGGTCTGGGAGCTCGTGGGCCGAGCCAACCAGTACCTCGTGGAGCAAGCGCCCTGGCGTCTGGCCAAGGACCCCGCGAGTCGAGATGAACTGGCGGGTGTGCTCTACGCCGCGGCCGAGATCCTTCGGATCCTGGCGGTCCTTCTGTCACCGATCATGCCCGGCGCGACCGACAGGCTGTGGAAACAATTGGGGATTTCCGAGCCGCTCGCGATTCAACGGATACCCCAGGCCGCCGAGTGGGGCGGGCTCGCTCCCGGCACGAGGACCAGCAAAGGCGAACCACTGTTCCCGCGCCTCGACTCCTAGGTGAGGGTTCGCGCCGGCGCGTTTCACGTGAGACTCCGCCCCTCGACTCCGGGTGGACACTCGGCCATCGCGATTCCTTGCCTGCCGGGTCGCCTGTCGAGCCGAGGTCGAGCCTGTATCGTCGGCCATCATGGCCTCCTCCGATCCTAAGCCATCCCCCCAGGAAGCCGCCGTTGACACCCATTGTCATCTGTTCCTGATCGAGGAGGACCCCGCCGAAGTAGTTGCGGCTGCGCGGCGGGCCGGCGTTGCGAAGCTGGTCTGCGTCGGTATCGACCCCCGGTCGAGCCACCGTTCGATCGACCTCGCCCAGTCGTTTCCGGAGGTCTTCGCCACGGCGGGGATGCACCCCCACACCGCCTCGGAGTTGGACGATGAGGGGCGGGAGCAGATCAGGGAGATGGTGGCCATGCCCCAAGTCGTGGCCGTCGGGGAATGCGGGCTGGACTTCTATCGGATGCGATCGCCGAGGGAGGATCAGGAACGAGCCTTCGTTTTCCACATCTCGTTGAGCCGTGAGACCGGCCTTCCGGTTGTGGTTCACGTTCGGGATGCGTGGCCGGCCGCGCTCCGGCTCCTGGACGAGGGCTCGGCGGAACGGGTGATCCTTCACTGCTTCAGCGGCGATGCGTCGATCGCCAGGGAGTGCGCGGCCCGGGGGTGGTTCCTGTCCTTCGCCGGCAACCTCACGTATCCGAAGAACCGGCAACTACGAGAGTCGGCCGCCGCCACCCCGCTCGGTCAACTTCTGGTCGAGACCGACAGCCCGTTCCTGCCACCGCAGGCCGTCCGGGGCCGCGACAACTCGCCGGCGAACGTCGTCGAAGTGATCCGGGAGATCGCCGATGTACGCGGAACAACTTTCGAATCGGTTCGCGACGCGACGTCGGCGAACGCGCGGGAGGTTTTCCACCGGCTTCAGTAAGCGTTCACCGGCGCAGCGGCCCTCGAACAGACGTTCGCTTTCAAGTTTGCAGTGAGGGTTGAGGGTTGATAGCGTGCCGCCAGTGCTCATGGAGGCTTCGGCCCGGCTGATCGCCGGCGTTCCCCCCGAGGCCTTCTTGTAGTTGGGGGGAAGGATGTACGTCCGGCCGACTCGGGTCCGCCGATTGCGGATCCGCAAGGCGACGGGGAACGTCGCGTTCGTCGTCGCTGTCCTCGCCGTCGGCTCCCTCTATCTGGCTCTCGAGAAGAACGTGACCCTGGTCGTGGACGGCCACCCGCAGGCCGTTCGGACCCTGAGCTCAAACGTGGGACAGCTCCTCAGCGCGCGGGGCATCGTCATGGACGTAGAGGGCTCCGTGGCCCCGCCGGCGGCGACCCCCCTCGCCGACGGCATGACGGTCGTGGTTGACACCAGCGGTCTCCGGCAGGCCGCTTCCGGTGTGGGGGTCTGGGTGGTGGATGGGGTGACTGGATCGTCGGCGAAGCTGGCTGTCCAGCGCGAGAATTGGTTCTCCGCGGGAGAACCGGTCGGGCCGACCCGGATCGTGGACGCTCGGGTGGTCGTGAAAGGGAAGACTCACGACGTGCTCACGAACGCGGCCACCGTCCGGGAGCTCCTCTCGGCCATGGGGATCGAGCCCGACGGGAGCGATCGCGTTCTTCCGCCACCCAGGACCCCCCTCCTCGACGGGGCGTCCGTTCGGTTCGTCGACATCGATGTTCGGACGCGACACGTCGTCGTTCCCATCCCGTTCCATACCATGACCACGTACTCGGCAAGCTTGACCCCGGGAGCGGAGAAGGTCACGCAGTCGGGATCGACTGGAAGCATGCTCGTGACCTACCAGGTCAAGGTGGTGGACGGGCGGGTAGCGCGAAAGACGGTCCTTGCGCGCAAGGTGCTTGAGACCGCCGTCCCCACGGTCCGAGTGGTCGGGCGGGCCGTCTCGGTGGTTCATGGCTCGGAGACGGGCGAGGCTTCCTGGTACGGCTTCGCGCCCGGCTCCGGCTTCACCGCCGCCCATCCCTGGCTTCCGTTTGGGACGGTGGTCACGGTGACCTATCTCGCTTCCGGCAAGAGCATCGAGGTGGTAATCAACGATCGTGGTCCCTTCGGCGGACGAGTCATCGACCTCTCCGATGAAGCCTTCGAGGCCCTCGCGCCGCTCAGCCAAGGGGTCATGGACGTCCGCCTCACCTGGTAGCTCCGGGCTGGGCCGCGCGGCCCTGAAGGACCTCGCGGCCCGCTACGGGATCCATCCCTCCAAGGCGCTGGGGCAGAGCTTCCTGGCCGATCCCAATCTGGCCCGGGCCATCGTGGCCGACGCCGGGATAGGGGAGGGCGATCGGGTCCTGGAGGTCGGCCCGGGCCTCGGCTCGCTGACCGTAGCCCTGGCGGCGACGGGAGCCAACGTGCTGGCGGTGGAACTCGACCGGGCGCTCGTTCCGGCCTTGCGGGAGGTCCTGGCCCCCTACCCCTTGGTTCGACTGGAGGTGGGCGACGCGTTGAAGATGAACTGGGACGCCGCGCTTCCTCCCGGCGACTGGACGATGGTGTCGAACCTTCCCTATAACGTCGCGGTACCACTGTTGGTGGACATGTTGGATGGGGGGCCGCGGATCATCGAGTACCTGGTGATGGTGCAGCGGGAGGTGGGCGAACGCCTGACGGCGCAACCGGGTGAGGACGCCTACGGCGCCGCCAGCGTTCGAGTGGCGTACCGGGCACACGCCGAACTCGTTCGGCGGATCCCTGCCGATGTGTTCTGGCCTCGGCCCAAGGTGGAGTCGGTCACGGTGCGCCTATCCCCTCGGCCCGCGCCGGTCGACGCCGACCGGGCCGCGCTCTTCCGGGTGATCGAGCAGGGGTTTGCGGAACGGCGGAAGACGATGGGGAACGCCCTCCGGCGTCTGGGCCTCGACGCGTCATCGGCGGCGCGGATCCTTTCCCAAAGTGGTGTGGAGCCCGGCATCCGAGCCGAGCGACTGGGACTCGTGGAGTTCGCCCGTATCGCGGAGGCCCTTCGGCGAGAGGGAGTCCTCCGATGACCCGGCGGTCCGCCGTCCGGCGCGGGGCGAACGCCAAGATCAACGTGTTCCTCCGCGTCCTTCGAGCTCGGGAGGACGGCTATCACGACATCGAGAGCCTCCTCGTACCGGTCTCGTTGGCGGACCGGATCACCGCCCGGCCCGCCGACGAATTGCGAGTGACCATAAAAAGCGTCGACGATCTCGCTCGCACGATGCCTGTCGGCGGACTGAACCTCGCCCTGGTCGCCGCGCTCGCCATGGCCGACGAGTGCGAGCACGCGGGCGGAGCGGAGGTCGAGATCGAGAAGCGGATCCCCGTGGCCGCCGGGCTCGGCGGCGGGAGCGCCGACGCCGCAGCGACCCTGGGGGCGCTGAACGAGCTGTGGGGGTGCGGCCTGGATATGGAAGCGCTCGTCGACATCGCCGCGCGGGTGGGGTCTGACGTCCCGGCCATGCTGGCCGGCGGCCCGGTGCTGGTGCAGGGTCGAGGTGACGTGATCGATCCCGCCACCGTGGATCGGCTGTGGTGGGTTCTGCGCTCATTCGACTTCGGCGTCCGCTCGCCCGACGCGTACCGCTGGTGGGACGAGGACCGGGCTTCGTCGGGGCCCGACCCAGCTTCTCTCCTCGTGGCCGCGACGAAAGGCGACCCCGAAGCGTTGGGGCCGATGCTTTTCAACGACCTGGAGCGACCGGTGTTCGTGCGGCACCCGGACCTGGCCGAGGCCAAAGCCGCGCTACTTCGAGCTGGAGCGCTGGGCGCCGTGATGAGCGGGAGCGGATCGTCGATCGTGGGGCTGGCACGCGACGAGGCCCACGCGGGGTCGCTGGCCAAGCAGTGGGCCTCGGCGCGAGTGATCTCCGGGCCGCCCTGAGTCCGCCGGATCGGGTGGCGGCCTCGCCTCGCTCCGTCGGCGATAATCGGGAGGCGGTCCGGGGTGGTCTAACGGCAAGACGCGGGCCTTTGGAGCCCTCGATGGAGGTTCGACTCCTCCCCCCGGAACTTGTCCCGGAGAGGCGGCCTTGCCAGAGTGCGCGGGCCCCGGTACAAAGGATTCGCCGTCGAACGACGAAGGATGTCCGTGCCCGAGAAGACCGTTCCCTCCGTTGCCGTCGTCCTGCTCGCCGCGGGCAAGGGAAATCGATTGAAGTCCAGGCTCCCCAAGGTCCTGCAGCCGATACGAGGCCGGCCTGCTCTGTGGCACGTCGCACGGGCGGCGATGGTTGTACAGCCGCGTCGGGTGGTGGTCGTAGTGGGGCAGGGAGCCGAGCGGGTCGAGGAAGCCGTGCGGTCCTGGGGCCTCGCCCCCGAGCCGGTCTTCGTCCGCCAGGCCCAGCTGCTCGGGACAGGCCACGCGGTGGGATCGGCCGAGGAGGCCGTTGGCCGAGTGGCGGAGGTCCTGGTGATGGCGGGCGACGACCCGCTGGTCGAGGGACGCCACGTCAGACGGCTCCTCGGCGTGCACCGTCGAACGAAGGCGGCCGCCTCGATCCTGACGACAGAGGTCGACAGCCCCGAGGGATACGGGCGGGTCATCCGCGACGGCGCCCGGCTGATCGGCATCGTCGAGGAAACCGACCTCACGCCTGCGCAGCGTGCCGTCCGCGAGATGTCCACGCTCGTCTACGTGTTCCGCAGGGATGACCTGTATCGGGCCCTGCCGCTCGTGGGGAGGGACAATCGCCAGCACGAGTACTACCTCCCCGATGTGTTGGGGATCCTGATGGACAAGGGCGAGCGCGTCTCCGCGGTGAAGGGTGACTTCGGGGGTTGGGCCGGGGTGAACTCTCGGGAGACCATGGTCGCCCTGGACCGGATGATGCGCGAACGGATCAACGCTCGGCACATGGCCAAAGGGGTCACCATCCTTGACCCGGAGACGACGTTCATCGACGTGGACGTCCGGATCGGGCCGGACACGGTCCTGCACCCCCTGACGTTCCTCGAGGGAGACAGCCGGATCGGCTCGGGCGCCGAGATCGGGCCGGCCACGCGGATCGTCGACTCGCGTATCGACGACGGGGCCGCCGTCCAGTTCTCCGTGGTGCGGGGGTCGAGGATCGGCCGGCGGGCCGTCGTCGGCCCCTATGCTCACGTCCGTCCGGGGACCGTGCTGAGGGAGGGAGTCAAGGCCGGCAGCTTCGTCGAGATCAAGGCATCGGAGGTGGGCACGGGCTCGAAGGTCCCACACCTGTCATACGTGGGCGACGCCAGGATCGGCAAGGGCACGAACATCGGTGCGGGGACCGTCACCGTCAACTACGACGGGTACCGGAAGCATCGGACCTTCATCGATGACGACGTACGGATCGGGTCGGATACGATGCTCGTGGCGCCGGTCAGAGTGGGGAAGGGCGCGGTCACGGGTGCGGGATCGACGATCACCAAGGACGTTCCCGGCGGCTCGCTCGCCGTCGAGCGCTCGGAGCAGCGCGTGGTGAAGGGTTACCGCAAGCGGAAGGACGCCGACGCGGCGGCCGGGGGGAAGGCCCGGTCCGGCGGGAGTGCGGGATCGAAGGCGAAGGGGAAGCGCTAAGGGGGACCCCGTGGAGATCGTCACCAAGAAGAAGATGATGCTGTTCTCGGGGACCACCCACCCCGCGCTGGCCGCGGAGATCGCCGGCCACCTCGGCATCCAGCTATCCCCATGCAAGATCTCCCGGTTCGCCTCCGGCGAGATCTACTTCCGGTCCGAGGAGAGCGTGCGGGGCACCGACGTTTTCGTGATCCAGACGCACGCCGACCCCGTGAACGAATCGATCATGGAGCAGCTGATCATGCTCGACGCCATGAAGCGGGCGTCGGCGAAGAGGACCACCGCCGTGATCCCGTACTACGGCTACTCGCGCCAAGACAAGAAGGGGTTGGCTCGGGAGCCGATCTCGGCGAAGCTCGTGGCCGACCTCGTCACGGTCGCCGGTGCCCAGCGTGTGGTCTCGGTCGATCTGCACAGCGGCCAGACGCAAGGGTACTTCGACTTCCCGTTCGACCACCTGACGGCACTCCCCATCCTCTCCGACTTCCTCTCCGGCGAGCTCGGGCTTCACGACGAGAACGTGGTTGTCGTAGCCCCGGACGCCGGCCGGATCCGAACGGCGGAACGGCTCAGGGAGCACCTCCATGCGGACCTGGCTTTCCTGTACAAGCGGCGGTCCCGTCGAGAGGCCCACAAGATCGAGGAGATGGCGGTCGTCGGTGAGGTCGACGGACGGCCCTGCATCCTGGTCGACGACATGATCGACACCGGCGGGACGGTGGCCAAGGGCGCCGAGGCCCTAGCCCAGCAGGGCGCCGGCCCCATCTACGCCGCGGCCACGCACGGGGTCCTGTCAGGCAAGGCGGTGCAGCTGCTGGAGGAGGCTCCCATCAGTGGCGTGGTGCTCACGAACACCATGCCGATCCCCGAGGAGAAGCAGTTCGCCAAACTGCGAGTACTGTCGATCGCTCCCCTCATCGCCAGCGCGCTTCGAGCGGTGTTCGAGGACACCTCGGTCTCGGAGATCTTCCGGGGCGAGAACCAGCTCTGAGGCGGGCCTCGGGTCGAGATGACCGGGCCGTTGGTACGATTCGCTGTCGAGGGAAGCGCGAAGCACCGGACGGCCGAGGAGACGAACAGAACCCATGGAGCTGAAACTCAAGGCGGAGAGGCGAGAGGAGAGCGGAAAGGGCGCCGCGCGCAAACTCCGAGCGGCCGGACGTGTGCCCGCCGTGCTGTACGGCCACGGCGTGGGGCCCGTGGCCGTGTCGGTGGATGCCAAGGATCTTTTCCATGTCCTCCACGGCAGCGCCGGAACCAACGTATTGGTCGACCTCCAAGTCGACGGCTCCCAGCACCTCTCGCTTCCCCGTGAGATCCAGCGCGACCACGTCAGGGGTCGGTACCTGCACGTCGACTTCCTGGCCGTCCGTCGCGACGAGACGGTGACGGTCTCGGTACCCGTCCACGTCGTTGGTGAGTCGCCCGGGGTGAAGGCCGGAGGCGTCATCGAACATCATCTCTGGGAGCTTCAGGTGGAATGCCTGCCGGGCGACGTGCCGGATGGGATCCAGGCCGACGTGTCGAAGCTTCAGGTGGGCGACTCACTCCGGGTCGCCGACCTCCTCCCGCCCCGAGGAGTCACCGTCCTCACCCCTCTCGAGGAGAGCGTGGTCGCCGTGGTGATCCCCCAGGTCCGCGTGGTCGAGGAGGTCGAGGCTGTGGCGGAGGAGGGCGAGGAGGCCGCGGCGGAGGAAGGCGAGGCCGCTCCGGCCGAGGAGGCTCCCACCGAGGAGGGTGGCGAGGGCTAGCTCGGCCATGCCGAGCGATCCGGCCCCGCTCTGCATCCGATGACCTGGCTCGTCGCCGGTCTGGGCAATCCGGGCGAGGGCTACGCCAGGACCCGGCACAACGTCGGTGCCATGGTGGTCGAGGAGCTGGCGAACCGTGCGGGTGGGCGCTTCCGAAAGGCCCGCTTCGTGCCCGCCGACGTCGCCGAGATCACCGCCGAAGGCGAACGCGTGCTCCTGGTGAAGTCCCGAACGTTCATGAACGAGTCGGGGCCGGCGTACGCCTCGGTGGCCAGGAAGCACGACATCCGACCGGACCACCTGATCGCGGCGCACGACGACCTCGACCTCGCCTTCGGGGCGCTGCGGGTGAAGTTCGGGGGGTCCACGGCGGGGCACCACGGCCTTGACTCGCTGGTGGCCGGCCTTCGGACACCCGACTTCTACCGGCTGCGCCTGGGGATCGGACGGCCTCCCGGGCGGCAGGACCCGCTCGACTTCGTCCTCCGGACCTTCTCCAAGAAGGAGGAGGAGGTGGTCGTGGTCCTGGTCGACCAGGCCGCCGATGCCGCGTTGTCGCTCGCCAGGCACGGCCTGTCCCCCACCCAGGACCGATACAATCGGTCGGGACCGAGGTCGAATGGCTAGGGGCTACACCCTTCGACCTACGCGGGTGCAGGCCCCGGGGGACAGATAGTCGTCACCCCAGCCGACCGACATTCCATCCCCCCGGCCGATGTACCCCACGCGTCCGATAGGAAAGACTCCAGTCCGGAGGTGGTTCGATGCGGGCGAAGATCAGTCGCATCCTGCTCTCCGGTGCCACGTTGGCCTCACTGCTGATGGCTGCCGGCGCGAAGTGGAAGGTGTAGAGCCGGTCATGGAAAAAAGGAGGATCACCGTGCGCGTGCGCCGGATCCTGTACGCCTTCGGTTGGCTCGTCGCCCTCGCTCTCGCGGTCGGGGCCGGCTGGAAGGTCTGACGGGACATCTGGACAGGTGCCCCCGGCACATCCCGTACGTGGGACGTGCCGGGGGCGATCCACTCGACGGCCTCCGACGAACGACCGACGAGACGAACGGGAGACGCCGGTGGCCTTGATGCTCGCCCCCCACGAGCGGCCATGCGCCTGATCGCAGCCTCGCTCGCTCTCGCGGTCGCCATCGGCTACCTGCTCGGGGGACGGCTGTCATCGGTGGCATCGCTGCGGGTCAGGTGGCAACCCCTCGCCCTCGTGGGGCTCGCGCTCCAGGTGATCCCCGTCCCCGGGCGCGCCCTCCCACTCGGACTGCTCTACGTCTCGTTCGTGTTGCTGATCGCCTTTACCCTGGCCAACGTGGCGGCGAGGGTGCCGGGATCGTGGCTGATCCTGATCGGCATCGCGTTGAACTTCACGGTCATCGGGCTGAACCAGGGCATGCCGGTGACCCGCGACGCCCTGGTGGCCTCGGGTCAGGGCGAGACCCTGGCCGTGCTGGTGCATGACGGCGGAGCCAAGCACCACCTGGCCGGGGCGGACGATCGGCTGCTGTTCCTCGGCGATGTCCTTCCCATCCGCCCGATCCGGATGGTTGCGAGCCCGGGCGACCTGATCGCGTACAGCGGCGTGGTGTGGCTCGTCGTCGTGGCGATGCTTGGCTGGTTCGCGCATTCGAGGGAACGATCCGAGGGAGTGGCGGTACTCCCCGAGAGCGTCCACGAACTTGGTTGAGGTGACCTCCCCGAAGGGCTCGTCCGGGGTCCTGGACTCGCTCCGGGCCGACCCGCCCGCCCGGACCTCTCGCATCCTCCTCTACGAGCTCGCCGTCATCCTCCCGCTGCTCGCGTGGCTTGGCTCGTCCTTCCCCCGCGCACTGGCCGAGGTGACGGATCCCCGTCCTCTCCTGCTCGTCGAGTGGATCATCGCCATCGCCATCGTGGACATGTTGCCCGTCCCGACGCCGGTCGGCTTCCCGTTCAGCCTGAGCTTCCCGCTCCAGCTCTCGGTCGCTCTGATCTATCCGGCCCCCGTGGCAGGAGCGGTGGCGTTGCTTGGGAGCAGCGACACGAGGGAGTTCCGTCGGGAGATCCCGTTCACCCAGGGTCTGTTCAACCGGTGCCAGATCGCGTGGTCCGTGGTCATCGAGAGCCTGTTGTTCCATCAGTTCGGATCGCTGAAGTCACCCTGGTACGGACTGGGGCCGGCGGTCCTTCTCTGCGCGTTCATCGGGTACGGGGTCAACGCGGTGCTCGTGGCGCTTTATCTGCACGTGCGGACCGGCCAGCCGACGCTGAGCATCCTCCGGGAGATGCACGTCGGAGTGTTCGGTGAGTTCGTCCTCTCGTACATGGGCCTCGCCCTATTCTCGGTCATCGTGGCCACCACGTTCGTCCGTATCGGCCCATGGTCGATCGCGGTCTTCATCGCGCCGCTCGTGTTCGCACGGCAGATGTTCACCCGAACGCAGTCCCTCCAGGACGCGACGGTCGAGCTCGAAGCCCGTCAGCAGGAGAACGCGTATCAGGCCCTGCACGACGCGTTGACGGACCTGCCCAACCGCGCCCTGTTCCAGACCAACCTGCGGGAGACGATCGAAGCAAGGTCGAAGCGGGACGGCCACGAGCTGGTCGCCGTGATGCTGATGGACCTCGACCACTTCAAGGAGATCAACGACACGCTCGGGCACCACTTCGGTGACCTGCTCCTGAAGGAGATCGGTCCCCGGCTCTCGACCGTCCTGCGCGAGGAGGATCTCCTGGCCCGATTGGGTGGCGACGAGTTCGGCATCCTCCTCCCGAACATCCCGGACGACCAGACCGCCATCGGGATCGCCGAACGGATCCTGGAGGAGCTGGAGAAGCCGCTGTCGGTCGAGAGCCTCCAGCTCGACATCTCCGGGAGCATCGGCATCGCCATCTATCCTCAGCACAGCCGTGACGTCGAGGCACTGATCCGCCGGGCGGACGTCGCCATGTACTCGGCCAAGGAATCCGGCGGGGGGTACGAGGTCTACAGCGAGTCGTTGGACCGACACAGCCCCGGGCGCCTCACGCTGGCCAGCCAGGTGCGGCCGGCCATGGAGAACCGGGAGTTCGTCCTCTACTACCAACCGAAGGTGTCGGTGGATGACGGCCGGATCGCCGGGGTCGAGGCGCTCATCCGGTGGCATCACCCGGAACGCGGACTGATCGAGCCCGACGAGTTCGTCCCAATGGTGGAACGCACCGTGTTGCTCCGCCCGCTCACGCTCTACGTGATCGACGAGGCCCTTCGCCAGGCCCGCGCGTGGTCGCGGCACGGGCTGATGCCCGATGTGTCGGTCCTGTCGATCGACGACTTCGGGACCGGGTACTCCTCCCTCAGCCATCTTCGGCGGCTTCCCATCCGCGAGATCAAGATCGATCGATCGTTCGTGGTGAACATGCGGGAGGACCCCAACGACTGGATGATCGCTCGTGCCACCGTGGACCTCGGTCGAAACCTCGGCCTTCGGGTGGTGGCCGAGGGGGTGGAGGACGCCGAGACCCTGGCTCGGCTCGGCGAGATGGGATGCGAGCAAGCGCAGGGCTATCACCTGTGCGTTCCGCTTCCGGCGGAGGAGCTCACCGGGTGGCTCGAGGCCCGTACCTCCGGGGCTCGGGCTCGGCGCAACCCACCCCGGGCCCGTGTGGCTCACCAGAGCGTCGAGCGCCTGCGAGCCATCTAGACATTCCCCCGCCGAGTCTGCCCTTCGATCGATGCCCGAGTAGACTCGGATCGAAGGCCCCGTCGCGCGCCGACGAGGCCTCTTCGTGCTGTGCGGACCCCGCGATGGGAGCCACGTGAGCCTCGATCGACTGCTCGACGACATGACCGGCTCGGAGCCCTTCGAGCGGCTGCTGCTCGAACGGACCCGGCCGGTGTTGGGCCGGGCCGAGGCCGGCTCGGACTTCGTGGTGGCATCGCTGGCCCAGGCCCTCGATGCTCCCGTCCTGGCGGTGGCCCCCGGTCCACCCGAGGCGGAGGTCCTCGCTCGCGGGGTCTCGGCCTTCCTCGGCCAGGACCGCGCGGCCCTGTTCCCGTCGTGGGAGGCCCTCCCGTACGAGGGCATCAGTCCGTCGCCGGAGACCGCCGGCAGACGGTCGGAGGCGGTCCGCTCGCTCCGGCGATCGAGCGGGCGGTTCGCCGTGGTCGCGCCGGCGCACGCCGTGCTCCAAGGCATCGTGCCGACCCTCGGGGAGACCGATCCGTTGGTGTTGGCGCCGGGCACGACGTTTCCTCCCGATGAGCTTGCCGAGCGCCTCGTCGGCCTCGGGTATGCGAGAGCGGACGTCGTCGAACACCGGGGCGAGTTCGCGGTACGAGGCGGGATCGTCGACGTGTTCCCCGGGACGGCCCGCCGTCCCGTCCGGGCCGAGCTGTTCGGCGACGAGATCGAATCGCTTCGTGAGTTCGTCCCGGCGACGCAGCTGTCCACCACTTCGGTGGGCGCGGTCGAGGTGCATCCCGTGCGGGAGCTCCTCACGTCTGCCGACCTCCGGGCGCGGGCCGAGCAACTGGCCCCCCGGTTCGTGGACCGATTCCGCGACCAGCTGACCCGGTTCGCCGACGGCCTGGCCTTCGAGGGGATGGAGGGGCTCGCGCCGCTGCTCTTCGATCGCCTTCCCAACCTGGCCGAGCTCATGCCCCGGGGTTCGTGGGCGGTGCTGGTCCAGGCCCGCCGGACGCTCGACCGGGCACGTCAGGCCGTGGAGGAATCCGAGGCCCTGGCCGAAGCCTCCGGGTGGACCGGCCCACCGGTGGCCAGGCCGCTCCCGGAGGCCCTGGCCGGCCTGACCGAGCTGCATCTCAGCGAGTTCGCCGAGGGCGTGGACCTCGGCTTGGAGGGGTGGGGCTCGGCGCAGGGGAACGCGCCCGAGGTGGCCCGGCGCATGGCCGACCTGTCCTCGCGCGGGTACCGGCTCGTTGTTTCCGCGTTCGGCCACGGAAGCTTGGAGCGAGCACGCGAGGTCCTCGCGGAACGAGGCCTTCGGCTCGGCGACGCCGGCGACGTGATGGCCGTCGAAGCCGAGCTGTCCGGGGGATTCGTGTTCGCTCCTGGCAAGGTCGCGGTGGCCACCGAGGAAGACCTGTTCGGATCCCGGCGGCACACGCGGACCGCACCTCGCATCGCCCGGCGCCGGACCGACGCGGTCGCAACGGAGCTCGAGCCGGGGGACTTCGCCGTCCACCGCATCCACGGCGTTGGCCGGTTCCTCGGCATCCAGCGGCGGGCTGTGGCCGGCGCGGAGCGCGACTACATGGTCCTCGAATACGCCGCGGGCGATCGGCTGTCGGTCCCCACCGACCAGGTCGGCATGGTGGCGAAGTACGTGGGCGGGGAGGAGCCGCGGCTCCATCGCCTGGGGACGAGCGACTGGGCTCGGACCACGGCGAGGGTCAAGCGGGCCGTCCGGGATATGGCCGGGGAGCTCGTTCGCCTCTATTCGGTCCGGATGAGCGTGCCCGGCCACGCGTTCGGCCCCGACGCGCCGTGGCAACGGGAGATGGAGGACGCCTTCCCCTTCGAGGAGACCCGGGACCAGCTCGCCGCCGTGGATGAGGTGAAGCGGGACATGGAGGAGCCCAAGCCGATGGACCGGCTGATCTGCGGGGACGTCGGGTACGGCAAGACCGAGATCGCCGTGCGCGCTGCGTTCAAGGCGGTCATGGATGGGAAGCAGGTTGCGGTGCTCGTCCCCACCACGCTCCTCGCGGAGCAGCACGCCGTCACCTTCTCCGAACGGTTCGGTCCTTTCCCGGTAACCGTGGCCATGCTGTCACGGTTCCTGTCGCCCGCCGAGCAGAAGCGCGTGGTGGACGACGTGAGGTCCGGCAAGATCGACGTGGTGATCGGGACCCACCGGTTGATCTCCGGCGACGTCGCCTTCCACGACCTCGGGCTGGTCGTCGTGGACGAGGAGCAGCGGTTCGGCGTGGCCCACAAGGAACGGCTGAAGAGGCTTCGGACATCGGTGGACGTGCTGACGATGACCGCGACACCGATCCCTCGGACGCTCGAGATGGCGCTCACTGGGATCCGGGACATGAGCGTGGTCGACACACCCCCCGAGGACCGGCAGCCGGTGCTGACCTACGTCGGGCCGTACGACGAGGGGATGGCGCTCGGTGCGGTTCGCCGCGAGCTGCTCCGCGGAGGGCAGGTGTTCTGGGTGCACAACCGCGTGGCCACCGTGGACCGGCAGGCCGGATGGATCGCCGAGGAGATCCCCGAGGCCCGCATCGCCGTGGCCCACGGGCAGATGGACGAGGATCTCCTGGAGAAGCAGATGATGCGGTTCTGGGACCGGGACGCCGACGTGCTGGTGTGCACGACGATCATCGAGTCCGGGCTCGACGTCCCCTCCGCCAACACGTTGGTGGTCGACCGAGCCGACCGGCTTGGCCTGTCGCAGATGTATCAGCTCCGGGGCCGCGTCGGCCGGTCACACGAACGGGCCTTCTCCTACTTCTTCTTCCCCCCAGTGAACCAGCTGACCGAGGAGGCCCACGAGCGCCTGGCCACGATCAGCCGGCACACCGCCTTGGGGAGCGGGTTCCAGATCGCGCTGCGGGACCTGGAGATCCGGGGCGCCGGCAATCTGCTTGGGGCGGAGCAGCACGGCCACATCGCGGCGGTGGGATTCGACACCTACGCCCGGCTCCTGCGCGAGGCGGTCGCCGATCTCCGGGGCGAGCGGATTCCCGCAGAGCGGGAGGTGAAGATCGACCTCCCGCTGAAGGCGTACATCCCGGTCGGGTGGGTCGGCCAGGAGGCCCTCCGCCTCGAGCTGTATCGGTTCGTCGCCACCGCGGGCGACCACCTGCGCCTGGAAGAGGTGCGCGCCGAGGCGGTGGACCGGTACGGCCGCCTCCCGCAGGAGGTCGAGACGCTCCTCGCCGTGGCCTCCCTCCGCATCACGTGCCTCGAGCTCGG
>WNFV01002911.1_pt1 | contig 22424 bp, 18 predicted proteins | sample 5400101 | NCBI WGS metagenome assembly WNFV01 (sample SAMN13153361, study PRJNA577476) | soil metagenome | isolation source: 115 cm soil or saprolite under grassland replicate 1 | place: USA:California | collected 2016-06-15 | reverse complement strand
GACCTTCTTGTCCTTCCGGTAGAAGATCTCCCGGCCGTCGGGCGCCCAGAGAGCCCCTCTCCCGCCGTCCGTCGAGATCTGCCACTTCCCGCCCGGCCCCGGAAAGGCCGTCACATAGACTTCGGTCTTGCCGGACTCGTCGGATTGATAAGACATCCAGTGGCCATCCGGCGAGAGCGCTCCCGCCTCGTGCCGGAACGGGCCCTGGAGCATAGGACGCGGGGATGCGCCCTTTTCGAAGGAATGGACCCAGATCTCCGGCACGCTCGCGTGGGTCTTCTGGAAAACCAGCAGCTTGCCGTCCGCGGAAAAGGCCAGCGGGAACGAGGCGTGGTCCTGGTCGGAAGTCACCCGTTCTTCGGAGCCGCTGCCATCCGAGGGCCGAATGTAGATGTTGTAGCTGCCCGCCTGGCTGGATTGGTAGGCCACGCGCTTGCCGTCGGGCGACCACACGGGGTTCCCGTCGTCTTTTCCGAAGGTCAGCCTCGTCAGGCTGTCTCTCTCGATGTCGAGAACCCAGACGTCGTAGGTCTGCGCCTCGACCGTGACAGCGACCCTCCTGCCGTCGGGAGAGAGACTCGGATTGTTGAAGGGCCGCCTGATCGCCGCGGCCGGCGTCACCGCTCCTTGCCGGTCCACCCAGACGAGCGAACGCTCCGGCAGGAGAACGCCTCCCCCGGCGTAGAGGAGGGTTCCGTTTTTCGACACGGCATAGCCGGCGCCGCCGTTGGTGTTCTGGAAGACTCCTTCGGCGACTGGAAATGGGGCGCCCGTCACCTCGAGCCGCTTCGCGTCGAACGGAGCGGCGAAGAGAGTACCGCCGCGGGCGTAGAGGATGTGGCCCGAAGCCGCGTACCGGCCGAACGTCCCTCCCCTGACCAGGACCTTTCGCTCGCCGGTCGCCAGCGGCGCAACGGCTATCACGTAGTCCTCGAGGCTTCCGCCGGTGAAGACCGTGAACAGAACCGACTTTCCATCCGGCAGCAGGTCCGGCCAGAGGTGCCCGCGGTCCTGGTCCTTCGTGGTGACCTTCGTCACGGGCTGCGGCGCTCCGCCGGCGGCGGAGACTCGAAAGAGCCCGGCCGCCCATCTCTGCGTGAAGACGATCGTGTCGTCGGGCCCCCACGTCGCGCCGAGCATTCGGTCGGAGATGCTGCAGTCGCACACGGCGACCGGCGCGCCGCCGGACAACGAGACTTTCTTGATCTTGCCGTCGACCCAGAAGCCCAGCCACCGGCCGTCCGGCGAGAAAAAGGGCGAATAGGCTCCCTCCGTTCCCGCGATCGGCGCCGCCTCCGCCGCGTCGAGCGCGCGCAGAAACAGATGCCGCTTGTCCGCCCGCCGTCCGACGTACACGACCCGGCGCCCGTCCGGCGAAATCGCGAGAGTCAGGTAGTTGTCCGTGACGAAGGTGTCGCCCGCCGGGATCGGCACGGCCACGCGGGTGACCGGCCTCGACGCCGCCGGACGGCCTGCGAGAACGCTCCATGTCGCGGCGGCCGCCAGGATCGCGCCGGCGGCCGCGCCCGCCACGCCCCACCCGAGCCGGTCCCTGCGCCGCCGGGAGGCCACGACGGGGGCGGCGACGCCCGCCTGCGAGCCGGCCTGAGCGATCCAGGAGAGCTCGCTCTTGATGTCGTGCGCGCTCTGCCAGCGCTCCTCCGGGTCCTTGGCGAGGCAGGTGCGGACCACGCGGTCCAGAGCCGGCGGCGTCATCGGCTGGAGTGTCGCGATGGGCGCGGGCTCCTCCTTCATGATGGCGGAGATGAGCGACGCCTGGCTCGTTCCGGAGAAGGCTTTTCTTCCCGTCGCCATCTCGTAGAGCACGGCTCCGAAGGCGAAGATGTCGGTGCGCGCGTCCGCTTCCTTTCCCTCGAGCTGCTCGGGCGCCATGTACTGGAAAGTGCCCAGAATCGTTCCTTCCTGCGTGAGGTTGTGCGCGTGCGCCATCGTGGGCAGCGAAGTCAGGCCGGGCTGCTGCGAGACGGGACCCACCGCCTTCGCGAGGCCGAAGTCGAGGAGTTTGACGCCCGACTTCGTCAGCATCACGTTGCCCGGTTTCAGGTCTCGGTGCACGATCCCCTGCCGGTGCGCCTTGTCCAGCGCGTCGGCTATCTCAATCCCGTAGCGCAGAACTTGCTCAGTCGGGAGCGGCCCGCGCCCCAACCGATCCGCCAGCGTCTCCCCTTCCAGATACTCCATGACCAGGTACTCCACGCCGTCCTGGTTCCCGACGTCGTAGAGCGCGCAGATGTGCGGGTGCGAGAGCGAAGAGATCGTCTTCGCCTCCCGCTCGAAACGCTGCCGCACCTCCTCGCTCGAGGAGAGATGTGACGGCAGCACCTTGATCGCCACGGTCCGTTCGAGTCGCGTGTCTTTCGCCTTGTAGACCTCTCCCATCCCTCCCGCGCCCAGAGGAGAGAGGACCTCGTAGGGACCGAGCCGGCTGCCGGGTGAAAGGGTCATTTCACTTCACGATACACGGTCGCCGCGAGCTCAGCTCTTCGGGAGCAGCGCCGTCCAGTGGACGAAGAGATCGAGAGGGGGGGAGGCGACGTCCGAGGCCGGGCTGTTGACGAGAAAGCGTTGCCCGTCGGAGGACACGTCGTAATTGGTAGCGCCGCCCGAAGAGTGCACGGGAAAGAGCGCAACCGGGGTGCCGGCATGAAACTTCGAGTCGGTTTCGACAGGGACGGCCATCATTTTGGAATCGAGGCTGACATAGAAGAGCTCCTTCCCGTCGCGCCTCCATGCGGGGTACCCCCCGCCTGCGGTCGAGACCTGCCAGGTTCCGGCTCCCGAGGGGAACGAGCGCACATACACATCGAACCTTCCGGACTCGTTGGAGGCGTAGGCGATCCACCGGCCGTCGGGTGAGAAACGGCTCGAGGCCACCGCGAGGGCGTCCGTAGCGAACGGAGCGACGCGGTTGTGTTCGGCCGTGTCCAGGATCCAGACCTCGTTGTTTCTCTTGCCGCGCGCCGGGATGACATTGCAGGAAATGAACCGTCCGTCTTTCGACCAGTCCTCCGGAGTGCGGGCGTCTTCCGATTCTGCGAAGATCTCCTCCTTGCCCCCGCCGAGCGGCTTCATCCAGAGATCGCCGCGTCCCGACTTGGCCTTCCGGTCGGAGAAGAAAACGATGCGGGAGCCGTCGGGCGACCAGACCGGGTTGGTTTCATGGGCCTGACCGAACACGAACTTCGCGCCGGTTCCGGCGGCCGCGTTGAAGATCCAGATGTCGGTGGTGTCATGAACCGGGTCGTAAACGTCCGCTGCGATCCTCTGACCGTCGGGAGAGAGGCGCAAAGTCCCGAATGGCGCCGGCTCTCCGATCGAGCCTGTCTCCTTCCCGTTCCTGTCAAGCCAGACGAGCCGGGAGGGCGGGGCGAAGACGGGCGCGGCGACGAGCGTGCCGTTCTCCGACGCTGAAAAGAGTGAGTGGCTGTGCCAGGTGGAAAGCCCGATTTTCGAAACCGCTGGAACCGGCTCTCCCCGGACCTCGAGCTTCGACGTGTCGAAGCGCTGCGCCAGCAGGGTCCCGTCGCGGCCGTAAAGAAGGTAGCCCGAGGCGTATCCGGCATTCGACAGCGTCTTGACGATGAGCTTGTCAACGCTCCCGTCGAGGGAACCGACGCGGATGGCGTTGGCGGGGTTGTCCGTGGCGCCTCCCAGGTTTCCCGCCATGTAGAGGAAGTGGCGTCCGTCCGGCAGGAACTGGGGATACCGGTGAGCGGCTTCGTGGCGCGAGGAGTCGAGCTTCGAGACGGGGACCGGCTTGCCGCCGCCAGCCGCGACCCGGTAGAGGGCGGAGGTTGGCGCGGGAGCGAAGACGATCGTCCCGTCGCGGTTCCACGTCCCTCCGACTCCTCTCTCCGCGTCGCAGACCGTCAGGATCGCGCCTCCGGAGGCGTCGACACGCTTGAGCTTCCCGCCCGCGAAAAAGCCGACCGCCCGGCTGTCGGGCGACCAGAAGGGAAAGTAGGCGTTCTCCGCGCCGGCCACGGGCTGCGCGGAAGATACGCCGAGATCGCGCACCCAGAGAGCCGGCTCCATGCCGATCTTGCCGGCCGTGAAGGCGAGGCGGTTTCCGTCGGGCGAGAGCGCAAGCTCTCCCAGGATCAGCCTTTCGGGGAGCGGCAGCGTGGCCCGGATGCCGCGTTCGGGCCGGGGCGCCCGCCGCAGGTAGCCGGCGGCAAACAGGGCGGCGGCGAGGGCGGCGATCGCGAAGCTAATCCAGGCGAGGCGTTCGCGGTTCTTTCGCCGTGTAACGACCGGCGCCGGCACGCCGGCCGCGGATCCGACTTCGGCGATCCATTGGAGCTGGAGCTTCGCATCGTGAGCGGTCTGGAAGCGGTCCTCCGGGTCCTTGGCGAGACAGGTCCGGACGATGCGGTCGAGCGCCGGCGGCGTCATCGGCTGGAGAGCCGCGATCGGCGCGGGGTCCTCCTTCATGATCGCCGAGATCAACGACGCCTGGCTCGCCCCCGAAAACGCCTTCCGGCCCGTCGCCATCTCGTAGAGAACCGCGCCGAAGGAAAATATGTCGGTTCTGGCATCGGCCTCTTTGCCCTCGAGCTGTTCCGGCGCCATGTACTGGAAGGTGCCGAGGATCGTCCCTTCCCGCGTCAGCGGGCTGCCGGCCACGGTCGGGAAGGAGGTCAATGCCGACGGCTCGTTCGCCGGAGTCATCACCCTGGCCAGGCCGAAGTCGAGGAGCTTGACGCCGGACTTGGTCAGCATGACGTTGCCGGGCTTCAGGTCGCGGTGCACGATGCCCTGCCGGTGTGCCTTGTCCAGCGCGTCGGCGATCTCGATGCCGAAGCGCAACGTATGCTCCGTCGGGAGCGGGCCCTTGAGCAGCCGGTCCGCCAGCGTCTCCCCTTCGAGGTACTCCATGACGAGGTACTCGACGCCGTCCTGGTTCCCCACGTCGTAGAGCGCGCAGATGTGCGGGTGCGAGAGCTGCGAGATCGTCTTCGCCTCCCGCTCGAAGCGCTGCCGCACCTCGGCGGAGGCCGACATGTGGGACGGCAGCACCTTGATCGCCACGGTCCGCTCGAGCCGTGTGTCTTTCGCCTTATAAACCTCCCCCATCCCTCCCGCGCCGAGAGGCGAGAGCACCTCGTAAGGGCCGAGGCGTGTGCCTTGTGAGATGGCCAAGACCGGAACGATACAACGGAACTCCGCGGGCCGGATCGGAGCGGATAACGGTTTCGGGTCTGATAAAGGTCAGGCGGACAAGGCGAGACGCAGAGCCACGTCGCTCAAACGGCGATCCAGCGTCCAGAGAGAGACGCCGCTCAACGCAGCGGAGACAAGAAGATGGACATCCACCCAGCCGATGCCGCTGCCTGCCAGTCGGTGGCGCTCGATGAACTCGAGAGCCTCGTCGTGGCTCGCGGCCTCCGCCCGCGGCATTTCCGCCAGAAAGCCGAGGATCTCGGAACGCTTCTTAAGCCGGCCGAGCGCCAGTTCACCGAGTACGAAGGGATGAACGAGAACCAGACCGTCGCCCAGGAGAGCCCCCAGCCGGGCGTTGTTTTTTCGCAGATGATCGACCCAGACCGACGTGTCGACGAGGATCAACCGCGAGACCTCCCCGCAGGTTTCGCGCGCCGCCGGGGCACCGGGCGCAGGGCCCTCTCCGAGCCTCCCAGCGCCGCCAGCCGCCGGGCGCTCTCGCGAGCGATCAGCGCCTCGAGTCCCGCCCGCACCATCGCGGTTTTCTCCTTGAGGCCGCTCAGGTTGCGGGCCCTTTCCAGAAGGTCGTCGTCCAGGATCAGTGTCGTTCTCATATGCATCAGTATGCATTATTTGCATGCATCTGGCAACTCATCCTCTCGGAGTTCATCTCAGCCCTCGAGCGAGGGAGAGGTCCGTGAAGTCGCGCCAGTACTGGTGGCGAGAGGATCTCGTAGGGGAGGCGGCGGGCGCCAGCCGATCAGCTCAGCCCCGCGCGCCGCCGCATCTGCGAGACGAGGGTCGCCAATCGCGCCTCGATCCGTTTGAACCGCTCGTCGCTCCGGAGCGGATCGAGCAGAGGGCTTCGCGTGCCCAGAGGCCAACCGCGCCAGCCGGACTCGATCGCGCTGTCCAGCCAGCGGAACGCCTCGTCCTTCTCGGACCGAAGCGCATGAACGGAGGCCATGTCGAAAGGGACGGTCCAGTCCTGATTCCCGCTCTCGAGCTCGCGCCGGTCGATCCGGAGACTCTCCGCGAGAAGCGCATCGGCTTCGCTGCGGCGTCCGGATCGAAGCTCAAGGTAGGCGAGGTATGTCTCGACCCCCGCGCCGGACACCCGCGCCAGACGCAAACCCCTCGTGGAGGGCAGGAATTGCACGAAGAGCTGTCGAGCCCGCGCCGGATCCCCCGCTAAGAGCTCGGCCTCGCCCGTGACGATGAGCGTCGGGTCAGAGGACGCAATCCGCAACGCTTGGTGGGCCTGCTCCAGAGCCTCGCGATCACGCCGGTGGCGAAGATAGAAACGGATCAATTGGGCATGCGCTGCAGCCAGGTCGGGCTGGAGCCCGAGAGCCCGGCGGAACCAAGCCTCGGCCCGGCTCGTGTCATCCAGGGCGGCGTGCGCGGAGGCCACCACGACCGCGGTTGTGGCCGCGGTCGGGGCAAGCTCGAATGCCCGCTCGCTCCAGCGCAGCGCCTCGTCCTGCCTCCCCAGGAAGGAGAGAGTCGCCGCGAGATTGGTCATGGCCGGGTCATGGTTGGGGGCGAGCTCCAGGGCCCTTCGATACGACTCGAGCGCCTCGCGGTAAGCGCCTCTGGCCTGATAGGCCAGACCGAGGGCCTTGTGCCCCTCCGCGAGCCCGGGCGCGAAAGTAATGGCTTTGCGGCTCGCCTCCAGGCTCGAGTCGAGCCACGTCTGCGGGAAGCCGAACCGAAGCGCGCGCTGCGCGTAGGCGTCTCCCAGGCCGGCGTAGGCGAGAGCGAAGCCGGGATCCAACTCCAACGCCTTCTGGAAGTGCTCGATCGCGGTCTCGTTGTCGGCCTTGCGATACAGGTTGTAGTACTCCCGAGCCCTCAGGTAGTGGTCATAGGCACTCAGGCTCTTGGTCGGACGCTCTTCGATGCGTTTCTTCTCGGCGGGCGAGAGCGTAGCCTGCAGGGAAGCGGCGATCCGCTGCGCGACATCGCTCTGGATGGCGAAGACATCCTCCAGCTCCCGATCGTAGGTCTCGGACCAGAGGTGCTCGTCGGTCGAGGCATCCACGAGCTGCCCCACGATGCGCACCCGGTTGCCCGCACGCCGAACGCTCCCCTCCAGGACCGTGGCCACGCCCAGTTCGGCGGCGATCTCCCGGATCGGTTTCTGCGTGCCTTTGTAGCGCATCACCGATGTGCGAGAGATGACCTTCAAGTTCCGGATTTTCGCAAGCTGGGCAAGGATGTCCTCGGTCATGCCGTCGGCGAAGAACGCGTTCTCCGCGTCGGGGCTGAAGTTCTGAAAGGGGAGCACGGCAATGGACCTGCGGTCGGAGGTCGGAGCCTGCGGCCGCCGGGCATCCTGCTTTCGTGCTCGCTGCCAGAGGAGCACTCCTCCTCCCGCAAGGACGAGCAGCGCCAGCGCCGCTCCCCCCCACGCGAGCCCTCGCCGCGACGTCGGCCTAGGGCCGGACTCGACGGGCTGGCCGGGAAGGGCGCTCAAGGCGAAGGCGATGTCCCCCGCGGATTGAAAGCGCTCCTGCGGGTTCTTCTCGAGGCAGTGATCCAGGAGCCGAACGAGCTCCGCGGGGATCTGCCTGCCCGAGTCGGAGAGCGGAGGCGGCTCCTCTTTGAGGATGGCCGTCATCGTTTCGGCAACGGTATCCCGCTTGAACGCACGCTGACCCGTCAGCATCTCGTAGAGGATTGCCCCGAAGGCGAAGATGTCAGAGCGTTGGTCGGTCGGCTCCCCTCGAACCTGCTCGGGCGACATGTAGCCGACGGTCCCCATGATGACGCCCGGCTCGGTCCCGGGGGTCTGCGTGGGCGCCTCCGTCAAACCACCGGCAATGGTCTCCGGAAGCCTCAGTTTGGCCAGCCCGAAGTCCAGGATCTTCACCCGCCCATCCCGCGTGAGGAAGACGTTTTCGGGCTTCAAGTCGCGGTGCACGATCCCTTTCTCGTGCGCCGCGGCGAGGCCGCGGGAGATGCCGATCGCGTACTGGACCGCTCTTCTCGGCGGAAGGGCTCCCAGGGCCAGCTCTTCACGAAGTGTTTCCCCCTCGAGCAGCTCCGAGACGACGTAGGGAGAGCCGCCCGCCTCCCCGACGTCGTGGATCGTCAGGATGTTCGGGTGATTCAGCGCGGAGGCCGCGCGGGCCTCGTCCGCGAAGCGGCGCAAGCGATCGGAGTCGGCGCCGAACCCTTCCGGCAGGACTTTCACCGCGACCTGCCTCTGGAGCCGCGTGTCCCGCGCCCGGTACACCTCGCCCATTCCTCCCGCTCCCAGCGGCGAAAGGACCTCGTAAGGGCCGAGGCGACTGCCCGAGGCGAGCTTCACCTGCGGACCTCGGATGTCCAGTTGACGATGACGTTGAGCGGGAGCTCGTCGGCGATCACTTCGGGGACGACGGCGAGAAAACGTTTCCCGTCCGGGGAGACGTCTGCCAGAGTTTCCCCTTCCAAGAATTCCATGACCAGGTACTCGACCCCGTCCTGGTTGCCCACATCGTAGAGCGCGCAGATGTGGGGGTGCGAGAGCTGCGAGATCGTCTTCGCCTCACGCTCGAACCGCTGCCGCACGTCGGGGGAAGACGAGAGATGCTGCGGCAACACCTTGATCGCGACGGTGCGTTCCAACCGGGTGTCCCGCGCCTTGTACACCTCCCCCATCCCGCCCGCCCCGAGCGGAGCGAGAACCTGATACGGCCCCAGCTTGGTGCCGGGTGGAAGCCCCATCTTCAATTCACCATTCACAATTCACGGTTTCGATGTCCGCCGTTTCGATTCACAATCTTCAATTCGGCGGCGGCATTCGAGCCTGGTGCCCTTCGTCATCGCTCTTCGCCTCCTCGGCCCACGCCCGCCGGACGCGGGTCCGGCAGATCGAATGCCTTCCAACCGCGGGAGGTTGTGAGGTTCGGGGCGAAAGAAAACAGACCGATCGGCGAGAGCTCGTCGATGCGATCGAGCGGAAAAGGGCGAGCCTCCTGGCGCAGGCGGCGCTGCGCGCGCACGTCCCGCGGCGTGGTCACGGGACCCATCTGAAGCACCGGCGGTTCAGACGCCTTCTTCCAGCTCACGGAATCGCTCTCCCAGACCGTACCTCTCGAAGGAATCGCGGATCTCCTCCTTGTCGATCCCTGGCAGGGTCATGAGAAAACGGATATCGGCCATGTCCTGAAAACGGCGCGTGGGATCGTTCTTCATGGCGAGCACCTTCATGGCCGCCAGATGCTCTGGCTTGGGCACGAGAACTTCGCGTCCGGCGGGCCCTGGGAACCGTTTGGCGACCTCGAACAGACGACGGCCGGTCTTCTCGTCCACATAAATGAAATCGACCCGCGGAAGCGAAGGATCGGAGTGCACGTGGTTGGAGTAGCCCGCGGATTGGTACAGGGTTGTGTAGCCCAGTCCTTCGAGGAAGGCAACGATGTCCGGTCGCGCGGAAGCTTCGACCACGATGTCGAGATCGAGCGTGGTCCGCGGCAATCCATACGCAGCGAGCGCAAGAGCGCCTGCCAGAGCATGTCGGTGCCCCTTCGCGGCGAGAAAGGTCGAGATCGTCTCCAGCTGACGTGCGAACTCGATGGTTCTTCTCCGAAAGAAGTCTAATGCGTTCCCGCCTCCGCTGCCCAGTTGCCGACCACGGTCAGCGGAAGCGCGTCGCCCACGACCTCGGGAAACACGACGAGGAACCGCTTGCCGTCGGCGGAAACGTCGAAACCCGACGAGATGCCCCTGTCCAGGGCGCCCGTGTCGGTTCCCCCTTCGCGGAGCAGGAAGAGCGGCGTCGCGGCACCGAGCTCGAGAGTCGGAGAAGTCCGGACGGGGACGGAGATCAGATGCTGATCGGAAGAAATATAGAAGAGCTCCCCGCCGTCACGGCTCCAGCGCAGGTGACGGGCTCCTCCGGCCGAGACACGAACTCTCTCGCCCGGACCGGGGAAACTCGTCACATAGACCTCGGGGCGGCCGGACTCATTCGAGATCATCGCCAGGAACTGGCCGTCGGGCGAGAACCGCACCTCTCTCTTGTTGAAGGCGGACTCGAGGAGAGGAGTCGGCTTGCCTCCTCCCGAGAGCGGAAGCATCCAGACGTTGAAGACTCCGCCTTCGCCGATCCGCGTGTAGACGAGGAACTTCCCGTCCGGGGAAACGTCCTGCGCGAGACAGAAGGATTGGGATTCGGGAACCATCTCCTCGTCTCGACTCGTCGCGAGATCGCGTCGGAGGAGTCGCGGGCCGCGTCCCCGAGAGGCGGAGTAGGCGATGCTCTTCTCTCCGGGCAGCAGGATCGCCGAAAACTCGCTGTTCGGCTCCGAGGTGATCGGGGTCTCCGTCCCGCGCTCCAGATCGACCGACCAGACGTCGAGGGTCCCGGTGGACTCGAGCGCCCTGTCGAAGATGGCGCGCCGGCCATCGGAGGAGATCCGGACGTTCAGGTACCGGCCCGGCGGGCCGACCGTCCCGAGGCGCCGGCCGGTCCGGTCGAACCAGACCAGTCGCTTGACGTCCTCCTGGGATTGGTAAACGAGCGTGCCGCTCCGCGACAAAGCGAAGGCAGCGGCGCGGGTCGTCAGGAAGTACCGGACGTGCCCGGCGATCGAGAGCGGTTCTCCGACAGTCCGTCCGCTTCGAGGATCGAACCGCAACGCCAGAAGCGCCCCTTCGCGGGAAAACACGAGATAGCCGGGGTCGGCGTACTGCACCTTGGACCCGGTTGGCATGACGACTGTCGGGGACTTTCCGGGCTCCGCCAGCATCAGGCTCGATTCCCAGTTCAGATCTGCGCTCAAGTAGAGAAAGCGCTTCCCGTCGGCCAGGAACCAGGGCCAGTTCAATCTCGCCTCTCGCGACCGATCCGGCCGCAGGAGAACGATCGGGGCGCCACCCGCCGCGGGAACCCGATAGATCGCGTCCCCCAGGACGCTGGCAAAGACGATGTCTCCGCCCTGTCCCCACGTTCCGGAGAACCCGATGCCCGGAGCGACGTTGCAGATCGAGACGGGAGAGCCTCCCGAAACCTCCACGCGTTTCAACGCCGTCTCCGCGAAAAACCCGATCGTCCGTCCGTCCGGAGACCAGAAAAGGGACGCGGCCCCCTCGGTTCCGAGGATCGGGCGAGCTTCGAGCGATGAGAACGGCCGCAGATAGATCCTCCGGTCGCCTCCCGGCTCCGAAGCGATGTAGGCGAGTTGCGAGCCATCCGGCGACACGGCCAGAAAAGCCCCCTCGAGCGAATACGAGAAGACTCCGTTTGGCGGCGGGGCCACCGTGAATCGGATCGGCGTCGGAGACGTCGCGGGGGGCGCCTTCCGCAATGTTGCGATCGCCGCGACCGCGAGAGCGGCGGCCAGGAGGAGCCTGGGCAGCCACCGGGACGGGGCGGGACGCGCGGCGATCCGAGTCTCCAGCGGCGCCGATGTTCCTTCGGCGATCGCGGCCAGTTGCAGTTCGATGTCGCGCGCGGTCTGCCAGCGGTCCTCGGGATCCTTGGCCAGGCACGTCTTGACCAGACGGTCGAGCGAGGGCGGGCTCATCGGCTGAACGGAGGAGACAACAGGAGGCTCGCTCGTCAGGATCGCCGACATGATCGAGACCGGGCTCGATCCCCCGAACGCCTTCCTCCCCGTCGCCATCTCGTAGAGCACCGCGCCCAGCGCGAAGATGTCGCCCCGCGCGTCGCTCTCTCGGCCCTGCAGCTGCTCAGGCGCCATGTACGGCACCGTCCCCAGAATCATCCCCGGCTGCGTCACGTCCTTCGCCGCGGTCGGGGCCGAAGTCAGGCTCTCCATCGTCGGGACAGGAACGAGAACTTTGGCCAGGCCGAAGTCGAGAAGCTTGATTCCCGACTTCGTGACCATCGCATTGGACGGCTTCAAGTCGCGGTGGATGATCCCCTTGCGGTGCGCCGCCTCGAGGGCCGAGGCGATCTGGGCTCCGAACCGCAGTGTTTGATCGAGGGGCAGCAGCCCTCGGGCGAGGCGTTCTGCAAGGGTCTCCCCCTCGAGCAGTTCCATCACGAGGTACTCGACGCCGTCCTGATTCCCGACATCGTAGAGCGCGCAGATGTGCGGATGCGAGAGCTGCGAGATCGTCTTGGCCTCCCGCTCGAACCGCTGCCGCACGTCGGGCGAGGAGGACAAGCGCTGCGGGAGCACTTTTACCGCGACGGTACGCTCGAGACGGGTGTCCCGCGCCCGGTAGACTTCTCCCATCCCTCCGGCCCCGATGGGAGAGAGAACTTCGTAGGGGCCGAGCCGGGAACCGGCCGCGAGCGTCATCCCAGATCACCAATCACATCAGAATTTCCCAATCAGAGCCCCGCGGGCATCCACGTGCGGACGACGTTGCGGCCCAGACGCCGGTAGACCTTGAAGTCGCGGTCGAGTGTCAACACGAGGGAGTCAGGCATCTGTTCGCTCATGCGGACCAGGCAGGCATCGGCGAGCGACATGGGAACATTCCCGTATCGAGCGAGAAGGCGCCGGATCGGGGCGCTCTCGGGCTCCAGGCGGAACGGGATGCGGACGAGGCCGCGATGCAGGAGGGTGATGACAGCTTCCGCTCCGCCCTTCGCTTGCCGCAGGAGGAAACACGCTTCCGAAAGAACCGCCTCGCAGGTAAAGACCGGCGCGTCCACGCCGGCGAAGACCTCTTCACTCCATGCGTGATATCGATCCCGGCCGTTCAGGAACGCGACAAGAGGGCCGGTGTCGACAAGGACCGCTTCCGTCACCGGCCGTAACCTTCGAGCCGGCGTTTGTTCGCGGAGAGGTCACGCGTCCCGGCGACGGAGCCCGCCAGATCGGAAGCGCGCGACAGGAAAGACCGCCGGGAAGAGCGCGATCGCCGGGGCAGGAACTCGGAGAGAGCCATTCGGACGACGAGCGACTTGCTCCGCCCCGTCCTGCGGGCAAGCTCCGAGAGCTCCTTCTCAAGTGCGGCCGGCATCTTCAGGCTCATCGTCTTCATGCCTGGTAATACCTCCCTGACATGTCAATATTATACTCGGCCGACGAGAACAAATGTCCTCGTCAGAAGCGCTGCGTCGTGCGTCCCGCAATACTGGTGGCGCAAGTCTGGTTGCGGGAGTCGCGCCGATCTCGAACATCGCCCTGGGAATCCAGCCTCAAAGGCGGAGCCCGCTTCCGTGATCAGCGGGCGCAGGAATCCGCTCGCCTGCTCCGACGTCGAAGGGCCACCGCGGGTTTCCGGTCGATTCGGCAAGCGGTGCGCCCGTCCACGCCGACGTCGAAGCAAGCCGCTGCTCAGTTCGGATCGACCGCCACGCTCTCGGGGAAGCTCGTGCCGGTGATGAAGCTCTGGTTCACGTTCTGCCGGTCCAGATCGGCACGGCCGATGGTCCCGGAGATGCCGCTGCCGAAGTTCTCGTTAGCCCAGTAGATGTGGCACGAATCGACTACCACTCCTCTGGGGCTGGACGCTGGGATGAAGCTTGGATCCGCGTTCTGCCCATCCAGGTCGGCACGGCCGATCGTCCCGACGAGGAGGCCATTGGTCCAGTAGATGTGGCTGGAATCGACCGTCACGCCGTAGGGGAAGGAGGCGGGCAGGCTGATGAAGCTCTGGTTCACGTTCTGCCCGTCCAGGTTGGCACGGCCGATCGTCCCGTTGAAGCCGGAGTTAGTCCAGTAGATGTGGCCGGAATCGACCGCCACGCCGGTGGGACTGGACGCGCCGGTGATGAAGCTCTGGTTCACGCCCGACCCGTCCAGGTTGGCACGGCCGATCGTGTCGGGGCCGAAGTTTGCCCAGTAGATGTGCCCGGAATCGACAGCCACGCCGCTCGGGTTGGTCGCGCCAGTGATGAAGCTCTGATTCACGCTCCCCCCGTTCAGGTCGGCACGGCCGATCGTCCCGTTGCCGAGATTCGTCCAGTAGATGTAGCTGGAATCGACCGCCACCCAGACGGCTTCGGATGGGCCGACGATGTCGATGAAGGTCTGGTTCACGTTTTGCCCGTCTATGTCGGCACGGCCGATCTCCGGCACAAACGGTGAATGTCCCCAGTAGATGTGGCGGGGCCCTCCGCCGGTTCCGGTGAGCGTGAGACTCGTGGTGGCGGCGGCCTTATTGCCGCTGGCGGCGAGCGTCGCGGTGTCACTCTGGCCGGCCGCGGTGGGGCTGTACGTGACGGTGACGCTGCACGACTTCCCGGGGCCCAGGCTGGTGGCGGTGCAGGCGTCGGCGGCCTTCGTGAACGCCGCTGAACCTGTCAGCGCGACCGTCAGCGCGGCCGTGGCCGAGCCGCCCGAGTTCGTGAGCGTGAACGTCTGTGATGCGGTCTGGCCAACGACGACTGTACAGTAGTCGTAGGCTCCGTTTGTCGAGGGCGTGAACGCGATCGCCGGTTCTCCGGCGGCCTGCCCCGCCGCCGGCACCAGCAACGCGGCCGCTGCCGCCAGTGCGCCGGCCGTCCGAATTAATCTGTGCATTGTTTGGTCCCTCCTGGTGGGCCAGCCGCGGCCGCCGAGCCCGTTCCAAGGGAAGCAGCAGTCGTAGCCGTATCAGTCTTTCATGCGCCGGAAAACCATGTCAACGGTTAGGAGGTCGTCAGGATGTTCGTGTCAGGCGAGGACGCCCCCTCCAGAAAATGTGAAGCTCCCCCGCCAGACTCCGGAATCGAAGTTCACGTTCTCTGCGATTCGAACGGGCTGGCCGGAGAACGAGAGCCGGTCAGGGTCACCAACCCCATCCGGAGTCCCTCAGCGGACGTTCTCGATCATGCCGATGTCGGCTTCCTGCTGCTCCATGGTGTGGACGGCCAGGCGGCGGCCGTCGGGACTGATGTCGAAGGTGTTGTTCGGAAAGAGCTGATAGAACAAGGTGGCCAGGGAAATCGTGAGCGGGATCTTCTCCCGGCCGGATCCGTCCGCCCGGACCCGCCAGAAAACGCCGGTCAAGTCCGATTTCCCCTCTTCGCAGACGAGCTCGTCCGGACCCGTCCAGATGAATTGCACCAGCCAGCCGGAAAAGACCTGGCGCGGGGCGCCCTGGAAGTCGTAGACCCAAAGACCCGCCTGGGCGCTTCCCTGCCGGCCAACGTAGGCGATCCTGCGGCCGTCCGGAGACCAGCGGAACGCGCTGCCGGCACAGGCCTCGAGCACTCGCGTCCGCTTCGTCTTCGGATCGTAGATGGCCCCGCGACCGTGCGGGTCGCTGCTCAGGATTCGCCCCTGCGAATCGACGTCCGCCGTGAGACCCAGTTGCTCCGGCACGACGACCTCCGGGGGCCCGCCCGAAATCGCCACGCGCCGGAACCGGTCGCCCGGGAGGCCGAGCCGGGCAAGGCTGGACCGGAACAGGAGGGCGCGTCCGTCGGCATACCAGCGGGGGAAGACGTTCTGGTATTCGTCCACGACGAGCGGCGTCGGGTTCGAGCCGTCCGCATCCATGACCCAGATGCCTTCCCGTTCGACCCCCTTGCGGTTGGAGAAGTAAGCGATTCGTTTGCCGTCGGGAGAGAAGGCGGGCCCCAGCTCCCCGCGCGCGGCGTCCGAGGTCAGCCACTTGAGAGTCGCGCTCTGTCCCTTCGCGTCCAGGTCCGCGACGCCCATGTTGATGTTCTGGCGGTATGTTGAGAAAACCATCCGTTTACCGTCGGCTGAGAGGGAGAGGTCCGCATCGTCCCCCTGGCCCGCGGTAATCTGCTCCGGCTCGCCGCCTCCTGAAGGGATCTTCCAGATGTTGACCGACCCGCCGCGGCCGGAAGCGAAGTAGAGAAACCTGTCGTCCGCCGACCAGACGGGCGAATAAGCCAGAACACTGTCCTGTGTGACGGCCCGAACCTGTCCGCCAGCGAGCTCGGCCACGGCGAGCTCTCCGTACGGGCCGCCCTGACGCTGGACAAAGACGATCCTCCGGCCGTCGTGGGAAAAAGCGGGCTGGCGGTGAAAGCGATAAATCGGGTCCGGTTGCGTGACGGCGCGGGGATTGCCGCCTGAGGCGTCGCAGGACCAGATCGTGCCGGTCGCCAGGTTGCAATACGCGAGGGAGTGCCCGTCGGGAGACCACGCGGGCTCGGCGGCGTCCACGATGACCCGCCGGGGAGCGCCGCCCAGGGCAGGAATTTCCCATACGTCCCAGAGGCCGGACTCCTTCAGTTTCGCGTAAGCGATTTTCGTTCCGTCGGGAGACCAGGCCGGGTGCGACTCCACGATCGGGTCGTTCGTGATGCGCACCAGGCGCCCGCCCGCGGCGAGCCCCACCCAGATGTCGTAGGAACCGTCGCTGTTGGAGACGAAGGCGACGGAGCGGCCGTCGGGGGAAAGCGAAGGCTGGGTTTCCAGGCCGGAGAAATTCGTGACGGTGACGAAGCGCATCGGAGGCGGTGCCGGACTACGAAGAGCGAGGACGATCAGAGCCGCGGCGGCGGCCCCCACCGCCACGCCCAGCAGAACGGCCGGAACGACGGAGCGCCGGACGGCTTGCGGAGGTTCGAGCGCCGCCGGCGCATCGCGGACGGCGCCGCTCGCCGATTCCTCGAGCGTGATCCGCGCGTCGCCGATGTCGCGCAGCCGGTGCCACGGATCCTTCTCCAGGCAACGCCGGAGCAGCTCGCGAATCGCCGAAGTCGTTGCCGGCGGCAGCGCGCTCCAGTCCGGCTCGGTCTTCAGGATCGCCGCCAGCACGTCGGAGACGGTCTCGCCGGGGAAGGCGCGCTTTCCCGTCAACATTTCGTACAGCACAGCGCCAAAGGCCCAGATGTCCGTTCGCCGGTCCACCGGCTTGCCGCGGGCCTGCTCGGGCGACATGTACGACGCGGTACCGAGAATCACGCCCGCTTCCGTTCCCGCCGTCGCCGTGGGCGAGCTCGACAGATTCGAGGCCGGCCTCTCCACCTCCAGCGCCTTGGCCAGGCCAAAGTCCAGGACCTTGACCTTCCCCTCCGGTGTCTGCTTGACGTTGGAGGGCTTCAGGTCCCTGTGCACGATCCCCTTCTCGTGGGCCGCCTCGACCGCTCCGGCGATCTGCCGGGCGATCTCCAGCGCCTCGTCCGGCGGGAGAGGTCCCGAGGCCAGCTTCTCGTCCAGCGTCTGGCCAGGCACGAGCTCGAGCACGAGCGCCTCGATCCCGCCGGATTCCTCCAGCCCGTAGATCGCGGCGATGTGCGGGTGATTCAGCGAGGCTAAGACCTGGGCCTCGCGCCGGAACCGGGAGAGCCGCTCCGTGTCGGCGGCGAACGCCCACGGCAGCACCTTGATCGCCACTTCACGACCGAGCTTGCCGTCCCGCGCCCTCCAGACCTCCCCCATCCCGCCCGCCCCGAGCGGAGCGAGGACCTCGTAGGGGCCCAGACGCGTGCCGGCGGAAACGCTCATCTCGCTGTCAGCGAGAGAGAGTACAACGGCGGCCTTGGATTCCCCCGGCTCGTGCGTCAGTATTGCCCGATTCGGAGGACTCCATGCGAAGCCGCTGGGCGCTCGCGGTTTGTCTGCTCGTCCCGAAGGTTCTGCCGGCGCAGACGCTGTCTCCCGAGGTCAAGGCTTTTGTCAGCGTGGAGGCTCCGGTGGTCGCGTTGACGCACGCGCGCATCGTGGACGGCACGGGCGGTCCGGCTCGTGAAGACCAGACCCTCGTGATCTCGGGCGGAAAGATCCAGGCCGTGGGCGCCGCCCCCGCCATCCCCGCCGGCGCGAAGGTGATGGAACTCTCCGGGTACACGGTCATCCCAGGACTCGTCGGGATGCACGACCATCTCTTCTATCCGCAGGGCGGGGGCTTCTTCGCGGAGATGGGGTTCAGCTTTCCGCGCCTCTATCTCGCTTGCGGCGTGACCACGATCCGCACGACCGGCTCGATCGAGCCCTACACCGACCTCGAGATCAAGAAGCTGATCGACGCCGGCAAGGCGATCGGCCCGAAGATGCACGTCACGGGGCCTTATCTCGAAGGCAAGGGCGCGGCCATCGTGCAGCTCCACCAACTTTCAGGGTCCGAGGACGCCCGCAAGACCGTCGCTTTCTGGACGGACCAGGGCGCGACGTCCTTCAAGGCCTACATGCACATCAGCCGGGCGGAGCTCGGCGCCGCGATCGCGGAGGCTCACGCGCGCAAGCTCAGGGTCACGGCCCACCTCTGCTCGGTAACCTGGCCCGAGGCGGCCGCGCTCGGCATCGACGACCTCGAGCACGGCCCGATGTATTACGACATGGAGTTCGCGCCGGGAAAGGAGCCGGACGTCTGCCCGTCCGCGCCGGCGATGTACGACGTCACCTCTAGGATCGAGATGTCCGATGCGCGCGTGCGCGCGCTGATCGCGGAGCTCGTCAAACGCAAGGTCGCCGTCACTTCGACGCTCCCCGTCTTCGAACTGCAGGTCCCGGGCCGCCCGCCGCTCGACCAGCGCGTCATCGCGGCGATGAGCCCGGACGCCCGGGTCAACTACCTCACGCGCCGCGCCGGAGGCGGATCGGCGTCCGGCCCGCCCCCGAACTGGGCGGCGCTGCTCAAGAAGGAGATGGAGTTCGAATATGCCTTCGCGAAGGCGGGCGGGACGCTGCTGGCCGGCTGCGATCCCACGGGAATCGGCGGCACACTCGCTGGTTACGGCGACCACCGTGAAGTCGAGCTCCTGGTCGAAGCCGGCTTCACCCCCGCCGAAGCCATCCACATCCAGACCGAGAACGGCGCGCGGTTCCTCGGCGAGGCGGATCGCATCGGCACCATCGCCCCCGGCAAACAGGCCGACCTCGTCGTGATTCACGGCGACCCCACCAAGAACATCGCCGACATCGAAAAAGTCGAGACCGTCTTCAAGGATGGAATCGGTTACGACTCGGCCAAGCTCCTCGACTCGGCCCGTTCCCTCGTCGGCCTCCGGTAACGGGGCAGGACCTGGTTACGCCAAGAACGGCTAAGCGCTGTCCATTTTCCGGAGAGTCCGCACGATCCCCACGAGAGCAACGCCAAAGCACATTCCGGAGGCAAGGAGCTCAAGCACGTCCACGTTGGCGTAGCCGGAGAAACGGGGACGGCTGATTACGGTCGTCAGGCCGGTGATCCCGACGACGAGGGAAATCACGATCATGGCGACGGCGGTTTTCCGGCGCGGCTGCTCCATTCTTCCTCCCCTTTCCAACCCAAGCCCGAGTCTACAGGCGAAGCCGGCCCGGCCCCGCGCAAGTGGTGAAAAACTCGCTCGTCGGCGCGGCATCCGGAAAGTCACGGCGGTAATTGTCCTGCCAGGCGACTCGGAAGGGCTCGGCCTGCTCTCTCGCGACGAGAGACCAGACGCTGCCGCCGAAGCCCGCTCCGAAGGCGGAGGCTGCGAGAGCGCCGAGCGCGCGGGCGGAGGCGACGAGTCCGATCGTCTCCGGGATCTGGTTGCCGAGGAAACGCTCGGCACCCGCCTGGGAGCGGGCGGCGATGTCACTGAGCGAGGCGGCGTCCCGGCTCTCGACCACAGCGGCCGCGGCCGGGACGAGGACCTCGCTCTCTTCGAGAAACTGGTCGAAGCGCGCGATCAACTCGCGCGCTTCGAACCGCGGATGCGGGCAGCGGCCCAGGACATCGCGAATCCCTTCCGCGGCCCCGGGCGCACGCGCAGCTTCGCCGAGCGTTCGGCCGCGCCCTCCCGCGGCGCGCCAGAGCTCGAAGATCGCGGTGGCGGCAAGGGCCAGCCGGTTGTAGCGGTCGCGCGCAGCCCCGGACTTCTCCGCCGTCACGCCGCTCGAAGCGACGACAAACGTCCGATCTGCCGGCAGGACGACCTCCCGCTCGAGCCGCACCGGGCAGAAGGCGTACTGCGAGAGCATCCCGGCGCGGCAGCAGAGCATCGCCGTGTGGTCCTCGCTCCCACCGAAGGTTCCGACGCCGCTGTCACCGGCCAGAGAGCCGAAGGGCAGGCCGTTCTCGACGGCACCGAGATAGCCGGCAAGGTCTCGGGGGCTTCGAATATTCGAGCGGTAGGCGGGATGTTCTTCGAGAGCGTTGACGTGGGCGAGCGCCGTGAAGATCGCGACGACGAGCGCGCTCCCGCTCGAGAGGCCGGCCGAGCGCGGCAGATCGGAGGCGATGGCGATGTCGGCGCCGCGTAGAGACCCGGGGAAGTCACGCGCGACTCGTCGGACGACCGCCGCCAGATACGCTGTCCAGCTTCCCTCTTCCGGGGCGCCGGCATCATCGGCGAGGTGCAGTCGGGCTTCGACGTCGAGGACAGCGTCGGCGACGCGCAAGACGCGATCCGGGCGCGGCCGCGCAGCGACACAGAAGCCGCGCTCGACGGCGCACAGGAGGCTCCGCCCCCCCGCGTAGTCCGTGTGCTTGCCGAGCACCTCGATGCGTCCTGGGACGAACCACTGAGCCAGGTCGGGTTCGCCGCGGGAAGGGCCTTCGAACCGTTTCTCCGCTGCGTCGAAGAGCCGGGCCTTCTTTTCGGCCTCTCCCGCGCTCAGTCCCGCCGCGAGCAGCCTCTCCGCGGCTCGAGTTGTCGAACTCACAACTCATCTCTTCCAGGCAGGAGGAAGGAGCAGATCCTTCGCTCCGCTCAGGATGACAGAGAGGCTCATCCGTTCCTAGGGCTCCGCGGAGATTCCGCGCAGGCGCTCCGCGACGGCCGCGACATCCGCGCGGCGCGAGAGATCGAGGACTCCTTCAGCGCACCGGACCACCTTGAAACGCATGCCCGCCGTGATGGCCTCGCGCACGGCCATGGGCAACTCCAGCTCCCCGCGCGGCGAGAGAGGCACGCGGCGGCAGGCGGCGAAGATGCCGGATCCGAACCGCCAGCAGTTCATGCTCACCGGCGGGTCCGGTCCGAGATCGGCGAGCGTCTTCTCATCCGGCTTCTCTACGATCGCTTCGAGATAGCCGTCCTCGCCGACCACGCAGACGGCGAAGGAAGCGATCCGCTCGGCGGGAATGTTGCTCGCGGCGATTAACGCGTCCCTCTTGAAGAGGACGATGCCCGGCTCGGAGAGATCCGCCAGTGCGACGAGTGCCGACACCGGATAGTAATTGTCGGAATTGATCGCGAGAAAATCCTCGCCTGCCGTGAACTCCTCGGCCGCGAGAACCGCGTCCGCCGTGCCGCGGGGCTCCTCCTGGATCGCGAAGGCCAAGCGCAGCCTTCGCGGCGGAGCCGTCCGCGTGTAGTACTTGCGGATCTCGCCGTGCTCGGGTCCGATCACAAGACAGACTTCCTTCAACTCCGCGTCGGCGAGCGCGGAGAGAACGTAATCGAGAAACGGGCGGCCGAAAGAGATCATGGCCTTCAGGCCACTGGCGGCGGCGGCGTCTTGAACCGGATCGAGACGAGCCATCCCGTCTGATTGCCGCATGCGCGTGCCAAGCCCCCGCGCCAGCACGACCGCTTTGCGCGTCCTTGTTGTCATCTGAGCCGGTAAGCCATGGCTTTCATCGAAGCTCAAATTGTAAGACAATCGGCGTGGAGGGTTCACTCCATGGCTCGAACCGTCGTCTCTTCCAAGTTTCAGATCGTCATCCCGAAGAACGTTCGCGAAGAAGCTGGCATCCGAACGGGACAGGTTCTTCACGTCGTCAGCAAGAAGGGCGTGATCACTCTCGTCCCGGACGAGCCTCTTGCAATGTTGAGAGGGTTCCTCAAAGGCATGGGAACAAGAGGTCTCCGAGAGAAGAAGGATCGCCTTTGAATCTCGTCGATTCTTCCGGCTGGATTGCATTCTTCGCGGGCGGCGCGTCCGCCGGGAAGTTCGAACCGTATCTGCGGAGACCTTCCGAGGTCGTGACGCCGTCGATCGTGCTGTACGAGGTCTACAAAATCATCAAGCGCGAACGGGCGGAGGAGGACGCCCTGAGGGCCGTCGCGCAGATGGTCAAGACCCGGGTCATTCCATTGACAGATACTCTCGCCCTGGAAGCTGCCGACGTCAGCCTCGAGCACGGGCTTCCAATGGCGGATTCCATTGTGTACGCGACCGCACTCGCGAACAACGCCGAGCTCGTGACGAGCGATGCGGATTTCGCAAGACTTCCCGGAGTGACGTACATCCGGCGTGAGCCGTAGAGTATCCGTCACGACGCCGTGCCCGACCAGAGGCTGGGGAGGAGGCGGACGAGGCCGGCGCCGCTGGCGACGAAGAGGATGATCCAGAAGGTTGCCAGAGCAGTCCGGCCGTAGAGGACGCTGCCAGCGCCGAAGAGCGCCGCATAGACGAAGACGCATCCGAGGATCCAGCCGAGGAAGGCCTGAGGCAGGCTGTCGGGAGAAGAGGCGATACCCGTCTCCTCGCGGACAGAGCGCCAGCCGGGGCCGG
>WNFV01006418.1_pt1 | contig 22433 bp, 17 predicted proteins | sample 5400101 | NCBI WGS metagenome assembly WNFV01 (sample SAMN13153361, study PRJNA577476) | soil metagenome | isolation source: 115 cm soil or saprolite under grassland replicate 1 | place: USA:California | collected 2016-06-15 | reverse complement strand
TTCCCGGGCACGCCGGGCGCCTGGTGCTCGGTCACCTGTTCGGCGTGCCGGCCGTGGTCCTGTTCGGCCGGATCCACCTGTACGAGGGCCACCCGATGTCGGTCGTCACCCTGCCGGTCCGCCTCGTCGCCCGGCTCGGGGTGCGCGCGCTGGTGCTGACGAACGCCGCCGGCGGGCTCGACCCGACCATGCCGCTCGGCCTGCTGATGTTGATCCGCGACCATCTGAACCTGATGGGGGCGAACCCCCTGCACACCTGGCGCCTGCCGGACGGCGCGCCGGCCTTCGTCGACATCTCGTCGGTCTGGGACGGCGGGTGGCGCCGCCTGGCCGCCGAGGCGGCCGAGGAGGCCGGGCTCGAGACCCGGGAAGGCGTGTACGCTGCGGTGGCCGGCCCGTCCTACGAGACCGCGGCGGAGGTGGAGATGCTGTCCCGCCTCGGCGCCGACGCGGTCGGGATGTCCACCGTACCGGAGGCGGTGGCGGCGGCGGCCCTGGACATGCGCTGCCTCGGGTTCTCGTGCATCACCGACGTCGCCGGGACCGAGCTGACGCACGAGGAGGTGGTGGCGGTGGCCGGATCCGCATCGCCGAACCTCCGGGCGATCCTGGAGCGCACGATCCCGGCCATCGCTTCCGGGTGACACCGACCAGACGGGAGGAGTCGACGTGGACTGTGACGTGAAGGACCTGGCGCTCGCCGAGAAGGGCCGGGAACGCATCGAGTGGGCCGACCACGAGATGCGGGTGCTGACCCTGATCCGGGAGCGCTTCGAGAAGGAGCGGCCGCTCGCCGCCCTGCGCATCGCGGCCTGCCTGCACGTGACCACCGAGACCGCGAACCTGATGCGGGCACTCGTTGCGGGCGGCGCCGAGGTGGCGCTCTGCGCCTCGAACCCGCTGTCGACTCAGGACGACGTCGCGGCGGCGCTCTGCGAGGACGGCATCGACGTCTACGCCGTGCGCGGCGAGGATACCGAGACCTTCTTCCGCCACATCCGCGCGGTGCTCGACACCCACCCGAACGTGACGATGGACGACGGCTGCGACCTGGTGACGGTGCTCCACAAGGAGCGGCGCGACCAGCTGCCCGAGCTGATCGGGGGGACCGAGGAGACCACCACCGGCGTCATCCGGCTGCGGGCGATGGCCGCCGAGGGCGTGCTCGCGTACCCGATCGTCGCCGTGAACGATGCCGACACCAAGCACCTGTTCGACAACCGCTACGGGACCGGGCAGTCGACGATCGATGCCATCGTCCGGTCCACGAACCTCCTGCTTGCGGGGCGGACCGTGGTGGTCTGCGGCTACGGCATGTGCGGGCGCGGCGTCGCGTCACGCGCGCGCGGGCTGGGGGCGAAGGTGGTCGTCACCGAGGTCAGCCCGCTGGCGGCGCTCGAGGCCGTGATGGAGGGCTTCCAGGTGATGCCGGTGCGCGAGGCCGCCCGGGTCGGCGACGTGTTCGTCACCGTGACCGGCGACACCCACGTCCTGCGGGGCGAGCACTTCGAGGTGATGAAGGACGGCGCGGTGCTGGCGAACTCCGGCCACTTCGACGTCGAGATCGAGAAGCCGGCCCTCGCGGCGCTGGCCGCGTCGACCCGGCGCATCCGCGACGTGGTGGACGAGTACCGGCTGAAGGACGGACGGCGCCTCTACCTGCTGGCCGAGGGGCGGCTGGTGAACCTCGGGGCCGCCGAGGGCCACCCGGCGGCGGTGATGGACATGTCGTTCGCCAACCAGGCCCTGTCGGTGGAGTGGATCGCGAAGCACCGCGGCACCCTCGAGGTCCGCGTCCACGGTGTGCCGGACGACATCGACCGCGAGATCGCGGCCCTGAAGCTCTGGGCGATGGGGGTCGAGATCGACCGGCTGACGGACGAGCAGGAGGCGTACCTGCGCTCCTGGGAATCGGGGACCTGATCGGGCACGGCATCCGGATCCGCTTCAAGAGCGAGCGCCTGGCGGTCGGCGTCCGCGGGGTGTTCCTGCTCTCCGCCATCGACGGGAACCCGCACCAGGTCCGGATCGAGGAGGTCCGGCTGCGGACGCCCGGCTCGCGGGCCGAGGGCCACGCGCTGCGCACGTTCCCGATGGTGCTCGAGGTCCAGCCCGGCCCCGAGCTGGTGGTGCCGTTCGACGTCCGCTCGACCGAGGTCCCCAGGGGGACCTACGCGGTGGGCGCGCGGGTACTGGTGGACGGAATCGCCGCCCCCGAGGCCCTGGAGCAGGCGGAGCTCAGGGTCCGCTAGCCGGCGGTCGTGTCGGTGGCGTGCGCTAGCGTGCTTGCGTGCTCGACCTGGTGTTTCCGCCGGCGTGCGTCGCGTGCGGGGGGCCCGGATGGCCGTGGTGCCCGCGGTGCGAGGCGGAGGTGGCCGTGCTCACCGCGCCGGGGTGCCGGCGCTGCGGCAGACCCCTGGAGCACGCCGTCTCGCGGTGCCGGGACTGTCCGCCGCCGCCGATAGCCTGGCTGCGCGCCCCGTTCGGGTTCGACGGACCGGTTCGCACGACGGTCCACGCGCTGAAGTTCGGTGGGCAGTTCGTCCTGGCCGATGCGCTCTCGGAGGCGATGGTCGAGACGGCGGGGCGCGATCCGCCGGGCGAGGTCGTCACCTGGGTCCCGCTGTCGGCCCGCCGGCGGGCGGCGCGCGGGTTCGACCAGGCCGAGCGGCTTGCCCGGGCGGTCGCCGCACGGCTCGGTCGGCACGCTGCGGGGCTGCTCGAGCGGGCGTCCGATACGGCTCCGCAGGCCCGCCGGGGAAGGGCCGAGCGCCGCCGGGCGCTGCGCGGCGCCTTCCGCGCCACCGGCCCGGCGCCGCGCTCGGTCCTTCTGGTCGACGACGTCCTGACGACGGGGTCGACCGCGGCCGAGTGCGCCCGGGCCCTCCGCCGGTCCGGGGCGCGCGCCGTGTCGGTGCTCGTGGCCGCCCGGGCGCTGGCGGAGCCCCTTCCGGCCCGGTGTAGACTCGGGACTGGATGACCGTCTGGGTCTGTGGTTGCTCGAGGATGTTCCTCGAAAGCCGATGCCAGTCGCAGGCGAAGCGGCCCACGTAAGGCGACCCTTGGTCGCTGAGCATGGTGCGGTTTAGACGTAAGCCCTGCCTCGGGGCGGCTCCGGCCGTGCCGGGAGAAGGCGCTAAGCCGCCTCTTCGGCGGCGAACCCCTCAGCAGGCGAGTGTGGGGGCAAAGACCAGGTCAGCCGGACGTCATCCGACGGGAAGGGCCGGCGCGCTCGCGTCGGCCCTTCGCGCGTCTCTCGGATCCCCAGCAGAGAGGGGGGGAGCATGGAGTTGGTGATGCGTGGGCGGAACGGTCGGCTCCCGGAGTCCTTCAAGCGGATCGCGGAGCAGAAGCTCGGGCGCCTCGAGCACGTGGATCCGCGACTGACGCGGGTCGAGGTGGAATGGCTCGAGGAGCACAATCCGCGCATCTCCGACGCACACGAGCGCGTCAAGGCAGTCGCCCGCACCTCTCGGCTCACGTTCCGGGCGCGCGGCGCGGGGCCCGACGTGGCGGCCGCCCTCGATCAGGTGGTGGCCCGCCTGGACCGCCAGCTGACCAGCTACCGCTCACGCTTCCGTGCTCGGCTGATCGCCGGGGCCCATAGGCTACAATCGGCAGCGCGCCGCACGAGCGGCGACGAGATGACCCTCCCGTAGCGCGAGTCGACGGGACTCCACCGCGGGCGAGGTGGCCCGGTATGGCAGGAAAGACGCCGAAACGACCGGTACGACCCGAGGGTGAGCGCCTGAAGGTCCTGATCGTCGACGACCACGCCCTGTTCCGCCGCGGCCTGCTGATGACGCTCGAGGCCGAGGAGGACATCGAGGTCGTCGGGGAGGCCGCCGACGGGAACGAGGCGGTCGACAAGTCGGTCGAGCTGATGCCCGACGTCGTGCTGATGGACGTGCGCATGCCGAAGCACTCGGGCATCGAGGCCACCGAGCAGATCCGCGACCTGGTCCCGTCGGCGAAGATCCTCGTGCTGACGAACTCCGAGGAGGAGGCCGACCTCTACGACGCGATCAAGGCCGGCGCGTCCGGCTACCTGCTGAAGGAGATCTCGATCGAGGAGGTGGCCGAGGCGATCCGCTCCGTGCAGGCCGGGCAGTCCCGGATCAGCCCGGCGATGGCTTCCAAGCTCCTGAACGAGTTCGCCGCGATGAGCAAGCGCCCGCCCGAGCAGCCCCAGCTGCCCGCGCCGCGGCTCACCGACCGCGAGATGGAGGTCCTGACGCTCGTGGCGAAGGGGATGAACAACCGCGAGATCGCCGGCCAGCTCTTCATCTCCGAGAACACGGTGAAGAACCACATCCGCAACATCCTGGAGAAGCTGCACCTGCACTCGCGGATGGAGGCCGTCGTGTACGCCGTCCGCGAGAAGCTGCTCGAGATCAAGTAGACCGTGGCGGCGGAGGTTGGGGCCGTCCCCGCGGAACGGGTCCGGCTGGTTCGCCGCAACACCCTCTTGCTCTCCGCCGCCGAGCCGTCGCTGCGCGCCGTCCTCTCGCTGACCTTCACCGTGGGGTCGATCGCGGTGTTCCGCTTCTCCGGCCGGGAGTCCTACGCCGGGTACCTGACCGCGGCCACGTTCGCTGCCGCCGCCGTCGCTGCCGTCGTGGCCGGCCGGGCGATGGACCGCCTGGGCCGGCGGCCGGGGCTCGCCGCCGGGCACGGGACGCTCGTCGTGGCGGCCGGCGTCGCGGCGGTGGCCGTCTCCGCCCGCTCGGCCCCGGTGCTGCTGATTGCCGCGGCCCTGTTCGGTGCCGGGCAGGGAGCGGCGAACCTCGGGCGCGGCGCCATGGCCGACATGTACGAGCCCGAGCGCCGCGGGCGCGCGGTCGGGATCCTGCTGGCCGTCGGCACCATCGGGGCCGTCGGGGGGCCGATCCTCGCCGCGGGGACGCAGGCATTCGCCCGGAACGTGCTCGGGGTCGAGCCGCTGCTCTTCCCGTGGGCGGTCGTGGCGGCCCTGGCCCTCCTCGGGTTGACGGCGGTGCTCAACCTGCGGCCCGACCCGCGCGACCTCGCGGTCGCCGCCCCGCGGGCCGTCGCCCTCGTCCCCCGCCGCCGGGCGGCCGACCTCTTACGGAGCCCGCCGCTGCGCGCCGCGGTCGTCGCCATCGGGGTTGCCCAGGCCTCGATGGTGGCGGTGATGGGCGTCACGCCGGTGGTCATCGACGAGCACGGCGGCGGGGACCTGGCCGTCGCCACCACGATCAGCTTCCACGTGGCCGGGATGTTCGCGTTCTCCCCGCTGATCGGCGCGGCACTGGACCGCTGGGGACGCAAGCCGGGCCTCGTGGCGGGCGCCCTGGTGTCGGCCGGCGGGGCGATCCTGGCGTCGGTGACCGACAACACGACTGTGATCGCGACCGGCGTGTTCCTGGTCGGGCTGGGGTGGTCGGGCGCGTTCCTGGCTTCGACCACCATGATCAGCGACCTGACCACCGCCGAGGAGCGGGCCGGCGCCCTGGGGTTCACCGACCTGCTGGCGTCGCTGGCGGCCGTCGCCGGCGCGCTCGCGGCGGGGTTCCTGCTCGAGGGCGTCGGCTTCTGGGTGGTCGGCGTCTCGATGGCGGCGCTGCTCGTGCCGGTGCTCGCCCTGGTGCTGCCGCTGCGCGAATCCTCTCCCGGCCGGTGGGGCACCGGCGCCGCGGCAGCCGCCTGAGCGGGTGGCCCGCCGCGTCCTGATCGTCGCCCTCCTGCTCGCGATCGCGGCCGTGGCCCTGGTCCGCCTGCACCGCGAACCTCCTCCCAGGCCGCGGGAGCCGTTCGCCTTCACGTGCCCGGCGCCGGCGCCGTCGCCGCCGGCGCTCGCCGAGCCGGCGCCCGCCGTCGGCGTCAACACGCACCTGCTGCGCGACGACACGCGCAACGCGACCCGCTGCGCGCTGCTCGACCGGCTGACGGCGGCCGGCGTGACCTGGCTCCGGCTCGACCTGCGGTGGTCGGAGGCCCAGCCGCGCGACCCGGCGTCCGGCGACCGCTTCGCCGACAGCCTGGACCGCGGCCGGCTGGCCCGGCTCGGCTCGACCGTGGACGCCGCCCGGGCCCGCGGCCTACGGGTGCTGGTGGTGGTGTTCGCCACGCCGCAGTGGGCGAGCGGGGGACCGGTCGAGTCGGCCGGGCCGCCGCTTGATGCCGCCGGCTACGGGCGGTTCCTCGGGTTCCTCGCGTCCCGGTACCGCGGGCGGGTGGACGCCTGGCAGGTCTGGAACGAGCCGAACGAGTCCACGTTCTTCGACGCCGACGGCGAGGCGTCCTTCTCCGCGGTGGACGCGGCAGCGTACGCCACGCTGCTCCGCCGGGCCGCCCCGGCCGTGCGCCGGGGGGATCCCGACGCGCTGGTCGTCCTCGGCGGGCCCTCCTACAACAACGTTCCGTGGCTGGAGCTCATCTACGCGCAGGGGGTCCGGGGGCTCTTCGACGTCATGGCCGTGCAGCCGTACTCGATCCCGTCGTGCCGGGCGCCCGAGGTCGACGACGGCTCGATCTACGTCCTGCCCGCGGTGTCGCGGGTGCGCGCGTTGATGGAGCGTGTGGGGGACGGCGCCCTCCCGATCTGGTTCACCGAGTTCGGCTGGTCCTCGCACGCGAACCCGCCGCTGGCGCCCGACTACCGGCTCGGCGTCCCCGAGCAGGCGCAGGGGGACTACCTCGTGCGCACGCTGGTCCTCCTCCGCGAGCGGTATCCGTACGTGGAGGCGGCGTTCTGGTACCGGGACCGCGATGCGGTGATCGACGGGCAGGACCCGACGGAGGCGGCCCACCTCGGCGGCTTCGGACTGCTCCGGCGAGACCTGGCGGCGAAGCCCGCGTACCGGACCCTTCGCGCCTACCTGCTCACGGGGACGGTCCCGGGGCGCCGCGACGCGCCCTGCCCGGACGCCGCCGGCGCCTGATCAGGCCGTGGGCGTGACCACCAGGCGGACGGGGTCGCCGGCCTTCGACGCCAGGCGCTCGACGCCCTCGTTGACGCGCGCGAGCGGCAGCCGCTCGCTGACAGACCCGGAGAGGTCGAGCCGGCCGGTGGCGATCAGGTCGAGGACGGCCTCGAGGTGCCGCTTGCGGTAGCCGTAGTTCCCGATCAGTGCCAGCGCGCGGAACGAGTAGAGGACGACCGGCCCGGCCTCGATCGGTTCGAGCGACTGGCCGACGACGACCGCGCGGCCGCCTCGTGCCAGCGATCGCAGGGCCTGCTTGACGACGGCCGCCCGCCCGATCAGGTCGAACGCGGCGTCCAGCCCGCGCCCGCCGGCAGCAGCCCGGATCGCCGCGGGGACGTCCTCGGATGGGTCGAGGGCGACGTCCGCGCCGAGGGCCAGGGCCCGTTCGCGCGCCGCGGGGAGCGGGTCCACGGCGGCGACGAAGCCGGCGCCCGCCAGACGGGCCAGCTGGACGGCGTGCGTCCCCAGCCCGCCGATGCCCCACAGCCCGACCCGGTCGCCGGGGCGGACGGCGGCCCGGTCGACGATCGCCGAGTAGACGGTGGCGATTGCGTCGGCGGCGATCGCCCCGTGCTCGAACGGCACCGCGTCCGGAAGGGCGGTCAGCGAGTAGGCCGGGACGAGCACCCGCTCGGCCCAGGCGCCGTCGTAGTGCACGCCGAGCACCCGAGGGTCCTCGCAGTCCTCCCAGCGGCCCTCGCGGCAGGCGTGGCAGGCGCCGCACCCCTTCCCGGCCGTGAGCGCCACGCGGTCCGCGGGCGCCCACCCCTCCACGCCCGGCCCGAGCGCCTCGACGACCCCGGCCGCCTCGTGGCCCATCGTCACCGGGGCGGGGGCGGGGAGCGGCATCTCCCCGAGGATGAAGTGCAGGTCCGAAGCACAGATCCCGCAGGCCTCGACCCGGACGACCGCCTCTCCGGCCCCCGGCACGGGGTCGGGTACCTCCTCCAGGCGCAATGGCTCGTTCGCCGCGTGGAACCGGGCGGCCCGCATGTCGGGCGCAGTCTACGGGCCGCCCGGGCGCGGCGAGGGGCGCCGCGTCCACGGCGCCCCCCACCCGGTGCAGGTGCGGCGGGTTCCGTTCAGACGGACACCTTCTCGCGGATCGGCGTGGGCTCGAAGGCCGGGGCGGGCTCCTTGCGCGCGATGCGCACCAGGCCGAGCGCCCCGAGGACCGCGATCGTGATCCCGGACCCGATCAGCGTCCACACGATCGGCACGAACGAGACGTCCTTCAGGGTGGTGTAGTTCGCGAGGTTCGCCTCGAACACCCCGATCATCTTCGTGAAGCGCTGCAGGGCCCCCGGGCATCGCCTCCATGCCCGCGGCGGTCGCCGGCAGGTTCTCCTGCAGGAAGGCCTGGACCTGCTCGGGGGTCATGCCGAGCTGCTCGCCGAGCGCGGGGAGCATCGACTCCTGCATCTCGGTGCCCATCGCCCCGATCACGGAGAGCGCGTCCGTGCCGCCGTCGATCATCTGCGCGGTGTAGACCGGCCGCAGGTGGTCGTTCATCACGTCGGCGTTGGACGCCTTGGACGGAAGGGTCAGCGCCAGCGGCACGACCACCAGGAGCAGCCCCAGGATGACGGCCACGATCGCCGCCACACGGGTCTTGGTGAACGCCATCCAGGCGCCGATCGCGATGGCCAGGATCCCGACCCCGACCAGGGACCACGGAATCGTGGTGGCCGGGATCGACGACGTCGGGATGGTGTCGGCCGACTCGAAGCGGGCCTGCTCGGCCCGCAGCGTCCCGGCGACGCCCTCGAACGTGGTCAGGATCTCCGGCAGCTGCTGGGTCCCCTGGGCCACCGCCGGGAACTGCTCCGCACGAAGGCCTGGAACGCCTCGGGGGTCATCCGCAGCGCCTGCGAGAACAGCGGCACCGCCACCGTGCCTAACTCCTCCTTCACCCCCGAGAGCCCTTGCAGGTCGGTGGTCACGGCGTTGATCGACTCGGTGGTCATCACCGGCCGGAAGCCGGTCGACAGGTCCTCGAACGCCGGACCAACGCTGAACAGGCCGGCGATGAACGCAACCGCGATCAGGACCGCTCCCGCGGCGGCCACGAAGCCGCCGGCAACCCGCCGACGCACCATCTGGAACTCCCTCCTCCCGCGAGGGCCGTGCCCACGGCCGTCGACATGGCCGCCGCCCACACGGCCGCAACCAGTCTGCGTTGGGCCCGGTGCCGGGTCGCGGGGCGATGGTCCCGGCCCGCGAGGGCTTCGCTCGCGCCCTGGACGGGGGCGCGGGTGGGTGCGATGCTCGGGCAGTCGGATGGTCGCGCGTGGCGTGGTCACGGCAGTGCTGTCCGTCCTCCTCGTAGGGTGTGGGGGAGGCGGGGCGACCGAGCCGTTCGGCTCCGCGGCGACCGTGTCCGTCACGACGTCGCTGACCGCGGCGGCGCACGCCAGCGACGCCGCCCTGTCGATCTACGCCGCCTGGGGGCGGGGCGACCTCGAGACGGCGCGGTTCTACGCCACCACGGAGGTGGCCGACTTCCTGCTGAACCATCCCTTCCCGGGCGACGCGTTCGCGTTCACCGGCTGTCTCCCCTCCACGGAGGGCCAGGGCCGCGAGGTCTGCACGTTCGCCGGTGGCACCGACGCGCTGGACATGACCTTCCAGCCGGACCCCAAGGGCGGCTTCCGCGCCGTCGGCGCGCGCTTCTACGAGAAGACCAGCGAGGGAACGGCCGCCAGCCCGCCGTCCACCTCGCCGGTGGACACGTACGTGGCGCAGAGCCCGATGGACGCCGCCATGGGTCTGTTCAGCTCGTGGGCCTCCGACAGCCCGGACACGGCGCTGCTGTTCGCCACGCAGCCGGCGGTCGACACCCTGTTCGGGCACCCGTACTCGGAGCCCGCGCCGACGTTCACCGGATGCGAGCCGGGCGGCGGCGAGGTGACCTGCGCCTACGTCGACGAGGGCGGGGCGATCGACATGGTCGCCGAGCCCGTCGGCGCGCACTACCGCGTTCGCGAGGTCACCTTCGTGGCGGACTGACCCCGCCACGGGGGGCTCTGCCCCCCGTGAACCCCCAAGACCTCGTTCCGGGGACCACCGCCTAGAATCGAGCGAACGTGGCGGTACTCGGCAGGCTGCAGAAGATCGGCGAGGGGCGCAAGATCAAGCGCCTGCAGGACCACGTCGACCTCGTCAACCGGCTCGAGCCCGACGTGGAGAAGCTCTCCGACGCCGAGTTGAAGCAGGCGTCGGGGGAGCTCCGGGCGCGGGTGAGCGAGGGCGACGAGGCGCTCGACGACGTCCTGCACGAGGCCTTCGCGCTGGTGCGCGAGGCCGCCCGGCGCACTCTCGGCCAGCGCCACTACGACGTCCAGGTGATGGGCGCCGTCGTCCTGCACCAGGGCAACATCGCCGAGATGAAGACCGGTGAGGGCAAGACGCTCGTCTCGACCATGCCGGCCGTCCTCAACGCGCTGGCCGGCCGGGGCGTGCACGTCGTCACCGTCAACGACTACCTGGCCAAGCGCGACTCGGAATGGATGGGCCCCATCTACCGCGCGCTCGGCGTGTCGGTCGGGCTGATCCAGTCCCCGATGCGTCCCGAGCAGCGCCGCCCGGCCTACGGCGCCGACATCACGTACGGGACGAACAACGAGTTCGGGTTCGACTACCTGCGCGACAACATGGCGATGCGCCTGGACGACATGGTCCAGCGCGGCCACCACTACGCGATCGTCGACGAGGTCGACTCGATCCTCATCGACGAGGCTCGCACCCCGCTGATCATCTCCGGGATGGCGACCGACTCGGCCAAGTGGTACCAGACCTTCGCCCGCATCGTTCCTCGCCTCGCGGCCGGCGAGGACTACGAGTTCGACGAGAGCAAGCGGACGATCGCGCCGCTCGAGCCGGGCGTGGCGAAGGTCGAGGAGATCCTCGGCGTCGAGAACCTCTACGAGCACGTCCACACGCCGCTCGTCCACCACCTGCAGAACGCCCTGCGGGCCAAGGAGCTCTACAAGCGTGACGTGGACTACATCGTCCGCAGCGGCGAGGTGCTGATCGTCGACGAGTTCACCGGCCGCGTGCTGGAGGGCCGGCGCTACTCCGAGGGCCTGCACCAGGCGATCGAGGCGAAGGAGGGCGTGCGGGTCAAGGCCGAGAACCAGACGCTCGCCACGATCACCATCCAGAACTACTTCCGGATGTACGAGAAGCTCGCCGGCATGACCGGCACCGCCTCGACCCAGGCCCGCGAGTTCGAAGAGGTCTACGAGCTCGGCGTGATCTCGATCCCGACCAACCGCGAGATGGTCCGAGCGGACCGGCCCGACGAGATCTACAAGACCGAGGACGCCAAGTGGCGGGCCCTGGTCGAGGACATCGTCGAGCGCCACGAGCAGGGCCAGCCGTTCCTGGTCGGCACCGTCTCGATCGAGAAATCCGAGAAGCTCTCCGGCTACCTGCAGCGCCGCGGCGTCGAGCACCACGTCCTGAACGCGAAGAACCACGAGAAGGAGGCGATGATCGTCGCCCAGGCCGGGCGGATCGGCTCGGTCACGGTGGCCACGAACATGGCCGGGCGGGGCGTGGACATCCTCCTCGGCGGCAATCCCGAGTACCTGGCGCGCCAGGAGATGGCGGCGCGCGGCTTCGACAACGACCGCTACCTGATGTTCGAGATGGACGAGGAGGAGCGGTCGGAGTACGAGGCCGAGTACCAGCCGCTCTACCGTAAGTTCAAGAAGGAGACCGACGAGGAGCACGACCAGGTCGTGGCGCTCGGCGGCCTGTACGTCCTGGGGACCGAGCGGCACGAGTCGCGGCGCATCGACAACCAGCTGCGCGGCCGCTCCGGCCGGCAGGGCGACCCGGGCGAGTCGAAGTTCTACCTCTCGCTGCAGGACGACCTGATGCGCCTGTTCGCGTCGGAACGCATCGCCTCGATCATGGAGCGCCTGAAGTGGCCGGAGGACGAGCCGATCACCGCGAAGATCGTGTCGCGGGCGATCGAGTCGGCACAGGGCCAGGTGGAGGGCGTCAACTTCGAACGCCGCAAGAACATCCTGAAGTACGACGACGTCAAGAACACCCAGCGCTCGATCGTCTACGAGGACCGCCTGCGGATCCTGGAGGGCGAGGACCTCAAGGACCAGGCGCTGGAGATGGTCGGCGAGGTCATCGCCGGGATCGTGGCGCAGTTCGCGAACGCCGAGGTCTTCCCGGAGGAGTGGGACCTCGAGGGGCTGCACGGCGCGCTGGCCGCGATCTACCCGACGCAGCTCGGCGTGGAACGGCTCCGGGAGTTCCACGACGCGAACGAACTCTCCGAGACGATCGTCCAGGAGGCGCTCGAGCAGTACGCCGCCCGCGAGGCGCAACTCGGCGAGGAAGTCATGCGCCAGCTGGAGCGGATCGTCCTGCTGAACATCACCGACAACAAGTGGCGCGAGCACCTCTACGAGATCGACTACCTCGAGGAGGGGATCGGGCTCCGCGCCTACGGGCAGAAGGACCCGCTGACGGAGTTCCAGCGCGAGGCGTACCACATGTTCGACGAGATGAAGGCCGGGATCGTCGAGGAGTTCGCGCGCTACATCTACCGCGTGGAGCTGATCCGCCAGGACGAGATGGAGCGCCGCCCGCGCGTCGTGACGAACCAGCCCGATGACGGCGGCCCGCAGCAGCCCGCCCGCGCCACGAGCGACAAGATCCCGCGCAACGCCCCCTGCCCCTGCGGCTCCGGGCGCAAGTACAAGAAGTGCCACGGCGCCGTCGCCTGACGGCCACCCCGCACCGTCTGCGCTAGCCGGCTCGCGCCGAGACCTCCTCCGAGGGCGGCCCCTCGCCGGCGACGGTCACGGCCGCGACCTCGTAGACGTAGCGGTGGAACCGCTCCGTGGCGGTGTCGAAGTGCGTGAGCGTCGCGCCGCTCACCGTGGCGAGGAGCGACTCCTGGCCCGTGGACGTCCCCCGGTAGACCCGGTACTCGGTGATCGGGTTGCCCCCGTCGGCGACCGGCGCGGTCCACGCGAGGCGGACGCCGCCGGTGGCCCGGCGCGCGGAGAGCATCGGCGCGCCGGGAGGTCCGGACCAGTCCTCGAGGGCCGCGGCCACCGCGCCCCGGATCGCCGGCAGCTGGCCGTAGAGCACGTCACCCGGACAGTCCGTCGCCACGTAGTCCCGATGCCCGCCGATGTTCGCGGTGAACCACTGGTCGCCGCTCTCCGGGTTCGTGTAGGTCGACCACGCGGTCGGGTCGATCCCGTGGCGCCAGGACTTCCACGCGAACAGGGCCGCGAGTTCGGCCCGGGCGGCCGCGGTCGGCGAGACGGCGGAGAAGGTGCCGAGCAGCGCGACGCCGATGGTGCCGGAGTTCGCCCCGTAGGCGTGGGCGGCCTTCACCGACCAGGCCCGCGCATCCTCGGCCGTCGGCGTGTCCAGGCTCTGGTTCCGGCTCCCTGCCGGCCCCGACCAGCGCCCCTTGTAGAGCCGCCCGAGCGGGTCGATCAGGTAGTTGTAGGCGATGTCGCCGTAGCCCCGCGTGACGGCGTGGTAGTAGTAGATTGCCCGCACGTCCGCCGCCCAGTTCGTCGAGCTGTTCGAGCCGTCCGTATGGTGGACGATCATCTTCTGCAGGTGGAAGAACGTCGGGTGCCAGATCTCGTGGCCGCCGGCGTCGAACCGGTAGGACTCGTCGGCTCCCCATCCCGCCCGGGTGACGATCGCCGGCCCCGCCGTGGAGGCGGTGACCTCCGGCGCGGCGGCGACCGGTCGCCCCGGTCCGTCCGTCGTGTTGAGCGCGACGACGCGAACGTCGCCGGCCACCGGGAAGTCGGGGCGCACCACGCGGCTGGGCCCTGACAGCGCTCCGAGCGACGCGGTCGCCGCGAGGGTTCGCGGAACGGTCCGCGTCCGCGTCTGCGTCGCCGCGGACACGGCGCCGTGCGCCGGCCCGGCGAGCGCCGCGACGACGGCGAGGGCCAGCGCCGCGACGACGGCGAGGGCCAGCGCCGCGCGCAGCGCAGGGCGGTGTCCCGAGAGCCGCATCATGCGCCGATCATCCGACGACGGCGGCCGGCTGTCCATCACCGGATAGACTGCGGCACCTCACGGCTCGGCGAACGGAGGCGATCGGATGGGAGAGCTGCGGAACGTGGTCGAGGCGCTGTTCGAGGTCGAGGCGCGCGGCGAGGCTGACGTCGCCGCGCGGCTGTACGCGCCGGACGTCGAGTTCAAGGGTCCGATGATCGAGGTCCACGGCCGCGATGGCATGAAGGAGCTGGTGGAGTCCTCGCATCGGGCCTTCCCGGACATGAAGCGCGAGATCATCACCGCCGCCGAGGAGGGGGACACGATCGCGGTCCAGATCCGCTCGAAGGGCACGCACCTCGGCCCGCTCGGGTTCACGGGGGGCGAGATCCCGGCGACCGGGCGACCCGTCGACACCGAGTCGGCCATCTTCATCCGCGTCGAGAACGGCCTGGTGAAGTCCTGGCACACGTTCTACGACGGCCGGATCCTGATGCAGCAGCTGGGATTGGCGGGTGTGGGGGGGTAGCGCGCCCTGGGGCGTGATCTGCTCAACCACCGATGGCGAGCGGATCCCCACGAGAGGACCCGGCCAGTAACATCGACGCGTGACCGAGCACGCCGAACGCCTGGAGGATCTCTCTCGCCGCCTGACCAGCGCGAAGGAGTACCTTTGACGTCGCCGGGAAGGAGCGCGAGGCGGCGGAGCTCGAGGGCGCCACGCTCGCGCCCGGCTTCTGGGACGACCAGGCGAACGCACAGCGGGTGACCACCCGCCTGGCGCGGCTGCGGGACGACCTCGACCGCTACGCCCGGCTGGCCGCGTCCCTCGAGGACCTGCGCGCCATCGAGGATCTGCTGGCCGAGGGGGACGACCCCGACCTGGCTCGCGAGCTGGCCGACGGGCTGACCGCCCTGGAACGCACGGTCGAGCGCCTCGAGCTCGCCGCGCTCCTCTCCGGCCCCTACGACGACAACGACGCCGTGGCCTCGATCCACGCGGGGGCCGGCGGCACGGAGAGCCAGGACTGGGTCGAGATGCTCCTGCGCATGTACCTGCGCTGGGCCGAGCGCGAGGGGCTCGAGGTGGAGCTCGACGAGGTCCTGCCCGGGGACGAGGCCGGGATCAAGAGCGCGACGTTCGTGCTGAAGGGGCGCTACGCGTATGGCCTGCTGTCGGCCGAGCGCGGGGTGCACCGGCTGGTGCGCATCTCGCCCTTCGACGCGAACAAGCGCCGCCATACCTCGTTCGCCAGTCTCGACGTCATCCCCCTGATCGAGGAGGACGACGCGGAGATCGAGATCGACCCGAAGGACCTGCGGATCGACACCTACCGGTCCAGCGGCGCCGGGGGCCAGCACGTCAACGTCACCGACTCCGCCGTGCGGATCACCCACCTCCCGACCGGGATCTCCGCCGCCTGCCAGAACGAGCGCTCGCAGATGCAGAACCGCGCCGTGGCGATGCGCATCCTGAAGGCCCGCCTGGCCGACCGGGCCCGCCGGGAGCGCCTGGAGCGGATCGAGGACCTCCGCGGCGAGCGCCGGGACATCGAGTTCGGCTCCCAGATCCGGTCCTACGTGCTCGCTCCGTATCGCCTCGTGAAGGATCACCGGACGAACCTCGAGATCGGCGACGTGGACCGGGTCCTCGACGGCGACCTGGGACGGCTGATCGACGCCGGCCTTCGCTGGCGTGCGGGGCAGGGGGCCGCGGCCTCGTAGCGGACCGATCCGGCCCCCCGGCCGCGGCGAACGTCCCCATATGGCGCCTCGGATATGGGTGACGAACGGCACCGGCCGGCGGTGAAGGCGCTCACATCGGCGCCCGGCCTCCTGAGCACAGAATCGGTCGCGGCAGGCCGGCGAGGGGTCGGCCCGAAGGGGGACCCGGAGATGTTCCGCCCAAACGGACCGAACGCGGCATAAATCTCCGGGCTGGTGGCAGAAATCCCTTGCCAGAAGGCCCGACAAGACGAGACAATCACGCTTGGCGCGTCCGGGCGTCTCGGTTTCCCCGAACCCCCTCACGCCAACCCGCGCGAAGGGGTCCTCTCGTGAGCACGGCCCAGAAACGGTGGTTCTCTCTCGGCACGATACTGGCCGTCTTGGTGGCGGCCATCGTCGTGCTGCAGTTCCTGGGCGGGCCCGACCAGGCGCGCGCCAAGCAGTTCGCCACGCTCGACGTCCTGGAGGGGACGGTCGACGTCAGCCAGGGCGGCGGGGCGTTCTCCGAGGGGCGCGACGGGCAGTCGCTCGGCGAGGGGGACGTGGTCCGCACCGGTCCGCAGGGCCGGGCCGAGATCGAGTACTTCGACGGCTCCATGACCCGCCTCGACTGGAGCACGACCTTCACGCTGGAGGAGCTGGCCACGCTCGACAACGCCGCGCGGTCGAAGCGGATCGTCGGCGCGCAGGGCGCGGGCGGCAAGACCTGGAGCCGCGTCTCGCGGCTCACCGACTCGCAGAGCCGCTTCGAGGTCCGCACTCCGACGGCGACCGGCGCCGTTCGCGGGACCATCTTCGCCACGCAGTGCGAGGCGGACGGGACCTGTCTGTACGTGGTGATCGACGGGAGCGTCGTGGTCAGCTCCGCGAAGGGGTCGGCGAGCCTTCACGCGTTCGACGTGGTCGAGGTGCAGCCGGACGGGACGCTGGGCGAGGTGGAGCACCTGTCGCTCGAGGAGCTCCTGGACCTGTTCCCGTGGATCGCGCTGAACGGCTGCGTCCTCGACAACGTGCTCGTCTGCTCGGTGGGCGAGAACCCGCCGCCCGGCGAGGAGGGCGGGGGCGAGCCGCCGGCCGGCCCGGACACCGGCGTGCCGACCGAGGGCGACACCGGCACCACGGGTGACACGGGGATCGGCCCGGAGAGCGAGCCGCCGGCGAACAACGTGCCGAACGCGGCGTTCGACGCGTCCGAGACCTCCGGTCCCGCTCCGCTCGAGGTGGCGTTCACCAGCCGGGCATCGGACCGCGACGGCGACGCCCTCGCGCACCACTGGAGCTTCGGCGACGGGGAGACCTCCGACGCGCCCACCCCGACGCACACCTTCGGTCCAGGGGTCCACGCCGTGACGTTGACCGTCACCGACCCCGACGGCGCCTCCGACTCGGCGTCGCTCTTGATCTCCGCGTCGCCGCCCGGTGCGCCGGTGATCGGCGAGCACCCGCCGGCAGAGACCACCGAGCGGTCGGCGACGTTCACCTTCGGCGGGTCCGGTGCGGCCGCCGCCGGCCTCGGGCTCTCGGTCGCCGCGCTCGCGCCGGCCCTCGGGTTCGAGTGCAGCCTCAACGGCGCGCCGTTCGTGCCCTGCCAGTCGCCGGTCACCTGGACCAGGCGCCGGCGGCGGCCGACGACTCCCTGTCGGTCGCCGAGGAGGGCAGCGCGGTGGTGGACGCGCTGGCCAACGACGGTGACCTGGACGGCGACCCACTGCACGTCGCCGGCGTGGGCCCGGCCGGCCACGGCGTGGCCGAGGCCGTCGCCGGCGGCATCCGCTACACGCCGCTCGCGAACTGGAACGGGAGCGACACCTTCACCTACACCGCGGCCGACGCGTTCGGCGGAAGCGACACGGCGACGGTGGCGGTGACCGTGGCCCCGGTGAACGACGGTCCGTCCGCGAGCGACGACGCGTACTCGACGGCGGAGGACACCCCGCTCGTCGTCGGGACGCCCGGCGTCCTGGACGACGACGCCGACCCGGACGGCGATCCGCTCGCGGCGGTGGCGGTCACCGGCCCGGCCCACGGGACGCTGGACCTGCAGGCGAACGGTTCGTTCACGTACGCGCCGGACGCCGACTACACGGGCCTCGACGCGTTCACGTACCGCGCCAGCGACGGCACGCTGGAGAGTCAGACGGCCACGGTCGCGCTGACCGTCGGGCCGGTCAACGACGCGCCGGCGTGCGACGGGGGTGCCGGCAGCACGGCGGAGGACGTGGCACTCGGCGGGTCGCTGTCGTGCACCGACACGGAGGGCGACGCGCTCGGCTTCGCGCTCGTCCCGGGGGGCGCACCGTCGCACGGCTCGCTGACCCTGCACGCGAACGGCACCTTCACCTACACCCCGGCGGCGAACTTCCACGGCGCGGACGCGTTCACGTTCGAGGCGTCGGACGGATCGGCAGAGTCGTCGCCGGCGACGTACTCCATCACCGTCACGCCGGTGAACGACGCGCCGGTGTGTGCCGACGGCGCCGGCGCGGTGGCGGAGGACGGGACCCTGACCGGGGATGTGTCCTGCGCCGACGTGGACGGCGACGCGCTCGCCTACTCGAAGGGCAGCGGGCCGTCGCACGGCACCGCGACGGTCGGGGCGGACGGATCGTTCTCCTACTCACCGGCCGAGAACTTCCACGGCGACGACGCGTTCGTCTTCCAGGCCTCGGACGGCACGGCGGCGGACGACGCGACGTTCGCGGTCACCGTCACCCCGGTCAACGACGCGCCCGTCTGCGCGGACGGCTCCGGGACCATCGCCGAGGACGGCACGCTGAGCGGGTCCCTCTCGTGCTCCGACGTGGAGGGGGACGGCCTGGCCTACGCGAAGGTCGGCAACCCAGCGCACGGCACGCTGTCGATCGCGACGGATGGCTCCTTCTCCTACAGCCCGGCGCCGAACTACTACGGTCCGGACGCCTTCCTCTTCAGCGCCTCCGACGGCCTCGAGGCCGCGTCGGGGACGTTCTCGATCATGGTGACGTCCGTGAACGACGCGCCGGCCTGCGCCGACGACTCGGACTCGACCGACGAGGACACCGCCCTGACCGGCTCGGTCGCCTGCACCGACGCAGACGGCGACGGTCTCTCGTATTCGGTGCCGGACGGAGGAGGGCCCGCGCACGGCGAGCTGTCGCTCTCCCCGAACGGCTCGTTCACGTACACCCCGGACGCGAACTTCCACGGCGGTGACTCCTTCACCTTCCTGGCGTCGGACGGGCAGCAGGCGGCGAGCGCGACGTTCTCGATCACGGTCGACCCGGTGAACGACGACCCGGTCGCGGCCGACGACGCCTACGGCACCGAGGAGGACACGCCGCTCTCGGTGGACGCCGGCGAGGGCGTGCTCGCCAACGACACCGACGTCGACGGCGACGCGCTGAGCGCGACGAGCGTCGCACCGCCCGCCCACGGGACCCTGGACCTCTCCGCGAACGGTTCGTTCACCTACACGCCGGACGCCGATTTCAACGGGGCCGACGGGTTCACCTACCTCGTCTCCGACGGCCACGGCGGCACCGACACCGCGTCGGTGGCCGTCACGGTCGGGGACGTGAACGACGCGCCCGTCTGCGTGGACGGCTCCGGGTCCACGGCCGAGGACACCGTCCTGAACGGCTCGCTCTCCTGCAGCGATGTGGACGGCGACGGGCTGTCCTACGCGGTGCCCGACGGCGGGGGGCCGGGCCACGGTGAGCTGTCGCTGAACGGTGAGACGGGCGGGTTCAGCTACACGCCGGATGCGAACTTCCACGGCTCCGACGCGTTCACGTTCGTGGCCTCGGACGGGGAGGCGACCTCCGAGCCGGCGACGTTCTCGATCGAGGTGACGGCGGTGAACGACGACCCGGTCGCGGCCGCCGACGTCTACTCGACCGACGAGGACACGCTGCTCTCGGTGAACGCCGGGACCGGCGTCCTCGGCAACGACACCGACGCGGACGGGGATGCGTTGAGCGCGGTGCTCGACCAGGACGCCGCGCACGGTGACCTGGCGCTCGCCGCGGACGGGTCGTTCACGTACACGCCCGACGCCGACTACAACGGCCAGGACACGTTCACCTACCACGCGTCGGACGGGACGGCGGACTCGAACGTCGCCACGGTCACGATCACGGTCGGCGCGGTGAACGACCCGCCGGTCTGCGCGAACGACTCCGGGTCGGTGGGCGAGGACGGCACGCTGAACGACTCCGTCGCCTGCTCGGACGCCGACGGTGACCCCCTGACCTACGAGGTGGTGGGGGCGGGCCCGGCCCACGGCGACCTGAACTTCAACGCCGACGGGTCGTTCACGTACACGCCCGAAGCCAACTACAACGGGCCGGACGCCTTCCAGTTCCAGGCCTCCGACGGCGTGGACCAGTCGGGGCTGGCGACGTACTCGATCACGGTCAACGCCGCGAACGACGTGCCGGTGGCCGCCGACGACGCCTACTCGGTGGACGAGGATTCGACGCTGACCGTGGCGGCGCCGGGCGTGCTGGGCAACGACACCGACGCCGACGGCGACGCGCTGTCGGCGGTGCTCGTCGCCGGGCCGGCGCATGGCACGCTGACCCTGAACGCGAACGGGTCGTTCGCGTACACCGCGGCGGCGAACTACCACGGACCCGACTCGTTCCAGTACCAGGCCAGCGACGGAACGGCCCTGAGCGACGCGGCGACGGTCTCGATCACGGTGACATCGTCGAATGACGAGCCGGTCTGCACGGATGGGTCGGGGACCACGGCGGAGGACACGGCCCTGAACGGCTCGCTGACCAGCCTGTGCCAGGACGTCGACGGGGACGCGCTGGCCTACCAGATGGTGACCGGTCCCGCCCACGGGACGGCCGTCGTCAACGCCGACGGCTCGTTCACGTACACGCCGGCGGCGGACTACCACGGCCCGGACGCGTTCACCTTCCGCGCCGGCGACGGCCAGGCCGACTCGAACGCCGCGACGTTCTCGATCACCGTGACCCCGGCGAACGACACCCCGGTGGCCGCCGACGACGCGTACTCGATGGACGAGGACACGACCCTGACCGTGGCGGCCCCGGGTGTCCTTGCGAACGACACCGACGCCGACGGCGATCCGCTCCAGGCCGGGCTCGTGACCGGGCCAGCCCATGGGTCGCTGACGCTCTCCGCGGACGGCGCGTTCGCCTACACGCCGGCGGCGAACTACTTCGGCGGCGACGGGTTCACGTACCGCGCGTCCGACGGTGCGGCCCAGTCGAACACCGCCACCGTCTCGATCACCGTGAACGACGTCCCCGAGCCGAACCGCCCGCCGGAGGCGAAGGACGACAAGGCGGAGACGCCCGAGGGGGAGTCGGTCGACATCGACGTCCTGAAGAACGACACGGACCCTGACGGCGACACGCTGTCGATCGCCAGCGTCGAGGACCCGGCCAACGGCACCGCGACGATCGTGCGCGGGGGGGACCCGGTCAACGACATGGTCCGGTACACGCCCGACGGGGCGTTCTGCACCAACGTGCCCGACCACCAGGAGCGCTTCAACTACTCGATCAGCGACGGCCACGGTGGCACCGATACGGCCGAGATCAAGGTCGCGGTGAACTGCGGCGGCCGCGGGGCAACGGCGCTCTCCTCGGCCGGTGCGGGCGCCAGGCGGGCCGAGGGCGACACCCTGCGCAAGGGAGGGACGCCGCCTCAAGATCGCGCGCAGTGGCGGCGGGACCGCGCCCGCAAGGCGAAGGAGCCGGCCCGGGCCGACGCCCGGCGCGACGAGCGTGAGCAGAAGAAGCACCGCAAGGCCAAGAAGCACTAGCGAAACGTTCTTGTCACAGTGAGGTGACCGACCGAGAATGACGGTCGCACCGCGCCCCACCCGGCCCGCCGTCCCGGGCTCCCGGGGCCACGCACGGATGCCCACGGAGGCTCGATGACGTCGTCTGGCAAACGGTGGCTGGGAGCCGGCGCCGCCCTGGCACTGCTGGTGGCGGCCGTCGTGGTGGTGCTCGTCGTCCTCGGCGGCGGGCAGGAGGCTCGCGCGAAGCAGTTCGCCACCCTCCAGGTGCTGGAGGGGACCGTGCAGGTGGACGCCGCGGGCCAGGGGTTCCGGCCCGGACGCGACGGCCAGTCCCTGGCGGAGGGCGACGTCCTCCGGACCGGGCCCGACGGCCGGGCCGAGATCGAGTACTTCGACGGCTCGACGACGCGGCTCGACTTCGACACCGAGTTCACGCTCGAGGAGCTGGCGACGCTCGACAACGAGGCCCGCAGCAAGCAGATCGTCGGCTCCCAGGGTGCGGGCGGCCGGACCTGGAACCGCGTGGTGCGGCTCTCCGACTCCCAGAGCAAGTTCGAGACGTCCACGCCGACGGCCACCGCCGCCGTGCGCGGCACCATCTACGTGACGGTCTGCGAGGACGGCGTCGTCTTCGGCGAGAGCTCCGAGATCGTCAACCCACCGGAGGGCTGCACGTTCCTGGCCCTCGACGGCACCCTGGTGATCACCGCCGGTAGCGAGTCGGTGACGATCACCGCCTTCCAGGGAGTGACCGTGGGCCCCGACGGGTTCGGGGATGTCTTCACCTTCACCGAGGCCGACGCCGCCGAGAGCGGGTGGATCACCGTCAACCAGTGCGTCTACGAGCCGGGCGAGGTCGTGATCGAATCGGTCGAGTGCGCCGAGGTGCTGAACGGAGCGCCGACCTCCGCGTTCTCGGCGAACCCCGCGTCCGGCGACGCCCCGCTCGACGTCCAGTTCACCGACGAGTCGAGCGACCCCGACGGCGA